>Ga0247778_1000334_pt1 | contig 72675 bp, 66 predicted proteins | sample UWRJL049202B5_FD_179939 | JGI IMG/M metagenome (GOLD analysis project Ga0247778, IMG submission 179939) | Plant litter microbial communities from Arlington Agricultural Research Station in Wisconsin, United States - UWRJ-L049-202B-5 | ecosystem: Environmental > Terrestrial > Plant litter >... | reverse complement strand
CTGCCATCCGTCCTTCTCCCGTGGTTTCGTCGAGCGCCAACTCGATTCCGCGGGTGAACGGACGGGTGCGTCCGCATATTTCCATCGCTACGCAAAGCGATCGTTACTTTTGGGACGCAGCACTAGTGCCGTTGAAGATCGAGATATAGTCCGAGTCGGACAGGCTTCCGGCAGCGCGGACGTTTGTCGGCGCAACTACGTCCGGCTTGTATCGTCCATCGTTGCTAGGCCCGCGACTCGGATAGCTCTCGATGGCTTGGCTTGTGACATCGATGGCACCAACCCGAGCGCCGCATCATGGCGCGCATCTCCACGCTCGCGCTCGCTGTGATACGCGCCATCGACCTCGATGACGAGGCGCCGCGCGGGTGCCAAGAAGTCCGCGATGAAGAGCCCGAGCAAAGGCACTTGCCGGCGAAAGAGCACGCCGCCCAAACGGCGCCCACGAATGCGCCGCCAGAGAAGTTGCTCGGTTGAGGTGGTTTCACGGTGGCACCATTTCACGAGGCGACGTTGCTAGATTTGTTCTAGACCAAGTACGCAACGACGCTTGGGTGCATCGGGCGCCGCTCATTACGTGGTGAAAAGAGCTTCGCGCAACCGGACAGAGCGACCATCGAACCGTTCGTCTCGCCGCCGCGTCAATGCTGCAAATTGAGCGGCGCCGAGAACTACCCGTGAGCGTGACGGTAAGAACGGTGGGAGGTCGTGCCACGAACCTCCGCACAGATGCGATGCGTACTGCAGCAAGCAGCTCCGACAAACCGTTGACGAAGGCGCGTAGCCAACGAGCACCGCGGCGGCCATTTACGACGGACGATTGCGCGCGGCCAGTTTTCCGGCGTCATGCGCGGCGCTCACTCGGTCAGTGCTCGGAACTGAATGGAGCGATGACTCGTGCGAGGGCGCAGGCCAACGCTGTGGGTCGCGAACGCCGGCAGGGTTGGCCAATTGTTTCAGCTACTCGCCAAGCTGCCGTACAGCTACGCGGTGACAACGGGCTTGGCATGCAGCGCCATCACCGCCGCATGAGCGCGGTACCAAGCCACCACGTCGCCGATGGTCTCCGCGAGCGGACGGAACGTGGCGCCGAGCTCGCGCTCGGCCTTCGCGGAGGATGGTCGGACCTCCTGGAGCAGCATGCGCACACCCTCCAGCGGCACCATCGGTGTGCCCTTGGTGAGTCGCGCCCAGGCTTCCGAAGCATGACCCAAACCGAGCGCGAGCAACGGCGGGATCGAGAACCCGAGGTGCTTCTTGCCCGCTGCGTCCATGGCGGCATCGAGGACCTGGCGCAGGGTGTAGAAGCGACCCGCCACGAGAAAGCGCTCGCGCGGCACGTCACGCCCGAGCATCGTCACCATCGCGCTCGCGACGTCGCGCGCATCGACGATGCTCGTGCCACCTGGCGGCACGCCTGGCAGCTTACCCGCAACGCAGTCGAGGATTAGCTTTCCGGCGCCGGTCGGCCCGGCATCGCCTGGACCGAACATCCAGCCCGGCATCACCGTCGCGATCGTCATTCCGCTCTTCGGCACGAACGCGGCGATCCGTCGATCGCCGTCGACCTTGCTCTTGAAATACAGGTTCGCAAGCTGCGCCTGCGACGCTTCCGTCTCTTCGTTCGCCTCCGAGCCATCGGTGGGCTGGCCGACGGTGCCCGCGGCCGATGTCTGTAGGAACCGCCGAACTCCGTGGGCATCGGCCGCCGCGAGGAGGGCGAGCGTGCCCTTGATGTTGACGTCCTCGAGCGAAGACGCGTGATCGCCCGGCGTGTAGAACTCGCGGAAATAGGCCGCCGTATGCGCGACCGCATCGACACCCTCGAGCGTGCCCTCGAAGCGGTTCACGTCGCGCATGTCGCCCACCACGATTTCTGCGCCGGTCCCGGCGAGCAGCGCGTCTGCCTTCTTCTCAGACCGCACGAGCGCCCTCACCTCGTGGCCATGCGCGCGCAACGCGCGCACGAGGTTGTTTCCGAGTAGGCCCGTTGCTCCACTGACGAAAACTCGCATGCTTCTCTCCTTGCCTGGGAAAGAATATGAAGCATTCTTCAGTTTCTACCATTCGCATTCCCGGTCCGACATGAAAGCCACACGGAAGTTGCCTTTGGAGCCTAGAAAACAGCCACGCCAGGCGCGGGCGCTGGCCACGCTGAGCGCCGTCCTCGAGGGCACCGCTCAGGTTCTTGAGACTGACGGCTTCGAGAAGATGACCACCACGCGCGTCGCCGAGCGCGCTGGCACCAGCGTGGGAACCCTCTACCAATACTTCCCTTCCAAGGAGGCGCTGCTCGTGGCAGTCGTGGAGGCGCGCATGGCCGCCATCGATCGCGCGCTCGCGACGGTCTTCGATCTACCGGCCAGCGCGCCGCTCGCCGAGCACGTGCGCGTCATGATCACCGCGCTCATCACGGAGAAAAAGCGTCGGCCACGCCTCAACGCCGAGCTGGCGCGACAGGCGCCACGACTCGAGAACCTGCGGCTCGTCGCGCGCACGCTCGACCGCGCGCACGGCATGGTACGCGCGCTGATCGAGACGCACCAGGACGAGACCTCGGTAACCGACGCGGATCTCGCTGCGTGGCTCGTCGTGCACGCCGTCAATGGGATGGTCGACGGCGTGATCCTCGGCCCGCCGCAGCGCCTTTCGGATCCGCGCTTGGCCGATGCCATCGTCACGCATGTGCTCGGCGCGCTGGGGGCGAAACCCGCCAGGGGGAGCGTCCGGAAGCGCCCGTAGATGATCGTCGGGACGACAGGAGAGGACATGCGCACCGCTGTGCCCGGACAACAACGTATGCACATGAGGCGATAATGCGTCGCGCTGGGCGCTCAGACGCGCCGCCACGTGGCTTGCGGCCGCGGCGCAGTAAAACGACCATGGCCGCCGTCACGGACTGTTCGCCACTCGTCCACGTAATCCGGCTGACAGACGGGCGTGCCTGAAACAAACCAAAGGAGTTATCTTGGCAGACCAGCCTCCACAGGTCGTGATCGAATCGCGGGTTCAGCTGTATTCGGCGCTGAGCGAGGCGGCCGAGCTCGAGCATAATTTCCTGTGTCTGTATCTGTATGCCGTGTGCAGTTTGAAGCGCTCGATCGAGGAAGGGGTCAGCCCGAAACAGCTCGCCGCGATCGAGCGCTGGCGACCAATCATTCTGGGTGTCGCGCTCGAGGAAATGAATCACCTCACGCTGGTCTCTAACATCATGGCCGCCATCGGCGGTTCCCCGCACTTCATGCGGCCGAACTTTCCGGCTTCGCCTGGCTTTTATCCGGCCGACTTGATCATGGAACTTGCGCCGTTCGATCTCGGAACGCTCGACCACTTCATCTACCTCGAACGTCCAGCGGCTCAGGAAGTGGAGGATAGCGCTTCGTTCCCTCATCACGAACACTATGTGCGGAACGCGCCGGCAGGGACCCTGATGCCCAACGCGAGCGACTACACGACGGTCGGAGCGCTGTACCGAGGGATCCGGGACGCCCTCGAAAATCTGTGCGATGTCGCCGGCGAACGAGCGTTTTTCGCGGGCGGGACGGCTCGGCAAATCGGGCCACTCGACTCGACCTTGCCGGGGTTGACGCTCGTCACCGACAAAGCCTCTGCGCTGCGTGCCCTCGACACTATCGTGGTACAGGGTGAAGGCGCGCTCACGGTGGAAGGCTCGCACTTCGCGCGCTTCTGTTGGATACGCGCTGAGTACTCGCAGCTGCTCGAGGAAGACCCGTCGTTCACTCCCGGTAGACCGGTCGCGCGCAATCCAGTGATGCGCAAGCCCCTGTCACCCGAAGGACGCGTGTGGATTCGGCAACCACTCACGGCGCGCTTCCTCGACCTCGCGAACGCGCTCTACGCCTTCATGTTGCGCATTTTGGTGCAGGTGTTCACGCTCGAGGGTCGGGGGGCCGCCTCGAAGCGGGCGATGATCGAAACGTCCGTTGATACCATGCACGCGCTCTCAGCCATTGCCGAAACGTTGACGTACCTGGCTGCGGACGAGGCGCTTCCCGGCGTGCGCGGCGGGGTTACCTTCGCCATGGTGCGCAGCCTTGCACCGCTTGACAGCCGCTCGGAAACAGCACTCTTGAGCGAACGCCTCGGCCAGATCATGGAACGCTTCACGGAGCTTCAATCCGCGTTGGCGCACGATTTTAGCGCAGGGAGTCCGCCCACCTCTTGCATCGAGCAACTGACACGCGCGGGCGTTCTCATCGAACGATGTCGCGCTCGCCTGGGCTCTACATCGTTCGCGGGGGTCGCGGAAAACGCGGCCTCCGATGCGCCCCCACCCAGCGATGCGCCGCCGCCTCAGCCCGGAGATTCGACGGGCAGAGAGACAGCGCGTGGCAGATCCCTTTCAGTGACATTCGATGCCCTGCGTTGCATTCATTCCAGGCATTGCGTCACGGAGCTTCCCCAGGTGTTTCAAGCCAATACGCCCGGTACCTGGATTTTCCCGGACGAGGCGGATGCGGAGCTGCTATCCGCGGTGATCCGAGAGTGTCCTTCTGGCGCGCTACAATACGAGCGGCTCGACGGCGGTCCCCCTGAACCGCAGCCGCCGGTAAATCTGATTCGTCTGTGCGAAAACGGCCCCTACGCGGTACTCGCAAACCTCGACTTGGCGGGCCTCAACGTCAGCTACCGGGCCACGTTGTGTCGCTGCGGCAAATCGAAGAACAAGCCGTTATGCGATCACAGTCACGCGGCAGTGGGTTTTCTGGCGTCGGGTGAGCCAGCCTCACTCGAAACCAGCGCGCTCGCGGAAAGAGGGAACACACTCCGCATCGATCCCGTGCCGAACGGGCCGCTCGCCGTTACCGGGAACCTCGAGCTCTGCGCGGGCACCGGGCGCGTGATTCTGAGGACCGTAGCGACGCAGCTCTGCCGCTGCGGGCAATCGAAAAATAAGCCGCTCTGCGATGGCTCTCACGTGGGGGCAGGCTTCATTTCAGAAGAAGCAGACTCCAAAAAAGGGGCCGAGAATCGGCCGCCAACGAACTAGAGGAAGCCATGCATAGCTTCGAAGAAACTGGTATTGGCGCAGGCACGGCGCGGCGGTTCCTAAAGGGCGCGTGCGTCGTGGTCAACGAACGGCGTGAGCACAAGTTGCGCTCGATACGCCGCACTTTTGCCGGTCTGCCGCACTTTTGCCGGTCTGCGAAGGGCGGGTATCGTCGCGTCCGAAAAGGGACATGGGGGAGGATGGCGGATTGCCCGCGATCCCCGGACGATTACCGTTGCCGATATCCAGCACGCGCTCGCGTCGGAGACGCCAGCCCCGTCACCCCAACGGCCGGAATGCCTGATTGAGCAAGCCATCGAGGATGCCCTGAGCGACGCCCGGGTCGAGGCTCACCTCGTGCTCGAACGCCGCCTTGAGACCTGGACGCTGGCCGATCTCAATGCAGCCGTTGCCCGCCTGCACGCCGCATCCCCAATCATCACCGGAGACCTTTCTTGAATTTGTTCCTCACTGGCGCGACCGGCTTCATCGGCGGCTCTATCGCGCATCAACTCACCCAGACCGGCCATCACGTGCGCGGCCTCATCCGAAGCCCGGCCGACGCCGATGCGGTCGCCGCCTTGGGGATCGTTCCGGTAGTCGGCTCGCTCGACGACGCTGCGTTGCTCGGGCTGGAGGCGGAGGCTTCGGATGGAGTCATCAATGCGGCCGACAGCATGCACCGCGCCGGGCTGGAGGCGCTGATCGACGGCCTGCGCGGCTCGAGCAAGCCACTGCTCCACACCAGCGGGATCGGCATGGTGTCGCGTGACGTCGCCGGGGATCGTACGGTCGACCAGATCGTCGACGATGCCGAGCCCGTCGCGCCTGGGCCGCATCCGGCCCAGCATGCACTCCGCGAGCAGGAGCTTCGCGCGCTGGGTGCAGTTACGCAAGGAGTGCGGGCGGTCGTGCTCTCCAACAGCCTCATCTATGGCACCGGATTGGGCGTCGCGCGCGACAGCGTGCAGGTTCCAATGATGGTCCGTATCGCCCAGCAGACAGGCGAAGCGCGTTTTGTCGGTCACGGCCTCAATCGCTGGTCGACCGTGCACATCGCGGACATGTCCACGCTCTATCGGCTCGCGCTTGAAGAGGCGCCAGCCGGATCGTTCTACTTCGTCGAGAACGGAGAGGTGGCCTTTGCCGAGATTGCCGCCGCAATCGGGCGACGGCTTGGGCTTGGCGAACCGCATGGATGGTCGCTGGACGAGGCCTCAGCCATGCTCGGTGAAATACCGGCGCGCTTCCTGCTCGGTAGCGATGCGCGCGTCCGGGCGACGGCGGCTCGCCGCGATCTCGGCTGGTCCCCAAGCCAGATGTCGGTAACCGATTGGATCGCAACCGAAATGCCGCTACAGCGGCACGCCTGATCCGTTCGTCCGATTCATAGAGTAGCGGCATCGTTGAAGTGGACAACGCCGTGCCCATCGGTGTGATCGATCCCAAAGACGCGAGTCAGCGTCCTCGCGAATTCGGAGCAGGAACATGCGCGAAGCGCGAGTTCGATAGGTATCCGATCGTGTGCTCGAGGAAGGCATGCACGTGGCGTGAGCGGCCTCGCTCGACTCGGTAAACCGCGTTGATCATCGCGCCTCGAAGGGACCATTCAGGGAGTACCTCGACCAAGGCGCCCGTCCTGAGCACGTCCTCGACAAGGGATAGGGGCATCACCGCGATCCCGCCGCCCGCTTCGACGATGCGCCGGAGTGGTTCCGGATCGTTGGCCGTCAAGACGGGCGTAATTCGCACCGCCGCGGACTTCCCGCCACGCTTCAGCTCGAGTTCCCGCATCGCGGGCGCTGCGCGGAAATCGAGCAGACGGTGACCAGCGAGCGCCTTGGGGGTTGTGGGGGGTGCTATCCCTGAGAGGTAGCCCGGCGTCGCGCACAAGATCACCCGCTCTGTGAAAAGAGGCCGTACGACGAGGCGATCGGACCCATGCGCGCCGACTCGAACCGCGATGTCCGCCTCGTCCGCGAGGAGGTCTACCGCACGGCTTCCTAGATCCAGTGAGACACGCACGCCGGGATGGGCCCTCATGAAGTCTGGAAGGACGGCCGCGATGACGGTACACCCGATGCTGAATGGCGAGGCGATTCGAAGCGTCCCCGACAGTGGATCTCCGCTCTCGCTCAACGCGCTGACGGCATTGTCGATCGCCTCGACCGCAGGCCGCGTCTCGACCAATAGCGCCCTTCCCGCCTCGGTGATCGAAAATTTGCGACCGTTGCGATGTGCGAGGGGACGGCCGACGACTGCCTCGAGCCGTTGAAGCTGCCGTGTCGCCGATGCCTTGGGGATCCCCAGCTGACGGGCTGCCGCTGAAAGACCACCGAGATCAGCAGCGGCGGCCAGCAGTCTCAGGTCGGCGATATCCGGGCCCTCGGTTTTCGCCATTGAAACCATCGCTGACTCGAGAGCACTTTCGGTACGAAAACGAGAACCGTTAGCCGGGAGACAACAGGTCTGAGATGGTTCGAGAACCGCGGTGGAACTCGGCGGGCCTCTCGGTTTGCGCCTTCCAGAGCGAGCCGTAGCAGGCGCCGCACCTCAAGCGAGCACTAGCCCGTGCTTCCTTATCCAGTACTCCCACGGTCGACCGACCACGGCGTGGTGAAGCTCGTCCGCAAGCTTCGCCTCTCCCGGGTCGAGGAACGTCGGTTGGCCCAGCTGCATTGCAAGCGGCAGTAGCTGCGCGCTGTGCGCCGCGTACACGGAGCGGAATACCGCTTCTTTCAGAGAAGTGCCAACGACAGTCGCTCCGTGGCCGCGCATGAGCACCATGGCCCGCGCTCCAAGCGAGGATGCCAGGGACTGCCCGATCTCTCGCGTGGTGACGAGCATGTTGGTTACGCCGTGCTTCGTGCGGATATCGAATACTGGCGGCCCGTCCTCGAGAAATCCGCCCATGTGATAGAGCGGGCGAAGCGGAACGCCACACACACCGAAGGGGATAAGAGAAGGGGCGTGCGTGTGCACGATGGCCCCGACGTCCTGGCGTTGCCGATAGACTTCACCGTGGATGAATCGTTCGATGGACGGACGAGCGTCACCGGACCGGACTGGATTGCTGTCGACGTCGAGCTCGAGAACCCGGTTCTCCGTCGCCGGTCCCCCGAGATTGCCAGTCAACATGAAGTAGCGATCGGGGAGGTCCGGGTGACGCGCTGAGGCGTGTCCGAATCCATCGAGGATCCCTTCACCTACCAGAATTTGAGTTGCCGTGTGAAGTTCGTCGATCGTCTGTTGAACGCTACTTTTCATCTTACCCTCTCGGTCTTAGTGGCAATCGAACCGCCGCAACTGCTGCATTGCCTCACTGGAAACTGAGTTCCGTCCAACGCTGGACTCACCACGGCACCGTCCGGCCGAGGTAGTCGAGGTACTGGAGTCCGCCGCGCCCTTCTTGGGCCATCACGATCCCGACGAGCGATGGGATGCTTTCTTCGACGCTCAGCGGCGCGTCGGGGCCCCCCAGGTCGGTGCGCACCCAACCGGGCGCAAGGAGCAGCAGCGTCCGGGCATCGTCACGGTGACGGGCCGCGAAGCTGCGCATCAGCGAGTTCAGCGCCGTCTTGCTCGCACGATATATCTCGAAGCCGCCGCGCTCGTTGTTGGTGATGCTTCCTTGCCCTGATGACATGACGGCGATGGTGCCGCGATCGCTCACCGTCGCCCGGAACGACTCGACGAACCGCATCGGGCTCAGGGCGTTGGTCACCATCACGCGCACGAACTCGTCGGTCGAGACATCGGCGATTGTCTCTCGGACGCCGACGCCGGCGTTGACGAACAGCAGGTCGAATCGTCTCGGATGCAAGCGAAGTCGCAGAGCGTTCACCTGATCGGGGCGGTCGATGTCGACTCGCTCCACCTCGAGGCGGCCGACCGAACGGTGCGCAAGTTGCTGCAGAGGCGTGCTCGTGCCGCTTCGTTCCGTAGCCACGACGGACCAGCCGCGCCGGAGGTACTCCTCGACGAGTGCGAAGCCTAGCCCACGAGACGCACCCACGATCATCGCTGTCGGCTTATGCTCCACGACGAGTAAGTTAGCCTGGGCTTGCCGTTCGGGAAGGCGCGCCGAGCGCACTTCATGCGTGCGTCGGACGCCATGCCACGACCGCGTCGCCCGCGCGCAAGGCCCTTTTTTACGGCCTGGGATACGAGCGCCAGCCGATGGCGTTCGCAGCGGCGGCTTGGTGCGTGTGCGGCGTTATGATGAGGTCTGCAAAATGGCAGAACCGGACCTGAACCTGCTCACCGCGCTCGAGGTCCTGCTCTCTGAAGGGACGGTGGCGGGAGCAGCGCGCAGATTGGGTCTTAGCCCCTCGGCGATGAGTCGCACGCTCGCTCGCCTTCGCGCGGCAACGGGCGACCCGCTCCTCGTCCGCGCAGGCCGGGCTTTGGTTCCGACTCCGCGCGCGACGGAGCTGCACGAGCGCGCTCACAACCTCGTTCGAGAAGTGCGCGCGGTACTGCGCCCCGCGCGCGACGCGCGCGACATGCGGACCGTCGAGCAGACTTTCACAATCCGCACCAACGATGGCTTCGTCGAGGCCTTTGGGGCGCGGCTCGTGTCCACGGTGACCGCCGCAGCGCCGGGCGTGCGTCTGCGTTTCACGGCGAAGGCGGACAAGGATGTGCGTGCACTGCGAGAAGGGCTTGTCGACCTCGAGATCGGCGTTCTCGGCGCGACGGGACCGGAGGTGCGCGTACAGAGGTTGTTCCGGGATCGCTTCATCGGCGTCGTGCGAGAAGGGCATCCCCTCCTGAGCGATGGCGAGGTTACGCCCGAGAGATACGCGGCTTGCGACCACGTGGTCGTTTCACGCCGGAGTCGCCCGACCGGACCCGTCGATGAAGCGCTGGCTGCACTCGGGCTCGCGCGCACCGTCGTCGCCGTGGTGCCTGGCTTCCGCGCTGCACTGTCCGTCGCCTGCGGGACCGACCTCGTCGCGCTCGTGACCGCCTCGTACCTGGACAGTGCGCGGAAAGACGAGACGCTCGGCGGGCGCGGAGGGATCCAGAGCTTCGAGCTACCCGTTTCGACGTCGCCGATCGTCGTGTCGCAGATGTGGCACCCGCGTCTTGATGCCGATCGCGTGCACCGCTGGTTGCGCGGCGTCGTCCATGGAATTTGTCAAGAGCAAAGCGCGCGCCAGGCGGCGGCGCTGCCCCGAGCCAACAGGAAGCGCGTCCTGTCCCGTTAGCCCCGCAACTCGCAACTCGACTGCTTGGTGCGGCCAAAAAAGGGTGCTCTCAGACTTGGGCGATGCCGCCGTCGACACAAAGCTCGGCACCGGTCGTGAAGCTGCTGTCGTCGCTGGCCAGGAAGAGAGCTGCGGCAGCAACCTCATCGGGTCTACCAAGGCGGCCGAGCGGAATCAGCCTGATCAGCGCTTCGCGTACCTCATCCGAAGTAGCCTCGAACATTGCCGTGTCGGTCGGACCCGGACTGACGACGTTGACGCGAATACCTTTGGGCGCAAGTTCATTCGCCCAGGTACGGCCAAAGGAGCGCACAGCCGCCTTGCTGGCGCCGTAGACACCGTAGCCCTTCGTACCAATCGAGTCGGCGACTGAGCCGACCAACACAATCGTTCCCCCTGCCGGCATCAGATCGACGGCGCCCTGCGCCGCAAACACTAGGGACCGGACGTTGAGACCGAATGTTCGATCAAAATGCTCCTCACTGATGCTCCCTAGCGTCCCGAATTCCGAGATGCCGGCGTTGACCACCAGAACGTCAATCCGCCCTCGTTCCGATCGTACCTTTGCAAAGACCCGTTGCAGATCCGTGAGGCTCCCAGCGTCTGCACGGACGAGGCAGACACTGCCCTCGCCACGGTCCGACGAACCCTCGAGCACACCATCCACTGCCGTTCGACTGGTCGCGTAGACCTGGGCTCCTTCGGTCGCGAAGCGTTGCGTGATGGCATGTCCGATGCCGCTGCCACCGCCTACGACCACCGCGATCTTGTCGGCCAAAACACGCATGTAACCTCCATTTTTCCTGCTGACATCATCGAATATTTTTGGTCTTGAGCCAGGTGGCGATCGCCTGAACGAGCTCTGCCTTGCGTTCCAGCGGCAGCCAGTGCCCGGAGGGCATACTCGTCACAGTCAGGTCCGCGCAGGCAGCGCGCATCGGGTCGCCTTGCCGATTTCCGGTGATGGTGCAGATCTGATCATAGTCGCCGTTAACGAACAGCACGGGCTGGGAAAGGCGGCCGCCATTGGGCGCTTCGCGCGCGTAGGCGATGTTGGCGTCGTCGTTCATGTACCAAGCACAGGACGGACGGAAACCGTGAGATTTGAACTCATGCACCAACACGTCGAAGTCCTCCGATGGCCAGAGAGCGGGGTTGGGTTTAGTCGGCCGGGCGCGGTGCGCTGCGCCGAAACGCCCTCCCTTGCGCGTGACCTCCGCATTCGGCGAAACCTTACCAACGCCGGCGGGATCGCCGGGTTGAAAGATCGACGCCAGCGATGCGGCCACGTCAGCATCTAAGTCAGCGACTGCCGACTCGAAGTGCTCCGTGTAGTAACGGTAATAGTCCCACTGACCATCCGGGTATTGTTCCTCCGGATAGATCGATCGGTCGACCAGCGGCACAATCGTGCGAAGGGCATGCCCTCCGGGTTGATATGCGAGCGAGACCAGCACGACGCCCCGGCTGCGCTTGGGTTCATGCGCCGCCAGTTGAGCGGCCACCACAACGCCCCAGTCGTGGCCCACCCAAATTGCAGGCTTACCGCCAAGGTGGTCATGAAGCTCCGCCATGTCCGATACGACTTCCTCGATGGTGTAGGCGCCGTTGGCTGCCGGTGCGGACGATCCGCCGAACCCGCGCAGATCGGGAGCAACGCAGTGCCAGCCGTCGGCGGCGAGCGCGTCCATTTGGTGGCGCCACATCAGACTGATGGTCGGCCACCCGTGGAGGAAGATCATCAACGGCCCGTCCGCCGGCCCGCGCTCGATGTAATGAGTCGTCTGCCGAGGCGTGCTGAAAGCGCGCGACCCGAAAGTGGAACGGGGCATCGCGCATGCCCCAATCGACTGGGCAGCGGCTACGGATATCCCGAGGAGGAAGGAACGCCGGTTGAACATCAGTCCCGCGGCCGAGTCGAGCGGTCGATGTGAGACTCCCATTGTCAAAAGCTCCCGTGGTGGTCAGGTCATTCTTTCGGGCAACAACCGTTCATCGAGGTAAGGGTAGGCTCCGTCGACGGGCTTCGAGTCGCCGCCAGGCTTCGGCAGCAACAGACGCGCGCGTCGAGCCGTCTCCGACCGTCTTGTTCGATGCTGCAGCCCGCATGCGCGAAACGCCGACCTCGCGCGAGACCTTGGGCGCGTAGCCCAACTCGCGCTTCGCGAGCCATTCGAAAGCTCGAGGCGCTTGCCGATCAGCCGAACGGTCTCGAGGGTGAGAGGTGGCTGCTTGCCGGGTCTGAACAGTGCGAAGACGATGCCCATCATCCGCGCCAGCACGACTCCGCACCAGGATGGAACGACCCGCGCTTTGGCCGGTTGGCCCTTCGCCTCGACCACGTCCGTAAAAAATCGACGCATGCTCGTCACGTCGTCGTCTGTCAGGAAGTAGGCCTGTCCGCCCTGGCCATGGTGCACGCTGCGAACGACCGCGCTTGCGAGGTTGTCGACGTGGCAAACACTGTAGGCGTACTCGCCGCCAGCCGATCCACATGAACTGTCCTCCGTGAAACACGTGGGCGATGTGGCCGATCGACGGTGCATCCTCGCCCCAGACGAACGAAGGCCGAAGCGCGATGGTCGACATCGCGCTGTCGTTCGCTTCCAGCACGAGGCGTTCGGCTTCACCTTTGGTCGGGCTGTAGGGCATGGACCGGTCGTGCACGACTGGAAGCGACTCGTCGCCGTGCGTGGGGCGACCCGCTTCGATGACGACCGAAGCGGCGCTGATGTAGACGAGCCGCCGAGCCTGGGCTTGGCGCGCACTCGCCAGAACCCCTCGCGTGCCTTCCACGTTCGTCCGTTCGTGGTCGCGATAGCCTACACCGCTCGTCAGCGACGCGGCGGCGTGTACGACGACGGTCGAACCGCGCATGCCCTCCGTGAGCGACCGCTCGTCGTCGAGATCGCCTCGGACGGGTTCGGCTCCGAGCAACGAAACGGCCCGCGCGCTCGCCTCGCTTCGCGCGAGCGCGCGCACGCGGTACCCCGCGGAAACCATTGCTCGAATGATGGCGGCGCCTACGAAGCCGCTGCCTTCGGTGACGAAAATGACCTCGGCCATTGTGCTGTCCTCCTGCCGGCAACGGCCGGCAAGCGTATCTATAGCGCCGCTATAGCTCCAGGTCGGTTCACCGTGCAGACAGAGGAACGTTTGTTGGGCGTCCTTTGATCCCCAATCCAGGTAGTGCGCTCGAAGGCCTTGGTACCCGGGCAAGGAATCGACGTAACGCGGCTCACACCGATAGCCCGCGAGTTCCTGGAAGCGCGTGTCGGGAGTTCTAAGAGCGTCTCTTGCGGTCATGAGTCTTTGCCCTCCGAACGGTGCGCACGTCCGCTAGACCCACCAGAACCCGGCCGTATGGGTCAGACGTCCTTGCTCATTGAAGCGTGCGTAGGTGTGACCCGTTGCCAGTTCTGAGCCGTCCTTCTTGTGCATCGTCCATTCCGATAAGAGCTGGTGGTGGTGGATGAAAAGCTCGTGGCTTTCGAAATACCCTCCTGGGTTTTTCGTCTGGAACTGGCTCACGTGCTCAATCAGGCTTCCTATGCCCCGCCCCTCCTCCCCCGTCGGGTTCGAGAACACAATGTCGTCCGCTACGCTTTGCCTCAGCAGCCGCTCCCGATCGGCGGTTGGGATGTCAGCGTAGGCGTCCAGGTAAGACTTCCAGAACTGCTGCACAGTGTCGTTGGTCATGATGCGCTCCTTCCGTTCTTCCTGTCGATGTTCAGGGCCTGAAACCGTCCGCGCTCAAGCCACCTGGATCACGAGCTTGCCGACTACGTGACCCGCGGCGCTCATGGCGTGCGCCTCGCCGGCCGCAGCGAGCGAGAACGTCCGGGCAACAGGGATCCTGAACGCACCGGCGGCGAATAGCCGCGCGGCCTCCTCGAGTCCTCCAGTCATGTTCGAAGCCTTATCCGAAACCTGTGCACCGAGCTTCGGAGCACTGAAGTCGGCGATCGACAGCACCTTCTTGGGATCACCGGTGAGCGAGATCAGCTCCGGGATAACACCGGAGCCGGCGATATCGAGGGCCGCGTCGATCCCTTTCGGGGCGACGGCGCGCACTCGCTCGACGAGGCCATCGCCGTAAGTCGTAGCGGTCGCGCCGAGGGACGACACGTAGGCCCGATTTCGCTCGCTTGCGGTGGCGATGACCTTGATCCCGCGATGGCGCGCGATCTGCAGTACCGCCGAACCAACCCCGCCAGCGGCGCCGCTCACCAGCAGTGTCTCCCCAGGCTGCACTCCCACCTGGTCGAGAACCCGAATCGCAGTCTCGACGGCAACGGGATAGCCCGCCGCCTCCTCGAAGGAGAGCCGGGCGGGCTTCGCGGTCCAACTCGAGAGCACCGCGTACTCCGCGTACGTAGACGCCCCAGAACCGAACACCGCATCGCCAATTGCGGTTCCGCGAACTCCCTCGCCGACTTCGTCCACGATGCCTGCCCCATCGAGGCCCATTCCCGCGGGCAGGGTCATCGGGATCACCTCACGCATGTGGCCTGCCCGAATCTTCCAGTCGATCTGGTTCACGCCAGCAGCATGGATGGCGACCCGCACCTGACCCGCGCCAGCGTGCGGCGCTTCGACCTCGACGACACGCAACACCTCGGGGCCGCCATATTCCGCGAATTGCACTGCTTTCATGGTTTCTTCCGTCGTGAGCCGACCGAAAACCCGCCACGACTACGCGAGGCCGATCTGCTTCGCTTGCAAGGTGGAGTTCCAGAAGGCGGAAATCTCGATCAGCAGGTCGCCATCCCACTTGACGGTTTGGGCGAACTCCACGTCGAAGGCCTTTCCCGTCGGAGAGACGACCTTGCCGTTCGGCAGCTTCATCTCTCCGGTGAAGGTCCCAGTAACGCGAGTGACAACGGTGATCCAGTCACCGCTTCCGAACTGGATCGGGTACGGATCGTTGTGCACATGAACGTCGGGAAAGGAGAGCACGAACTGCTTCATCGCCGCGGCGTGTGCGGCTCGCCCGTTGATCGGCTCCGCGTTCCCCGTGACGTACGCGATCATGTTTGGATGATGCGCGGCGTCCTCCCCGCGGCGTCGCGGGCGCTGAACGCGTCGTCGCCCTTCTTCATGAGCGCTAGGAGGTGATCCGTCCGGTCGATGTTGGAGGGCTTAGTGGTCATGAAAGGGCTCCTACATTGTGGCTCATGCGGTTGGGGGGAAGATAGGGATGGGTTCTGGTGGAGACCAGCCGGGAAAAATGAAACCTACGGTTTCAAAAGCGACAACTTCATCCGCTCTTCTCGCCGGCACCGAGGCGTTTTTGCAGTTCGTCACATTGCCTGCGGAGCGTCCACTTGCCGGCGATGACCGCGTTTTCATCCCGCCACGATGCGGACAATTCACGCGCTCGTGCAGAACGGGGTCCGCACACCGGATACTCAAGTCATGCCCCAAAGGCGCAGCGCCGTGTTCGACAGCGGAGAAGTCCGCTTCCTCGCTCACGAATCTGAGCGCTTGTCGGCCAGCGCTCGACATCGTGACAGAAACCGCGGGCTCGCGGAACGCGAACGACGCGCTCTTGGTCGCCTTGCAGCGCGAACACACGATCGACACTCTCGCGACCTTCGATCGAGGCTTCGAGAAGGTCGCCGACTTCACGCTGACGTCGTATTACTGCAGAGAGCGTCAAGCCGTAGGACCCTCCGCCGCGCGCGGCGCGCTCGGGCGCCGCGTCCGGCGTTGAGGGTCCCGGGCGCGCGCAGCGCCTGAAAGGCGCGAGCACGACCGGCCGCTCAACGACGCTCAACGCAAGGAGCAGCCCAGGCCTCCGGAGCCGTAGGTCAGTGGTTCGAATCCACTGGGGCGCGCTTTAGTTGCTCCTTCATGGAGCGTCTGAGCACGGCCGTCGTGCTCGCGCCTTCGGCGCTGCGCGCGGCGGGACCCTCAACGCCGGACGCGGCGCCTCGCAACGAGCCGCCGCGCGCGGCGGAGGGTCCAACAGCAGTTCTTGGCGAGGAGCGCAGCGCTGATACGCGTTCCTCATCTCGTTCCCGGGGTTGATCGGGAGAAACAAACGGCAGTAGGTTGGGTCGGGCGACCCGAACGTGAAGGAACCCTGACCCTTCCTGGTGAGCATACCCATGGCCAGCTCGACGGATGAACTTGACTGGGATAGTGAATCTTGGGATGCCATAAAAGCTCAATCCGGTCAGATCGAGTTCGACTGGTTCGCTCGCGACGCGCAAGGGCACATCGCTGTGCTGTCTTCGTTTGGCGTGGGGCCATCTCCGGTGATTGTTCGCGGATCGAGAGTGCTCTTCAACGCACTGCTGCGGCGGTTCTGGGACTTGCCAGAATCGACCAACTCGCACTTGGAGCCCAACCACGGCCTGAAGCGGACATATGACTGGGAGTACTACGCGCGGCTTGGACTCTTTGCGTATGACAACGCCCGCGTGCACGGCGGTCCGCCCGTTTACAGACGAATCGCGAAACCGGAGGCTCCGATCGTTTTCGCAGCACTCGGGCTCGCAACAGAGCTCTCCGACTTGGTGCCCCTGCTCCCGATCGCGTTGTCCAAGAATGTAGAGATCCCGTTCGAGATGATCCCCGCGTAGCCGGCCAACTCACGCTCTGAGCAGACCAAGTCTGCAACGCCTGCTTGGCCCCTGCACCAGCTGCTACGTCCGCCGCCCAACTTGAGCACACGACGGGGCCCGCCCGGCGCGTGCGTCCTCTCGCATGACTCGAACCAACAAACGCTTGATCGAGCAACTCAGGCGCGCGCTCGAACAGGCGCTCGGCACCAGCCCGAGCCGTGAAGACGTGCGCATCGCTTTCGCCAGACGAAGTGCGACGCTTACGCGCGGTCAAGCCTGGGCTCCCGCGCTCGCTCAGGACTCGGACGGATTGCCGGCGCCGAGTTCCGACTTACGAGCGTGCTAGATTAGGGGAACTTCAGCATCGGGTAGAACGCCTCGCTGTTCGCTTTTAGCGCGGTCACATTGCCCGCGCTCATCAGGGCATTCGTAATGAATGCCTCACGCATGAGAACTGGATCGGGCTGGCTCAGATCGCCCCCGCCACCGAGGTGGATGGCCGTCCCGGCGTTGATCTTAGCCTTGGGAGGAGAGTGCGAAAGCACCTGTTTGCCGTTCATGAACGTGATGACCGCGTTCGCTGCGGGGTCGAACTGCGTCACGACGAGGGCGTTATCTACGGGCGACGAACCATAGTCGTACAGATCGTTGTTCTCCTCCTCCTCCGCGCCCACGCAATAGCTGTTGTTCTTGCCGCAGTTGACGGCGATGCAGCAGCCGTTCGAATCTCGCCATCCGTAGGCCAGGGCGAGCATGAAATCAGTGCCGAAGACGTCTTCCGCGTTGTACTTGTGAGTAATACCGAAAACACCACAGCAATAGACGGTGTTGGGCACTGGCCTGCCGTTGTACATGAGGCCGATGGCTTTCGACCCGCCCGTGACGCCGGTGGCGAAGTTGTCGCCCGCGAGTGCGTATTCCTGCGGCGCAACCGTGGTGAGGATCGGTAGATTGGTCGTCGCCTCGATCGTGAATTTCGCGGCGCACGTGTAGCCGCCGGCACTACAGTTCGGCCCCCACGGTGCGTCCCATATGGCGGGCAAGAGGTCGTTGCTCCCGCTGTGGATCTGGGCGTATATCTTCGAAACCACGCATTTCGACGCGCTGCCGCCGCAGTAAGCGCTCCAGGTCGTCATGTCCGCCGTGTGCGCGGCGGTCTGGCCGATGTCGAGCGTTTTCGCGTTCTTGTCCGCGGCGAGTCCGAGCTGAAAGAGCGGTCCCTTGTAGCTCGCGGTCATCGCCCTCGTCACGCTGTACGCCTCCGCGCACCCGCCAGTGAGCAGGTCGCAAGGCCCCTGGTAGGTCGGTGCGGTCGCGGGGCCACCGCTGGTCCCCGCAGAGGCCGAGAGGCCTCCGCTCGCGCCGCTGCCGCCAGTAGAGCTCGCTCCCCCCGTCCCCATGCTTCCGCCGGTTGTCGTAATACCGCCAGCGGCCCCGGTCGCGCCTGCCGAGCTGCCGGTGCCGGCGCTGTTGCTCGCGCCCCCCGAGCTGCTGGTGCCGGCGCTGTTGCTCGCGCCCGCCGGGCTGCTAGTGCCGGCGCTGTTGCTCGCGCTTGCGGAGCTGCCGGTGCCCGCGCTGTTGCTCGCGCCTGCCGAGCTGCTGGTGCCACCGCTCCCGGCACCGTTGCCTGGCTCGGTGCACTCCGCGAGAGTCAAGAGTAGGACTGCACCTAACGAGAGGACGCTTGTTCGCATGGGGCTGCTCCGCCGGATGGATACGGCGCTCGATAGTGAGTCGCCAAGTACAGGGTACTCCACGCAGCTTCCGCCGAGAAGCATAGCGTTCGATAAGTCAGATATCGTATTTCGATTCTCGCGCTGGATTTCGTCTGCAACGAGAACATTGTGGGCCAGACATAGCGGCCTGACGACTACGGGCGGCGGAGGCGGCGCGCGACGAGGTAGAGCGGTCCGATCAGCGCGTAGCCCGCGGCGCCCATCAGGATCACGGCCGAGAAGCCCAGGTTGGTGATGGCGGTCATGGCCAACACCGAGCCCCACACCGACGACAGCGTGGTCATCGCATAAGTCGCGGGCACTGCCGCCCGGCGCCCGGCCTCCACCACGCGCTCTACGCCAAACGGGTAGAACATCCCGAGGAAGGTCCCCGCGGGCGCCACGCACAGCGCCACGCAGAAGACCTTGAGCGGCAGGGGCAGCGTGAGCAAGCGCGCGTTGCACAGGTGCGTGGCGAGCACGCCCCACGCGATGGCGGCCACGGTCGGCAGCACAAGGGTGGCCAGGCCACGGAACACGCGCAGGCGGTTGTGCAAGTACGCGCCGAGGCCGTTCGACGCCAGAAACAACGCCAGGATCACGGCCACAGCGTAGAGCGGGCTGCCGAGGAACAGCTCGGTCTTGGCGATCAGGCCGATCTCCACGCACATGTACGACACGCCCGCCACGAAGAAGTACAGCAGCCACGGCCAAGGCACGCGCCGCTCACGGTCGCGCCGCAGGCTCACGAGAGCCATCACCGCGACCGCGACCGCGCCGAAGAGCAGGACGGTGAAGATCTTGATCCAGCTCAAGGCGTAGAGCTGATCGATGAAGCGTTCCTTGGCGGGGAAGAGCTCGAAGTCACGCCAGTTCACCTCGTGTACGAACGGGCGATCGTCCGTGACGAGCGGCCCATGCGTGCGCCCGAGAACTGCGTCGACGAAGCTCGGCACGCCCGCGCCCGAGGGCGAGTAGAGCACCCTCCGCGCGGAGGGCCACGAGGCCACCTTCCCGTCGATGGCCGCGATCTCGTCCGGCGTGAGCCCGCCCGGCTTGACGACCAGGCTGTCTTGCCCCCGCGTCGCGGGGGCGCCGAAGGCGAAGACGGCCTTGCCGAAGTCACCGAGGCCGCGCTCGGCGAAAAGCAGCCGCAGGCTCTCGGCCTTGTGAAGCACGGGCTGGTTCACGAACACCACCATCGAGCCCGGGCCCGGGGCCAGGTGGTCGAGGTACGATGCCATGGCCTCGTAGGTGTCGAGGTACTTCCGCGTGTCGCCAGTGCGCTCGGCGTTGATCGAGCCGTTCGTGGCCACGAACACGAGGTCGTAGAGCCCGCGGTCGTTTTTCAGGAAGTCGCGCCCCTCGCGCACCACGAGGTGAATGTTGGGCCGCGCGTGGAAGGCCCGCAGATTCATGCCCGCGAGCAGCGGATCCCGATACAGGTCGACGACCGCGCGGTTCAGCTCGACGCCCGTGATGTCCGCCCTGCCCTGCGCGATGCAGTCGAGCGCGACCATGTCGCGGCCCACGCCCGCGAAGAGCACGAGTATGCGCTTCGGCTCGTGTCCCATGAGGAACGGCAGCGCGTGGTGGAGGCTGAAGCGCAACATCTCTGCAGCCTTTGCCTCGGGATCCCAGCGCGCGACGTTGACGTTGCTGAGCCCGTCATCCTGCACGATGCCCCACGCCTCCCCTCGCCCCTCCGGGTTGTCGGTCTCCGCCTGCACGAGGCTCGTGCGCGCGAGGTCGTTCCACCGCACGCGCACTTCCTTCACGCCCTGGCGGGCGTAACTGCCCAGCACGTAGCGCGACAAATGCACGGCATCCGGATGCTCCTGGAACACGCTCCCGCGGAACGCCAGGAACGCGACCACGCAGTACCCCACCACGCCGGCGCCTACAGCGAGACGCCTACGGACGAGCGGCGTGGCGGCGAGGAGCGCGAGCGCGCCAAAGAGCACCGTCATGATCGCCGGCGTCAGCCCCGCCCAGGTCAGCAGTAGGGGCGCAAGGACGCAGCCTGAGGCCGCGCCCGCGAGGTCGAAACAGTACAGCCGTCCGATGCTCTGCGCGCCCTCGTCGAAGTACAGCGCCAGGAGCGCGCCCAAGATCGCGTACGATGGTAGGAAGATGCCCGAGTAGGCCAGCATGCGCGCCGCGTCCCCGTATGGGTTCTCCAGCGACACGTGGATGACTGGAAAGAACGCGTTCGCGACGGCGAAGAAGCCTGCGAACGCGGCGGTGAGCACCGGCAGCACGAGCGCCTGCAGGATCGCCCTCGAGCGAGGCTCGTCCCCCTTTCGCCCGCGGTGCACGAGCAGCGAGCCAAGGGCCAGCCCGAAGAGCGCCACCGGGATGGCGAGGAAGTTCGAAATGCTGCCGAGGAAGAAGGCCAGCATACGGGTGTGCAGGAGCTCCACCATGAGGCCCACGAGGCCGACGAGGAAGATCCCGATCTCGACGTGCCCCTTCGGGCGCGCCGGAGCCGCCCCTTCGGCGTGCTGCGACATGGGCGTAGCCTATCGCACCGCGCACCGTCGCCACCGGCTGATTCGAGAGGCTAGGAGAACGAACGCTGCACGTTCGAGTCCAAAAGGACCCAGCTTGATCGAGCGTTCCACCGTGCTCGTTTGAGGCTGCTCAAACTGTCATAACTCTCCGTTTACGCGGCGGTTTTCTTCGTGCAGCAAAGGGCCCAGGCGGTCCAAGCCCTCGGGCTCGGTCGGGCAAGCATGGTGCCCAGCAGAATTGCAGCGGGCCAGCTGAGCCCGTGGAAGCCGTGGCTCGAGAGCGCGACGCAGCCGATGGATAGCGGCATGCTGGCGCCGCGTCCGGCGTTGAGGTCCCGGGCGCGCGCAGCGCCTGAAAGGCGCGAGCACGACCGGCCGCTCAACGACGCTCAACGCAAGGAGCAGCACTAGGTCAGTGGTTCGAATCCACCGGGGCGCTGAGGCTATGCCGAATTCATGATCGGAAATCCGGGGGCTCTCCTCACTTGAGGCTGAGAACGCGCTGAAACGTCTTTCACGCACGGCCGCCATGCCTGCTTCCGCGTGTACGTCGTTGCTAGAGCCCGGTGAGCTCGGGCCAGTGCAGGACGTGTCCGAGGGCGCGTTTCACCTCGACTTGGCGGCGCATAGAAACTGCACCTGCTTTGGAAACGAGGCAGCCGCGCGGAACGGTCCGGATCGCGTCTAGATTCGCGACGCAACGAACGCTGAGACCCTCTTGCTTGCCGAGCCTCACTTCCTGCGGGATTCCGCGAACCGTCGTCGTCACTTCGACTACGAGCAGACGGTCTAGGTACGCGAAAGCGGCGCTGCGGCCGAGAAGCAGCAATGGGCGTCGCCCCACCGGCTCTGGCAGGCGAGCCCACCAGATTTCGAATTGGCGCGGTGCGCCGGGCACTTCGCTCACGCGGCTTTCCGTGCGCCCTTCTTACGTGCGCGCGTTTTCGTCGCGACCTTTGCGAGCCGGTTTTTCTCGTCCCACCCTGTTGAGTCGCCTTCGAGGACTGAGGCGGACAGCGGCTGCACGCGGTAGGCCGCCTCGGTCGCGCGGTCTAGCGCCAAATCGATGGCGCGACGGATCGCGAGCCGAACAAACTCTGCTCGTTTTCGAGTCTTGACGGGTGCCACTCGTTCCAGGTCGCGAGCGCACTGGTCATCGATCTCAATCAGAAGCTGTTTCATATACTTTATTATATACCCGAATTCGTGGCGTGCTAACCAATTGCGCTGTCCTGCTCGCCGAGCCTCGCATTGCGCGCGCCCTCCGCAAGCACGCAGCCTTGGACCCTCCGCCGCGCGCGGCGGCTCGTCATCGAGGCGCCGCGTCCGGCGTTGAGGGTCCCGGGCGCGCGCAGCGCCAAAGGCGCGAGCACGACCGGCAGCACAATGACGCTCAACGCAAGGAGCAGCAGTAGGTCAGTGGTTCGAATCCACTGGGGCGCGCTGAGAACAAGCTGGATTCGCGATCGGGAATATGGTCGCTGGATCTGCTGCTACTAGAGACCCGTTTTCCGTGCAAGGCCCGGCGCCGTCGCACGCACCCCACCGTGCCCTTGAGCGCGACGAACTCGGCCGCGGCGCTGGCTCTTCACTTGATGGTGGGGACGCGCGTGAAAGGTTGTTCAGCCGCAGCAGCTTAGGAGCCGACGTTGCCACAAGGGCCTCCGGTAGCCCACAAACCGCGGGCCGGGAAATCAGTTGCAGGTAAGCGACCTCGGGGTCGTGCTCGATCGACTGCAGAGCTTGCAGGTAGAACTTCGCGGCGCCAGCACTCGGACGAACCGGAGGCGTGCGCAGGGGCCGCGACGGCTTGTAGCGGATTCCGTGCCCCACAGGGCCCTTTCGAACTGAGAATTAGAGTTCGAATTCAAACTGCGGCAATCCTTCGAATCTACTGGCGCGCCACGACTTCGACGCTTATCCAACGAGCGCCGCGGACGCAATCGAGGGCGATTTCGACGACCGCCTCCACGGCGCCGGAGCGGGCGCGCAGACAGACCGTCGTTAAAACGCTGCTTCTTTCCGCCTGCCCTCAGAGTGCCATAAGCGAAATCTGTGGACTGCGCGCAGAAACGTGTTTGAGGTCTTTGGGGTCGCCCGTTGCGATGACAACCCTCTTGGCGGATGCGAGGCCGTCGGCGCAAAAAACGCAGAGTGACGGGCCCGAGCACGACCGAGCGTGCCGCGACGCACACCGGAAGGAGCAACCCTTCGAATCCACGGGGCGCGCAACTGAATCGAAGGGGGGTTGCGGTGGCGGGTTGAATGCGCCGTACCAAGGTTCAGAACTTCAGCGTTCCCCGGGTATAGATCTGCAGCGCCTTCATGACGACCCCCTCGGCGAGTACTCCCCACTTGGTAGATGACGACTCCTTGGAGTTCCTCTTCTCCGCGGCCTCACCCAAGGTACGCGCCTCCTCAGCGCGGCTTCGCTGAAATTCTTTTTTGTCATCTTCAGTAAAGCCGCGCGCAATGACGTCACGCAGCGCCTTGGCATCCTTCAGCGCCATGCTGATTCCTTGTCCGCCAGGTCCGTAGGGGTGTGCCGCGTCCCCGGTCAAAATCATCCTGTTGCTGTACCACCGACTGGGGGGCTTCCCGTTGAATACAGGGGCAAAGGCTAGTATGGCGTCAGCGTCCTTGGTGTACAGTTCGTACTTGCTTCTAAGCTCAGGACGCCATCGTTCGGCTCGTCTTGCCAGTTCTGCCTCGACGCTCGCTCGCGTTGCGAGCTTCGCTTCCCCTTCGGGCATGCGGATGTGAGTCCACATGAAAATGCTGTTCTTCGTCGCAGCCTCGTTCACCTTCGCGCAAGAGGCGATTCCAACCTGGTGACCGGGATACCTGTGCAGCGTCATTTCGATTTTGGTTTCATCTTTGGTGATGAAGCCCACACCCAGGTACCCAGCATAGGTCTTCGTTGACCCCTGACCAGGGTTCAGTAGGCGTCGGAGCGCAGAGCCGACCCCATCAGCGCCCACGAGCAGAGTGCCTTTCATCTTTTCGTTCGATTCCGACGTCGCTTCGACTCCGTTGGCCGACTCAACCATGCTCGCAACTTTGAAGCCGGTCAGCACGCGAATCCCCAGGGAGCGTGCTCGCTTCATCAATTGTTCATGAAGTGCCAGTCTCGTGACCACGATTGCGGATGTGTCGTCTTCCGGGGCAGAAAAGCTTGCGGAGACGCCACCAAAACGCATAAGGACAGCCTTCGTGTCCTCGCCGATGGAGTCCACCTTCATGAGTCTCAAGATCTTGACACCCTCAACGGATATCCGCACGCCACTCGTCGGGCCGTCGAACTGCTGCCGTGATTCCAGAACCTGACACTCGTAGTTCTGTTCGGCCAGCATGATTGCGAGACTGAGACCAGCGATCCCCGCTCCGACGATGATCACGTTTTCGTTGTTCATGGGAACTCCTGGTAGCGACGCAGTGTCGAACGGCTTGGCGTCCAAACTCGTCCAGCTGGATCCGAGAGGGGCATCCTGGCGCCGATGTGAAGCAGTGCGGATTTGATGCGCCGCCCAGCAGCGTGGCGTGAGCTATGCGAGAGCCACTTCAAGCGCGCACGCTTGGCCTTCTCGGGATTTTTCCGTTTCTTGCTCATGCGATCCAGGCTTGGTTTTAGCGCGCAGGCGATCGACACGAGCGAACATTTCGCCCCTCCAGCCGTTCGTTAACACTTCTTATCCGCAGGGCGTTGAACCCGTAACAATGGCGCCCGACTCGATCGTGGTTTTTGCGGTCGCCGAACATGAGGGGCGCGTCTCAGCGTTCAGTCGGAAGTCCGCAACGACCGCTAGCGGGATGACTGCGACTGCGATTGTTTTCCGCGTGCAACCAAAAATCAGTCCGCCGAATTACTTGAATCCCGGGAGTGCGAGGCTCAAGGCGGGGTCAAAGTTCGCTTCCGTCTCTTCGTTCGCCTCCGAGCCATCGGTGGACTGGCCGACGGTGCCCGCGGCCGAGTTTGGCACGGCGCGTGCGCCCCTCTCGCAGGAATCGAATCAGCAACGAGTTCGAGGCTCCTCCCGAGCCAGTTGCGACCATCCCGAGCCAAACGCCCAGGAGGCGGGGACCGCTCGGCAAGACGCGGTCGTCGGACCCTCGACCCCGAGGCCGATCCCCTTTTTGCCACCGACGACGACGCGCTTGCCCGTGAGATCGAACGATGGTGCTCGCGGACGCGCTTGCTCGAATGCGGAATTGCTCATGATTGGTGCCTTTCGTCGAATGGGAGAGTTGCCGAGGTCCATTTCAAACTGGCCTACCCGCAAGGTCAGCGAAGACCAGCGCCTGACCCCATCCCGCCGGGCTCGTTGCCTGTTCATGATCTGGAGCCTTTTCGTGGGCTTGGTCGACAACGTGTTGAAACCAATCTTGCTCGGCCGCGGCGCGGGCGTGCCACACTGGTGATCCCTCGGCAGAAGACGCCAGTCTGCAGTTCCCGCTGCGTGACCGAACGCACCGTTCTCGTCAGCGACTGAGCCCGCTTCTGGGAGCAAGAATCGAGTACTGTCGCGTCCACATGACAACGAACATGCCCTCACGGAAGGGCGACAAAGTTCTCGTCGACGTCGACGCCAGTTCGCGTCGAGACGGGGTGGCCACCCGCTTCGAGGTGCAAAATTTGCTCGGTGAAGGCGGGATGGGCAGCGTGTTCGTCGCGCACGACCGCGGTCTCGGTCGTGTCGTCGCGCTCAAACGTTTGCGCGAGGGGGCCGAGAACGACCAAGGCTTGATGCGCCGCTTCATTCTGGAAGCGCAGATCGGCGCCCAGCTCGAGCATCCAAACATCGTGCCGCTGTACAGCTTCGAACATTCGGAGGGTGGCGCTCCGGCTATCACCATGCAGCTGCTCGAAGGCGCGACCATGTCGAGTTACATCCAGTCTGCCACCGAAGCGCCGAAAGAGGCGCGCGCGATGCGTGGCGAGTATTCGCTGAAAGAGCGCCTCGGGACGCTGCTCGGCGTGTGCGAAGCGATCCATTTCGCACACGAGCGCGGCGTCATCCACCGCGATCTCAAGCCCGACAACGTGATGCTCGGTCGCTTCCGTGAAGTGTACGTGATGGACTGGGGGCTCGCCCGCATCGTCGGCAGCCCGATCGATCTGGCGGCCGAGCGAGTACGAGAGACAGACGTTGGTCCACGTGCGCCGCCCGCGGTCGAAGATCCCGAGCCGCTCGGACACTTGGCTCCGGGGCTCGCTTCGCAGGCCGAGTCGGAACCGGCGCTGTCGTCGACGGCAACGCGTCAAGGCGAGGTAATGGGGACGGTGCAATACATGCCACCCGAACAAGCGCTGGGCTTGATCGATCAAGTCGGGCCTGCAGCGGATCAGTATTCGCTCGCAGTCATGCTGCAGGAGCTCGCGACGCTACGACCGGCGCGCTCCCACACCAACACCATGGCCGCCTTGTCCGACGCGCTGCAGAATCAGCTCGCGCCGCCGATCGACCTCGACGACCGGCCGCTGCATCCCGCACTCGTCGCGATCGTGGCGCGTGCGACCCAAAAAGAGCCGGCCGCGCGCTACCCAAACGTGCGAGCGATGACCGATGACCTGCGGCGCTTCATCCGCGATGAGCCGGTCTCGGTTTACGAGGAGGGTTTGGCGCGAAAGCTCGTACGCTTGGCAGCGCGGAGACCGGTGCTGGCGATGGCGATTCTCTCGCTGTGCGGGTTCGTCACGAGCGCGGCCGTCGTTTTCTCCCTCGTGCGCGACGCGCGGCGGACTGCGAGGCAGGCGCGTGAGCTGGAGAACACGCGGCGCGTGCTCGTTTCTGCGAGCAGTCGCGCCCATGACGTGGACGTCGAGCTGAGCGATCTTGCCGCCGGCGTCGAAGCCATCGGCGCCGCGACCGTCGAGCTGCTCGATCGCAATGCGCAAGACTTCGATCATACCCAGCGCCCCCTGCCGGCGTTGTCCGCTTCGGCAGCGTACGGCGGAGGCGCGGTGAGCTTCGAGGGGATCGCGCTCAATTGGCCGGGGAAGACCGCGAGCGCCGAGCTTCCGGCCAATGCAGCCAGGCTCGCGCGCGCCGAACGCTGGCTCCGCCAGGCCGTGGTTGACTCGTTACCGAGCGACGACCGCAAGGGCTCCGTCGCCCAGCAAAACGCAGCGCTCCTTGCCGGTCGCGGTCAATTGCTGCGCGCCTTCGTTGGCCTGGAGGACGGCGCGTTCGCGCAATTTCCGGCTCGCGAACTCAGCGCCGATCCCCGCAAGCGGCCCTGGTACAGAATGGCCTCGGCTGAGCCCGAGCTCCATTGGACGCGGCCCGTCGTCGATGCCGCGATGAAGACCCTACGCATCTCCGCTGTTTTAGGCCTGCGCTCCCAGGGCGTATTCATCGGCGTTGCCGGCTGCGACCTGCGTGTCTCGTCGCTCGCCCGGCGGCTCGCGCTCGATCTCCCGGGCTTTCGCCGTGCATACCTCGTCACCGAGGACGGCAGGATAGCGGTCAGCGATAGCCTGGAGTCGAGCCAGCTCGCGCGCACGACGAACCCCGACGAAGATCTGAATTTGCCTGGCGTCGACGACCCGGTCCTCGCGGCGCGGCTGGCCGGGCCGGACCGCGGCGGCTACCTGGAGTCCGGTGAACGCTTGTTCGTCTTCGCCAAGCTCGTGTCTCCGCCGTGGACCTACGTTGCCGAGCTGGAAAGGGCTCGTTACATCGAACACTGACGATACCACCGCTTGATTTGGCGATGACCCTTCACGAACGCCTACCGGGCCGGTTCGATGCGGCTCGGTAGGCGTGGCGGCAGTCAGCCGACTCAGGTCGGTTGTGGATCCTCCGAGGGTGGTGCGGCCTGACACGTGCCGCCGTTTTGCACGAGTGTGTTGTTGGTGGGGCCTTTGAGCGTCGCCGAGATCGAGAGGCTGGTGGTCGGATCGGCCGAGCCAATCACGATGCTCCCTGTGGCGGTGATGGTCTGTCCTGCGGCGAGTGGAACGACGGCCAAAGTGACGCTCGGTTGCCCGAGCCGAACGCGGGTCTGCGTACCCGAGCGCGCAACGCTGTACGCCGCTCCGGCGCCGGGTAGCCAAGCGTTGTACCAGGTCGAATTCGGATCGTCGAAGCTGAACTCGAGATCGGTGGCTCCGCTGGTGCTGGGCGTCGCGCCCACGGCGCTGAGCACGAGCGTGAGATTGCCATTTGTGGTCGTCGCGTTGTTGAGTGGGTATTTGCAGTCCGAGAGCTGAATGTTGCGCTGCGCGACCTGAAACGAAGCGGGAGCGTCGAATGCGTTGACGGGGGCAGGTTGATTGGTCGCCTGGATCGCGGCCAGTAGGCACTTATGTGCGTTGCCCGGGCCGGTCATGGGCGCCTGGAACGAGAATGGGCCCAGCAAATCGTGCTGGCCCGGCATCACCGAAAGCCCAGCGGGGTGTCCGCCGTCCGTCGCGTACGTGCCGTTCGTGATGGTCACCCAAGGCGTAGAGAGTGCGGACGGGTCGGCCAAGTAGATGAGCGATTTGACGTTCGTCACCGAATCACAGCCAAAGTCGTTGTTCACGCGGACGTACACGTCGTAGAACTGACCGGGGGTGAGCAGGGTTTCGGAGGCGATGGCATCCTTGTCGACGATCGCGCCCTTGGGGACCAAGAAGATATCCGGGCTCTCCCAGAACGGCTGGCCCCCTGCGTTCGAGGGGACGATGCCGGTGTCGTCCGCTGAGTCGCGCAGGAACGCGCGACTCGAGCCCGCAACGCACGCTCCCGTGTCCGACGAGAGTTGCTGTGAATAGACCAGATCCGGTGAGTAGGCAGCGAGCGTCGTGGCGGCCCCGACCGGGAGCAGATTGCTCGTCTCGCCGGTCATGGGCACGCTTTGGTACTCGGCGTTGGGCAAGAGGGGGGGTTGCGTGGGGCACACACCCGGCCAGGGGATGGGCGGCTTCGGTCCTACCGCGTTCGCGCAGGTGCCAGCCAGAACGCGCGTCAGCACGGAGCTATTCGTGAATGCGGCGTTGGACTTGCTGCCTAGACCGTACACCGTCCCGCCGATTCGCGTCCAATCACCGGCTAGATTGTACGTGTCGGGTGCCACTACGGCGTAGAGTCCGCGGTCATTTCCGGGATCTCTCGCCGGGTCGAACCAGCTGACGCGCGCGACCATGCCGATCACTTTCGCACCGGTGTTGTCGGTGTAGGCCGAGCCACCGATGGTCGCGGTATCGAACGGCCGATACCCGCCCGGGCGAGCGCCCAGGTTGAATTGCCCGACGCCACCGCCAAAGCAGTTACGAACGAAGCCCCCCATGGGGTTTGCCTTGTGCGCGGGGATATCGAACGACCAAATGCAGATCGACGTGCCCGGACTGGTCGACGGAGAGCCGTAGGTTTGCACCGTCAATTGCACCCAGTTGTTGGAGTTGTTGAAGTAATTCGTGTTGGCTTGAACGCTCAGGGAATTGGTCCCCGAGAGGCTGTCGGTTTCGCTACCAAAGGCTGAGAATGCGACCTCGACCTCACCGAACTGGAGGGGAGGCGCCACTGGGATGCTGGGGGGGGTGGGGATCGAGTGAATGCTCGGATCCGGGATGCCGAACTCACTTCGGATGCTGCTGTCAGGCGTGCACGGCGCCGCCTTCCAACCGTTGGCGGTACCGACATAGCAACCTTGTGCGTTCGGAGGCGCGGGCAGCGTTCGCGGCGGCGCGCTGGCGATTGCCGGCGACGGGCAGACCAGGCCTTCGTCGAAGTGAACGGCGCCGTTCGTGTTGAGCGTGACCGTGCCGCCCACGACGGTGCCGAACACCGCCGTGCTCACGTTGATCGGTGCGTTGGGCGCGTACACACTGGCAACGACGGGACCCGAACCATTCAGGTTGATGAAGTTCGAGCTGGAGACGAAGAAGGAGAGGTCATTCGGTTTCCCGCTGCTATTCTCCGCGCCGCCCAAGTTCAAGGTGCCGGTGACCCAGATTTGCACCTTGCCCGCTGGCTGAATCTTGATCGAGCCGGGCTGGTTGACGTTCAAATTGGCCACCACGTACGAACCGGGAGCGAGGGTCAAGCTGTCGGCCACGCCGTTGATGTTCACACTGCCGGGGCTCGACGACCCGAGCGGTAACTTGATAGCGCCAGCCGGAACGGGGACCGGCGAAAGGTGAGCCGGGGAGTTCGGCATCAATGAGCCACTGGCGGTGCCACCATTTTGCGTGATGGTGGTGGCCGCGCGCACTGAGCCTGCTTGACCAATGTTGGTGCCCCCATAGGCGCCGATGCTCGCTTGATACGAATCGGTCTTCGAGCCCATATTGAGGATCACGCTGCCTGTGTTTGCAGTGACCGCGACCGCTCGTCCCGCACAGGGAACGAGATTTGCGGACGGGCTGGTGACCGCCGCGCTCGTCGCACCGAGCAGCTCCGCACTGCCGGGCGCCTTCGAGTTGCACGCGATTAGTGACCCCGATCCCAAGGCGACGGCAAGGGCCGCTACGCCTACCCCATTCCCCCGAACAATCTGAACACGCCTCATGAATTCACCCGATTTCCTTCCCATCGGCCCGCCCCGCGCGAGCTACGCTCGAGGGTGATGCTACACCGAATTCTCACCCCACCACCGCTATTCGCTTCGACGCCAAGACGAGCAAGCGCCGGACGCTGAGTCGCCGCGCTCGCGAAGTGAGGGCGCCGCTCGCTTCTTGGAAGCCTCAGTGCGGAAGTGCCGAGCGTCCACGTTGGCCGAGCCCTCCGAGGCCCTTTAATCCATATCGTGGCATCATTTTTGCTCGATCCCCGACAGGGCCGCGCATCTCCGTCCTCATTTGCTTGACCGGTCACGAACGGGCAGCGTCCAGCGTTTTGGCAGACAACCTTCGGTGAGGGCGAGGCGTCCCTAGTCGGAATTGTGGTCTGTTTTGTCTGGCGCAGGTTGTGGCATCGGGCAGGTGCAAGGTCACGAGGCAACGTCACGCCGAAGTAACTGCGCACGCTAGAGTCGCCCGGCACCATCGGTGGGTCGAGCGCGCCGTTTTCGAGCACGCGAACCCGTGAAGCCCGACGACCACGTCGTTCGCGATTGCACTCAGCCAAGCGTGAAGACGTGGCACGGTGTTGCACACGTCCAACACGAATCCTTCCACGTAGTAAACGCGGGCGAAGAGCGCTTGTATTCTAGAGAATTTCTCGTCTAAATTTGGGTATGACTCCGCTAGTCCTCATTCCTGGATTGCTCTGCACGGCGGAAGTTTTCGCGCCCCAGGTGCCCGTGCTCTGGTCATATGGCCCGGTCACTTTGGCTTCGACACTTCAGGGCGATTCGATTCCGCAAATCGCGGCGGCCATCCTTGCAAACGCGCCCGATCGGTTCGCGCTAGGCGGCATTTCTATGGGTGGCTACATTGCGTTCGAAATCATGCGGCAGGCGCCCCAACGTGTTGTGAAGCTCGCGTTGCTCGACACTTCGGCTCGGCCCGACACACCTGAGCAAAGCGCTCAGCGGCGAGCGCTCATCGCCGGTTCCCGAGCTGGCGATTACGAGGCGCTCGTCACGCACGCGCTGACATCGATATTACATCCGTTGCATCAGCAGGATCCCGCGCTGCGTGCGATCAACGTGCGCATGGCCCTCGCCTTGGGTGTCGAGGGCATGGCCCGCCAGCAAGAAGCGAACATCGCGCGTTGCGATAGCCGTCCCAGCCTGCCATTCATTGCCGTGCCGACCCTCGTTCTGGTCGGCGATCGCGACCCAGTGACCCCGCCCGAGCGTGCCGAGGAAATGGCCGCGGCCATTCCCAACTCTCGTCTAGTTGTGGTCTCAGAAAGTGGTCATGCGTCGACACTCGAGCAGCCAGAGGCGGTGACCCAGGCGTTGGTCGAATGGCTTGCCTGAGGAATTTGCCCGCACCGCCTGTCGCATCGTAGCGACGGTGAATTCACCGCCACCAACGCCCACCGCGAGTACTGGCATGGTGAGAGGCCGCGTCTCGGCGAGTTCGGCGAGGACCACGCCTTCGCGGAGCATCGACCGGTAGAGGCCGATCGCTCCGCGCCAGCCGTCGGGGCGGGAATAAGTTCGAGCGAACTCCGCGATGTCCGCGTCGGTGATCGATCCGGGTACCGCGGTCATTGCTGGAAAGGCGAACCCGCCGAAGAACTCGCGTTCACGCCCCGCGAGCAGCATCTCGGGTTCCCGGGTGCCGCGAGCACGCCGATGTGCCACGAGCCGCCACGGGTGATGTCGCCTAGCGCCTCGAGACCGAACCCGGCGAGCCCCATCTCGATGGCCGTGAGGCTGAGGACATCGCCTGGATGGAGGCTGGCGAGCCGGAAGACCGCGGCGCCCCGAGCTCGCGCTGGGGGTCGAAGGAGATCCTCACACGTACGATGCGAGGTATTCGGGCAAAGTAGCCAGGTTGGGCAGCACCGCCTCGGGGACCCAGGCCTCGTTCAGCCTTTCCCCCAACCTGTCGATCCATACCGCGCGTATGCCCATTTCGTGACACGCCCTCAGGTCGGTGACTTGCCCCATGCCCACGTGGACCGTCTCCTCCGCCGCGACGCCGATGACGGCGTGGGCATGACGGAATAAGCCGTGATCCGGCTTGTACGCTCGCGCCTGCTGGGACGTCACCACGAAATCGATCGGAACGCCAAGCGAGGCGACCGTTCCGGCGATCAGATCGTCGTCCGTGTTGCTGATGATCGCCAGCCGAATTGCTTCCGCAAGCGCGCCAGCGTGGACGGCACTTCTGGATGAGGCGGAATTTCGCGCAGGTAAGACAAGAGCTGTTCTCCATCATGCGGGCTGGCTGACAATCCGCGTCGGTTCATCGCCTCCTCCAAGCTGGATTTTAGGATGGTTTTGTAGTCGCAGTATGGGGGCCGCTCCTGCCGCGCCATCGAAAGCGCGCGCAGCGCATCGACCAGTTCGCTGATCTGAATATCGTTCCACGCGAATGCCTTGCGGTGGTCTGTAAGAACGCTGCGAACGGCGAGGTGCAGCGCGGCGTGCCATTGCACCAGCGTACCGTAGCAATCGAATGTGATGCACTGGGGCTGAGGGGCCATTGACGATTCCGTTTCACTCAGGGCAGCGGCGCCTGCCCCATGAGCCGAGCTCCCATGGCGGCCGCTTCGCGCACGACATCGAAACCATAAGGCACCATCTCGCTCTCGTAAGCGGCGAGCGCCTGGTCGATGTTGGTTGTGCCGGCCAACACCGCCGCGAGATGACGACCCAGCAGGGCTGCGTCGCGAAGGGCCAGGTTGGCGCCCCGACCGAGCGTCGGTGTCATGGCGTGGATGGCGTCGCCCAGGAGCGTGCTCCGCGTCGGCCGCGGGAGCACACCCGGCACGCTCGTGTACATCTCCACCGCGAAAAACGAGCTCGGATCGCATCGCTCGAGGATCGCCCGGGTCGGCTCCGGCCAAGAGGCAAGCATCGCCTTTGCGAGATCGCGCAGGCACGAACTGCCCATGCCACGCAGCGCCACGTCGTCGACGCCAAAGAGCGCTTGGCGGCCTCCGACAATCGCCACGACGTAGTCCTCCTGCGGGCTCAAGCGCGCCGAGCTCACGGCCTCTGCCGCTAGCTCCGGTCGACACGGGAAGACCACGGGGCCGAGGCCGAAGAATGCTTGTCGCTCATCCACGGCCACCGTGAAGACGTCCTCGCGCGCTTGCTCGGGCAAACAGGTAAGGGCGGCCGGCAGCGGAATGCGTCCGTAAATGGCGCGCACCCCGGAGTCTTGAGTCTGGAGCTGCGGCGCACGCCAGGCCCGAACTGGGGAGCGGATTCCATCCGCACCCACCAAGATGTCCGCGTCCACGCGCGACCCATCATCGAAGTGGAGCGCGACGCCATCGGCATGCTCGGCGACCGACGTCAGCTTGCATCCGAAATGAAGCTGCTCGCCCAGTCCGGAAAGCAAGAGCTCGCGCAGCGTCGCGCGGTTGACGTTGACGTGCGCCGGCAAGCCAGCGTGCGGACGCACGTGCGTGCCGCCATGCTGGTCGTGGGAGCGGCGCATGCGAATCGCAAGCTGCGTGTCGACGATGGTCGTGAACGCTGCGGCCTTCATCGACGTTTCGTCGAACAGCCGGAAAAGGTCCGGCGTGAGGGAATCGTGGAGCGCGTTGATGCCGTCGGCGTCGAGGTGCAGCCGATAGCCCTGCGGGCGCTCCCAGGGACTCTGGTCGCGCTCGAAGATCTCCGCCATGATGCCGTGGCGACGAAGGTTCTGCGCCAAGCACAGCCCACCAAGGCCGGCTCCGACGATGGCAATACGGAAATGGGTCGCGTTCGTTCCAACCATGAGACAGTCCTTTCCTAGGAGGAAAGGACGTACTGGTTGGTCACCACCCACTCAGGTGACGACCTGTACGAGCGCGAGCGCCACCCGGACTACCTACCGGGCTGTGACTTTCGCACGTCCTAATATCCCAAATGATAGCCAATGCTTAGACTATGTCAAAGCCAAACTCGCGAGCGCTGTGCGCCTGGCCCTTACGCAGCCGCCAGCGCCGCGATGCGAGCTGCAACCTCCGTCGAGAGAGGAGTGTAGAGCAGCATCATGAGCTCGGGTCGGGCGTCGACCGCGAGCGCCGTGAACTCGAGCGTGAGCTCTCCGAGCATTGGATGGCGCAGGCGCCTTTGGTCATCGCAGCCGCCGCGAATCTCACTATCCCGCCACATCGCGACGAAGTCGCTGCTCTTTGCGCAAAGCTTGTCGACCAGCGGTCGCACTGCTTCCGTGACCCCTGTGCGCGCAACCTCTCCGCGGAACGCGCCCACGACGCTCCGCGCGTTGCGCTCCCAGTCCGGATCGGTCTCGCGCCGACGGGAATCGAGAAAGAGCAGGAAAAGCAGGTTGCGCTCCTCGGGAGGCAGCGCGCCGTAGTCGCAGAGCACGGCAGAGGCCGCACGGTTCCACGCCACCACGTCCCAGGTCGCAGTGCGAATCAACGCCGGGCAGGCGCCCATGGCGTCGAGAACGCGCTGTAGCCGCGGCGTCGCTCCGGCGGACGGCTGGTAACGCACCTCGGGAGGGCGGCCAAGCCCCAGCAAAAAAAGATGCTCGCGTTCCGCCTCGCTGAGTAGGAGCGCCGCAGCCAGACGATCGAGCGCCTCGGCCGACGGGGCACCACCACGGCCCTGCTCGAGCCAGCTGTACCACGTGGCGCTCATCCGCGCGCGTTGCGCTACCTCCTCACGCCGCAGCCCGGGCGTGCGCCGTCGGGCACCGGCATAACCGAGCGCTGCAGGATCGAGCCGCAGGCGCAGCTCACGGAGGTAGGCGGCGAAGGAACCTTTGGCAGTCATGTGCGGTCCTGTTACTGACTATACCGGGATAACGTGTCCACTTTACCGCGGGATCGCGCGCGCCAACCATGCCGAGACCAACAGGAGACAAGGCAATGCGCATATTCGTGACGGGCGCCACCGGGTGGGTGGGCCGCGTGGTGGTGGACGACCTATTGGCTGCGGGACACGTCGTGCTCGGCCTCTCTCGCTCGCAGGAAACGGCCGCGAAACTGGTCGCCAAAGGCGCTGAGGTGCTGCGCGCCACCCTCGACGATCGAGGGCAGCTCGCTGCGGCGGCGCGGTCCGCCGACGCGGTGCTGCACCTCGCGTTCAACCATGACTTCTCGAACATGGCCCACAACAGCGAGCAGGAGCGCGGCGCGATCGAAGCGATGGGTGAGGCACTTTTGGCGACGAACAAGCCGCTGCTGATCACCAGCGGTCTCGCGACGCTCGCGCCGGGGCGCGTGGCCACCGAGGACGACATGCCGGCGGCGGCTCCCCACCCGAACTTCCCACGCAAGAACACGGTGGCGGCGGCGGCGCTGGCCGAGCGTGGCGTGCGGGTGAGCGTCGTGCGTCTCGCCACCACGGTGCATGGGCTCGGCGATCCTGGGTTCATGGCGCGCTTGGCGAAACTCGCACGCGAGACGGGCGTGTCGGCGTATCTCGGCGACGGCGCGAACCGCTGGCCCGCGGTGCACGTGTCGGATGCCGGGCGCCTGTATCGCGCGGTGCTCGAGGCAGAGGTGACGCCGCGGGCGGTGCACGCGACGGCGGAGGACGTCCCCTTCCGCGCGATCGCCGAAGCCATCGGCCGTGCAGTGGGCGTACCGTCGGAGCCCCGTCCGGCGGAGCACTTCGGGTGGTTCGCGCAGTTCGCGGGAGCCGACTCGCCGGCCTCGAGCGCGAAGACGCGAGAGCTCACAGGGTGGACGCCGGAAGGCCCCACGCTGCTCCAAGAGCTCGCGCGGCCGGGTTACTTCGTGGAGTGATTTCCTCAGGGGCAAGGCGGAACTCAGCGTCATGGGTTGTGCGGGCGCAGTCGTCTTCCCTGCCGAGCGCTCGAGGATGCTTCCTCGCTTTGCCACGCCCGGACCGTAAACACCGCGTCTGCGAAAGCAGCGGGCGCCTCCTGGGGCAGATTGTGCCCAACATCCACCGCGCGGTGCTCATGCGCTCGGACGAACAAGGACGCATGGTCTGCGGTTCCCCCGGGCTTCAAAGGATCAGCGGTACCATCTATCGTAACGGTAGGGATTACGATTGCCGGTTTGGTCGCAAGTTGGTCCTCCAGCGGTTTTAGCTGCGGATCGCCCAAAGCGAGGCCGAACATCCAACGGTAGCAATGGATCACGATGTCGACGAAATCAGGGTTGGCGAACGCAGCTGCCGATCGTTCGAAGGTTGCCGTATCGAATGCCCACCCCGGAGACCATTGGCGCCACAACATCTCACAGAGCGCGTCGCGGTTTTCGCTCAAGCAGGCCCGGCCGCGCCCGGTCTGGAACAGGTGCTGATACCAGCAAACGTGCTCGAGCGACGGGTCGAGAGCACGACGTTGCTGCTCGATGTCGATGATGTCGTAGCCCGCGTAGGAGACCAGACCGCCTAGTCGTTCCGGCCACAACGCCGCGGCCACGCAGGAAGCGTTGCCGCCCCAATCGTAGCCGCCGACAATGGGTCGCTGGAGCCCCAACGCTTCAGCCAATTGCAGCAGATCGAGCGCCCGCGCTGCCTGCTGTCCGTTCCGACTGATTGCATCCGATAGGAAGCGGGTTGGGCCAAATCCGCGGCAATAGGGCCTGATGACCCGCGCGCCCGCTCGGGCGAGGATCTGGGCCACCTGCTCGAACGCATGCACGTCATACGGAAAGCCGTGCGACAAGATCACGGGCCAGCCATCCGCCGCCCCGTCCTCGAGATAAGCGAGGCGCAGGGATGCGGTCTCGATCGTTCTGATTGGCTGCATCTCCACCATCAGGGGCTCCCTCCCGTAACCGTTGCGACGAACGCGCGCAGGTCCGCGAGCATGAGCTCAGGCTCCTCGAGCGCTGCAAAGTGACCGCCGGCCGGCAGCTCGCTGTAGTGAACCACGTCGTAGGTCTTCTCTGCGAAGGAGCGCGGCGTTGGCAAAAATACCGGGTCGGGGAACGCCGCGATGCCCATCGGTACCGTCACGCGCGTCCTCGCGGGAAAGTGATCTGAGCCCTCCAAACGCTTTCCGCGATAAATCCAGGTCGCGGTCACCACGGCGGAGGGTCCCAGGTACAGCATGATGTTGGTAAGGAGTGCTTCCTCCGTAAAGCGCGCCCACAGATCAGGGCTGCCATCGGCGCGCTTCGGCAGATCCGCCCAATTGCCGAATTTCTCGAGTATCCACGCTGCCGCGCCGACGGGACTATCGGCCATAGCAACGCCCAGGGTCTGCGGGCGCGTCTCCTGCTCGTGGTTGTAGCCGGTTTCCCGATCGAGGATCGCTTTGCGACGGGCGATCAAATCTTTTTCCTCGGCGGTCGTGGGGACCGCGTCCTCGGCGAAGATCATGACCATGTTGATGTGGAAACCGAGCAAGGCGCTCGGATGCTGGTGCGCCATCCAACTGGCAATATGCGCACCCCAGTCTCCGCCTTGGACGATATAGCGGCTCGTCCCGAAAAGCTGGACCATGAGAGCGTGCATGAGTGCGCCTGCACGACGCGGACCGATGATGCCGGTGATGGGATTCGAGAAAGCGAAGCCCGGTAGCGAGGGAACGATCACGTCGTGCCCGTCGGCTCTGAGGGGCTCGAGCAAGCGCTCGAACTCGATGAACGACCCTGGCCAGCCATGGAGCAGCAAGAGCGGCGGTTTCGAGCCGTCGCCTTGCACATGGATGAAGTGGATCCGTTCGCCTTCAACGTCCGCGATGAACTGCGGAAGCTCATTCAGTCGACGTTCTACGGCGCGCCAGTCGAACCGCTCGAGCCAATAGTCCGTGAGGCGACGAAGATCGGCTTTCCCGACGCCGGAGCCCCAGCCACCCGCGTCGGGAAGCTGGTCCCAATCGTAGCGCGCGACCCTGTCGCGAATGGCAGCCAGACGACGGTCCGAAATCGAGATCGTATATCGTTCGATCATTGTCCTCTCCAAGGGTCTACAGGGCAGACTCGTTGAGGCACCCCTGTGTTTCGCGCACGAGCGCCTCAGGTATGTCGCCGGGCCAAACGAGAACAGAGAGCAGGCTAATTAAGTGCGATCTTCGGAACTCGAAAGCCCACCAAGAAGTAACCGCATGGCAAGACGGCGCCGTCGGAGACACCAGCCAGCACCGAGACGAGGCCTGGTCACCTCACGTGCCGCGGGACGTAGCGTCTACCGCCTCGATGACACGCAGGTCGTCACGTACGGCCCAGTGCTCGGTGAGACGTTCGCCCTCGACGGCGAATACGTGCAGCTGCTTCCAGCTGATCGGGGCCCCGCTCGGCGGCCGATCTGCGAGCCAGGGCATCGCGCTCCCGATGTGCCCGCCGTGTAGAGTCACCCAAACCGCGATCCGGCCGTCATCCAGCGTGCCCCAGCCATGCAGCTCCGCTCTGCGCTCCTCCAAGCTTTCTCGATCCACCCCCAAACCATGTCCCAGGTTTGGGGCCCGCTACGGCCGCTGACGTGGTCGTGGAGGTCGGGGCTCATCATTGCCTGAAACTCAGGCTCACCATCTGCGAGCCAGCGGGCATAAGCTCGTGCAACGTGTTCGGCCTGGAGGATGGGATGGTCTTCGACCCTGGGTGCGCTCCGGCAAGAGGCGGGGGCGGCGTGGACCCTCGGCCCCGACGGTGCATCGGGTCCGAATGTAGCAAAATTGGACGACTGACGCTCGGCCAGGCCTTCTCGTCGCATTATCCGCCTTGATGCAACGCAGCTTGAAGGCTATCGCCTCTTGATGACCGCCGACCCAACATTGAATTTGCTCAAGCAGCTCGTGGGCAGTTGGATTACCGCGGCCACGCATCCGAAGATGCCAGGCGCGGTCGTGCACGGCACTGCCAACATCGAGTGGCTAGAAGGCGAACGGTTCCTGATCCTTCGCTCGCGAACTGAGCACCCGGACTTCCCCGATGCGATTTCGATCATCGGATACATCGATCGTGATCGCGCCGACGGCGCAACGGACAAACAGCCGTTGCACATGCACTACTACGACTCGCGCGGCGTGTACCGCGACTACGACACCAGCATCGACGACCGTGCGTGGCGCTGGGAGCGCATGTCCGCCGGCTTCTCGCAACGCTTCACGGGCACGTTCGCCGATGGCGGCGACACCATCGTCGGCGTCTCGCAGCTCTGCGAAGACGATAGCCACTGGCACGACGACCTACAGATCACCTATCGCCGTAGCACAGTGCAGGAGGGGTAGCACCAGCTGGCAGGGCAAGCACCCAGGAGGCGTGTTCTGGCAACTGGTCAGCTTGGTGTTGGAGCATTTCAAGGCCGTAGCATTGCTCCACCATGGCTCACTCGAGTTTGCAACCGTCTCCACACCAATATCGAGCACCAGCTCGATCACACGGTGCAATAGGCCCCGGACGCCCAATCAATCCACTCGATCCGCTTCTGAACAGATCCAGCACATCGCCGGCTACGCTCGTCGCGGCTGCGGTATGCTCCCCCGCGCTGCACGACTTCCCGCTTGGGCTTCAACCGAATGCGACTACCTTTGACATCAATCCGCAAATCATCCAGCGAGCACCGCGGCGGCGGTTTCGCGTGGCGCGCAGCCCACGGTGGGCGGCGCTGCCTAGTGATCCTGCTGGCCGCTCTCGGACTGATCCACTGTGGCAGTGGCTCGCGCGACTTGTTCCGCGGCTCCGGGGCGGGTACGGGCGGCGCGGCAGACAACACGACCGAGCCCAGTGCCGGCACCGGCGGCGCGCCGCTGATGTGCAGCAGCGGAGTGGCCTGCGGCACCGAATGCGTCGACACGCAGAGCAATGCCTCGCACTGCGGCGACTGCGCGACCAAGTGTCCGCTCGCTGCAGGCTGCGTCGGCGGAGTTTGCATGTGCCCGACTGGGCAGCAAGTCTGCGCTACGGACTGCGCCAATCTGACCACTGACGCGGCGCACTGTGGCTCGTGTGACCGGGCGTGCCCGTTGGCCGCGAGCTGTAGCGCCGGGCAGTGCGTGTGTCCGCAAAACACGGAGCTATGCGGCGACGCCTGCGCCGACACGAATAGCAACGCAGCGCACTGCGGCGCTTGCGACCGCGCCTGTCCCAAGGGTGGGACCTGCGCGCAAGGCGCATGCATGTGTCCTCCTGCCCAGGCAACCCTATGCGGCAACGAGTGCGCGGACCTGCAAAGCGCCGTGGCTCACTGTGGCGACTGCGGAACGGCCTGCATCAATAACCAGATCTGCGCCGCCGGCGGCTGCACCTGCGCTGCCGGCCAAACTGACTGCAACGCGAGCAAGAACCAACCCGGCTGTGCGGATCTCAGCAGCACCCCCGCGCACTGTGGCGACTGCGACACGGCCTGCATCAATAACCAGATCTGCGCTGCCGGCGCCTGCACCTGCGCAGCCGGCCAAGCCGACTGCAACGGCAGCAATGTCAAACCAGGCTGCGCGGACCTCACGAGCACCGCCGCGCATTGCGGCAGCTGCGATGTGCAGTGCCCCGGAATGGAGCCATGCATCGACTCGAAATGCGGCTGTCCGGCAGGGCAGACGCTGTGCGGCGACAAATGCGTGGATTTGTCGTCCGATCCCATGAACTGCGCTGCTTGCGGCAAGCAGTGCCCGAGCGGCAATTTCTGCACCAATGGCCAATGCTTGAAGTCGCCCTGCGATCTTCTGTGCACCGGCCCGGAACAAGTTTCGCTCCAGGTCGAGGGTTTTCGCGTCGACCCGGTTGGCACCAAGGAGCGCTGCCTGGAGGTGAAGGGGTATGCTCCGACCCAGACCAATGCGCGCATCGTTTGCTGGAACTTCGACGCGAACCGCAGCCTGAAGGTGAACGGGCAGCCCGTGCCGTGTTTGGTGGACGCCGGCTTCGTGCTCGACGCGAGCCGAGCCGGCGGCTATTGCGTCCAGGTCGGAGCGGGCGGGACCGCCAGTGCGGGGCTTCTGCTACCGGTGGAGTGACGCACTTGGGGCTGGCGCGGCGCGTGCGCCCTCTCGCATTGCGCATGACTCGAACCCACAACAGGCCCGAGCCATTGCCATGCTGCGAAGGGGCCGTCGGACCCTCCGCCGCGCGCGGCGGGCCCTGGCGCCGCGTCCGGCGTTGAGGGTCCCGGCCGCGCGCAGCGCCAAAGGCGCGAGCACGGCCGGCCGTGCTACGCCGAACAACGCGAGGAGCAGCCCCCTCACCAAGTCGCGAAGGAGGCCCAGGTAGGGTTGCCTGCGCTCGTCTGGATGCAGTAGCCACCGTTGCGCTTGGCGGGCGGGGTGGAGGTGCTGCAACTCACCACGTCGCCGTTCACGCTGAACGTGCGCGGAGACGTCACGTTGTAGCACTGAACGCCTTGCAGATTGGCGCTGGTTTGGTGGCAGGTGGCGCCACTTCCCAGGGCGCCGAACTGATGACCTTGGGTGGTGAAGATGATCGGGCTGGTGCACAAACCCGCGCACGGAGTGCTGCCGGTGGCGGTGCCGCAAGTATTGGGCACGCCGCCGCCGCCGCAGGTTTGCGGTGAAGTGCAGCTGCCGCACGAGCTCACCGTGCGCGAGGTGCCACAGTTGTCCAGCGCCGTCACGCTGCCGCATGAGGCACTCAGCCGCGCGCAGAAGGCCGCGTTGGTTTCTGCGGGAACCTTGATTGGACCGGACGAGCCCAGGTCGTCGTCGTAAGCATTGAGGTCGTTGGAGTTGTACGGCGTGAATTAGTCCCCGACCGTCAGCGTGGGGCTGAGCTTCAGCATCGATTCCGCGAAGTTGTCGCTGGTCTCCGCCGAGTCATTGTTGCCCGTGGCGTAAAACAGATTGCCACTGGCATCGACGATCGGCGCTGCGCCGGACATCCAGATGCCTGCCTGATGCCCACTGGGCACCGCATCGAACGCCGCTGCTTGAGTCAAATCGCCTACGTTGAAGGCGAGCACGCGGCCGTGGTAGTCGCCCGTGTCGCAGTGCGACGCCCAAGCGACGTACACTTTGTTCTGCGACAGCGCGAGTGCGGGGTGTTGGTTGTTGAGCTGCGGGTCGATCGTGCCGATGGTGCGAGCCGTCACCCGTTCGTTACCGGTTGCGCGCGATGATTCCGGGCATGGCAGAGGCCGTCAAACGCATGGCTCCTGGCGAACAACGTCGGATCTGGATCCCGGCCCACCTGGGCTACGACGACGACGACAAGGCCAAGGCGCGATCTCACCGTGGATTTCGAGCTTCTGGAAATTCAGAAAGCGCCGCCGGTCCCCGTCGATCTGAAAGCCCCCCCGCCAGCGCGACCAAGCTGGAGTCCGGTGTTTCTTACCGCCGAATCAAGAAGGGAAGCGGAACCGAGCACCCCTCGAGTAAGACTCAGATGCTGCTCGACATTTCGGGCTGGACCCTGAACGGAGATTTAATCGAGTCGACGGTGATGGCAGGTCATCCCGCTTCCTTCGAGCTGATCAACGCGCTGCGCGGCTGGCGCGAAGTGCTTCCGCTCATGGTCGTCGGCGACAAAGTGCGCATTTGGATACCCGCGGCATTGGCGTTCGGCGACAACCCACGCCGTGGTCAGCCCGAGGGCGACCTCGTGTACGACCTCGAGCTGCTCGCGTTCCAGTAGCGGTGACCCAAACACGGTCTGCCTCGACACCCACCCCCAAGGCTGGAGAGGGCTTCGTGGCGAATGGAACTGGAAGGCAGCCATTCCGAGCGGCCAGATCCAGTCGACTGGCGACGCTCTAAAGCCTTGTCGAGTTCGGGGGCTCGGCCAGGGCTGAGTCACCAGGAGATCGAATTCGAAGGGAAAGACTAGACGAACTCTGAACGTGCCGACGGTGCCGCGCATGAATCGCTGCTGTCAGCAACAGAAAGACGAGCCGCGCTAGCGCGCTGGACAACGGCCGTCGCCAACTCCCGCCCTCGTTGCGCCGCTGACACGGTGTGAGCATTCCAAGCGACGAACAATCTTGCGCTGAATGTCGGGCGTTATCTCACGGGCCGGGAATCCAGCCAGTCGTGTGGTGGCTAGTCATTTCTTTTACCGCCTCAGTCCGATCGCAATTCGAGTGACGATTCGAGGTACGTTTCAAGACCTGAGTCGCGAGGTTCGCATGCCACATCTCGAGGACACCGAACGAATCATCAAGGCCCTTCAAACGGCCATCGGCATTATCGGGACGCTGGCGTCAGCCGTTTTGGCGATTTTTCCAGCGATTCGTCGGTGGCTCGGGCTACACGGCGAGCGCTCTCGAAACTCGTTCGCCCCGGGAGAAGCAGCCTCGGCCGAGGCCAAGGCGAGCAACGAGAACGCGACAACGCATTCCTTCGCAGAGAACCTGAGCGTTCGTTTTTCCGCTCGCCACGGTTCGATCGAACTCGCATTCTCCCTGCTGTTTGCCGCAATCTTCTCGGTCGTTTTTTCGGATGCGCTCTTGGATGAACGCGTGGCTGCCACCAACCCACTTCAGGCGTTCATCAGCGCGGTGCTGTTGACCGCGTTCCTTGCCGCGTTGACGACCGGCGCATGGTTTCAGCGGCAGCTCGAATTCGTCGTTGGAACGCTCTCGGTCACGGCCATGCTCGTGTTGCTGCTTTCTACCCGCTCCGCATTTCTGGACTCACAATCGGGCATCGACTCTGGTAGCTTGTTGCTGGTCCCATTGCTAGGCCTGTTGGTGGCCGCTTCTGGTTCGATCAGCTTCTTGTTCGGCAATCCGTTTGGGCGAGGTGTCAATCGCAGGCATTCCATCCTGTGGGGCATCGCGGTCGTTGGTGTCGTTGGCTTGGCAGCAGGCGTGGTCGGACGACAAAAGGTACTCGCCCTCGAAGCGGATCCTCGCTCGCCCAGGGTAAGCGGCGTCGGGATCAACAAGGCGAACATCGCAAAGGTAATTACCAGCGTCAGCTCGCTTTCCCCCGTCGCTCAGAAGGCATTTTTCCAATTCGCGTCCGATCTGCAGTTGGCATCGGAATACCGAAGCGAGCATGCGATCACTGAGTCGAGGCTGCGCGGAGATCACCAAGTCCTCGAACGGTTTACAGCGTCATCGAAGCCTTCGTCGAGCGCCTCGCCCGCGGCCTCAGCGCCAGCTGAAACGCGCCCCGACCCAAGCTCACCGCCGCCGGACGCGCCGAGCACGTTCGTCAATCGGTCCGACGCTCAGTTGGAGGGGCTCCGGCGCTCAGAGCTACGTCGCAGCGTCTTGAACAGCACCGTCGAGCGCTTCAAGGCGCTGGCACCGCAGAGCCGTTCACAATACATGCGTACTCGACTGACCTGGATCCACCCTCTGGGGTCTGCACCTGGTGAGTTTCGCGCCGCAATACCGCTGCCAGAGACGACGACACGCGCACGCTTCGTGGAAACGTCGACCCTTAGAGTCAATCACGCGTTCGCCGCGAATGACGAGGAGCCCTCGCCGAAACCACGCTCTTCATTCTCCCCCTTGTCGTCCCTTTTCGATACCAGCTACACGCCGGAGCCTGCCGCGCCCGATACAGGTCCCGACATTCGCGGCGCGTTCGAGTACGAACCTCCCGTCTCGCCGTTGCGAAAAAACGCCTTGTTCCCGCCGCTGCCCAAGGACGTTTCGCTGGTCGATCTCCGGACGCAGCTGACCTGGCCGCGCGAAGCGGAAGCTTGGATCGCGTACGAGGAATACAAGGACATCGCCTATTCCGAGTACAGCGGCGCACCGCGCAAGCTATTGGAGCAATACGATGCGTTGACCGATTCGGAGCGGGGCGCCTTCCGCGAGCTGCTCGCGGTCGAAAAGAACAGCAACGATCGTCTCTCTGCACTCTCCGCACTGGCCGCATCGGCAATCGATCTCGCTGCCATCACCGACGCGCGGAGCGTGACGGATCTGCATTTGATCGCCAGGAAGCTGCAATTCCCCACGGAGTCGATTGCCTTTCCGGATGAGCGCGGCAAGCAACTCGCGGAACAGCTCGTGACCGCCAATCAACTGAACATCGATCAGAAGAAGACGTTGGCTGAGTTGCTCGAACAAAGTCTGGCACAAAAGCTGTTCGCCAAGGACGCGCTCGGGCTGGCCAGCAATATCATGACGCTGTTCGACAAGGAGGCACGACCGAACTTCTTCCGGGTGCTCAGCGAACCGGTCGAGAAGGGCGTTTTGAATACGGCCGCGGCCAAGCATGGAAGTTCTGCTGAGTCGGCGATCCCGGCCCAACTTGCGCTCTTTCTCGCGTGCACGCCAGAAGAGAGGGAGTCGATCCTCCTTCGTTTCGCCAAAGATTTGTACGGTGCAGGCGGGAACTACGCATTCCTGCCGCACCAGCAATTGATCTACACGGCGGGTGAGGTGAACCGTGCTTTCGCCATTGTCGTCGCCGGCCTACTGACCCTGCCCTTCTTCGTTTTGGCTGTCTTTGCTGGAACTGCCATTGCTCGTCGACTTCGCGCCCATCATCGTCATCGCGCGTTGCTCGAACGAGAGGTGGCCGAGCATTCGCAACTTGCGTCGGCCGAGAACGTGGGTAAGTCGAAGGTAGTACGCGGCCGCGATTCATTTCTGAAATCGCTCGTCGCTCTCGGCGGTCGGGGTTGGACCACGACCGCCGTCGCCGGACGCCGCGGAGTCGGTAAGTCGAGAGCCTTGCAAGAACTACTCAGAGGTTCCTCATCCGACCCACCCGCATCATCCGAGAGTAGGATTGCAGTCTGGGTGTCGGCACCCACCGAGTTCGACGAGAAGGAATTCGTGCTGACGATGCTCGAGCGGTTGGCTGACAGTGTCGAAACAACCGTGGCTCGTTTTCTCAAAGCAGAGCCGTTCGCGGTGCGACGGGCAGAAGCTAAAATCGCGAGTGTAGCCGTCGCCCTCTTCGTCGTAGGAGCTGTTTTTGCTTGGTGGCTCACGCTCGTCGTTCAGCCGGATTCCGATGCGGTCACGATCGCGATCAGCGTGCTTCCTCCGGTGACGTTGCTCGGCTCGGGGATGCTGTTGCTCGTGCTCCACGTCGTTCGCTTGCAGCCGGTGAATCTGGAACCGTGGCTGGAGAAAGACCGCACGCAACAAGTGGCGACCGCGCTTTTGTATCGGGACGCGAGCCGCGTGCGAGCGACCACGTCGAGCATTCGCTCGACGTCTCGCTGGGCATTGCTCGGCGCGTCGTTGCCCGCGGCGGCCATCGTAGCGTTGCTCGGCGTGATCGGTCTCAGGGCCGCCCAGGCCATTAGAAGCGCTGACGCCTTGTTTACCTTCGCGGTGATCTTCTCGGCGACCGCTTTGTGGCGCACTTTCGTTACGGATCGGCTCGTCTTCTCGTCGCGAGCTCAAGGGTACATGTCGCTCATCTCCAGCTACCGATCATTCGCCGAGACGGTCGTCAGGCGTCTTCGCGAAGGCGCTCTGGGCATGACGACCGTCGACGGAAACGCTGCGTGCCGGGTCGTCGTCGCCATCGACGAACTGGACAAAATGCCGACGCGCGACATCAGGACGTTCGTCCGCCGAATCAAAGCCGTGTTCGAAGTGCCCGGCGTCTACTACTATGTTTCTATCTCCGAGGACGCGCTCATGCGGCTGTACCTCGGCGCAAGCAACGGCAAGGATGAGTTCGACAGTTCCTTCGATCATATCGTGCAATTGCAGCCTTTGAAGGCACCGGACGCTGCGTTGGCCGCTCTGGACTATCTCCAGAACACTGGGATCAAATACTCGGACTCGCGCCTGCCGATGATGATTGGCGCAGCCTCGCTCGGTGTTCCGCGCGACGTTCTGCGTCGTGTCGACGAGGTCCGCGACTTGAACCCGACGACCTCGGTTGTATTTGCGCGGCACCTCCGGCATCGCATGGCTGAGCTCGGGTACCGCTCTGATCTCATCTCCCGCGAGCAGGCTCAACTACTTCGCGCGAGCGCGAGTGAAATCGACGAACGAATCCAAGCCACCCTCGCCGAGGCAGCGGCCATTCCGAATTCGAGGCGGCGCAGCAGTGTGCTGAGATTTTGGATCTCGTGTTGGGTGGTCGCTGCGCTGGAGGTTGCGGCGGGAGACGCGGACGACCAATGCTGGGGCGATCGCGCGGAGGCGCTCCGGGACCTAGGCTACCGAGTCGCGATCGACCCACCGGATGACCTCGTCGCAGAAACGCTCGACAAGCGCAAAGCGCGACTGACGAGCGAGACCAGGATCACCAATGCGAAGCCGTTCGGACTACTGGACAGTACCTCGGTGGCGGAAGACTCCGCGGCCGACAATTCCGGTTGAGCGCACCGAAACGGACCGTGCGCACCAATCGCCGCATGCAACGCCAACCCGGTCCGAAAACGGCGCGACCGTCGAGGACGACTGCGCGCAAAAAAACGCGGCAGACCGACAGTTATTTCGTGTGTGCCCGTGCAACGCGACCCGTCCGCTGCTGACGGTGCTATTGGACGTAGCCGGTGGTTGCTTGGCGGAACTAGGAGCCTCAGCGTGATCCTTTCTGCCACAGGACCCAGAGCGCTCAGGCCGTGTCATGCCTACAAGGCATATCGGCTCACGCTCTGATCTTGAACGCTCGAGACCAACTCGTCCGCACGCGACAAAAACTTGAGGAGCAGAGGAGATGTGCGCGCGTCGTTGTACCCGAGGGTGAGGTCAATCATCGGAGGCACCCCGTCGAGCGCTCGAGCCACGACATTGGGTGTCAACATATTCTGCGCATACAATGGAATGAGCGTCACACCGCCCGTCGACGTGACGAGCGACATTGCAGCCGGCAGGTTCTCGCCTTCGTACTCAGCCCTGAGCGTGATCCCGACCCTCGATGCGTAATCTTGAATCACGGATTTCAGTACCGGAGAGGTCCTCGCAGAACTCACGTAGATTTCGCGGGCAAGTTCCCGCGGCCGAATCTTCTTGCGTGACGTCAGGCGATGGCCTGCAGGCAGCACCGCGATCAGAGGCTCTTTTGCCAAGAATCTAAAGGACAGACCCTCGGAGTTTATCTCGGGCCGAAGAAAGGCAACGTCCAGCTTCCCCCGCATCAGTCCGAGTGCGAGTTCCGGGGAGGACTGACTGGACAGAATAATTTCGGCGTTTGGCGCCTCCTCGCGCAGGATGCGTAGCGCGTGGGGTAGCCACACCACCTCCTGCCCGGCTAGGAACCCCATGGACAACACGACCTTCTCGGGTTGGTCTGCCCGGCGCGCGGCATCCGTAGCCGCTTCGACTTGAAGTAGCGCTAGGCGCGCGTGATCCAGGAAAACTCTTCCGGCGGACGTGAGCGTCACGCCGCGCGCCTGGCGCTCCAACAACTTCACGCCGACTTCGGATTCCAGATCGCGAATCTGCCGGCTCAGGGACGGCTGCGACGTATGGAGTCGCCGCTCAGCGGCGGCCAGCAGACCACCTTCCTCCGCAACCGCAACGAAATAGCGCAAATGTCGAAGTTCCATCCGAGCTCCAGTATGCCTTCAGGGCATAGGTCGAAGCATACAAAGTCTTCGTCATCGAGAGGAAAAGTTTTTACGTTCGCACGTGCTTCCGTTGTTGCACGCAACGGAGCACCGCCAATCGAAACAATCAAATCCAAGAAGGAGAACGTAATGTCCAAAGCTTCCAAACCCAGCATCGTGTTCTGCCACGGTATTTGGGCAGATGCCTCATGCTTCAGCAAGGTGATCCCCGCATTGCAGGCCGACGGGCATGAGGTGTTTGCGGTCCAGTATGGCCTAGACTCATTTGCAGAGGACGTGGCATCGGTGAAGCGAACAATGAGCCGCGTCGGCAGCCCCGTCGTCCTCGTCGGTCATTCCTACGGGGGCGCCACAATCACGGCCGCGGGCGTCGATCAGCGCGTAGCGGCACTCGTGTACGTCGCCGCGGTCGCCCCGGATGCCGGAGAAACCGTGCAAAACCAACTCGACAAGTACCCATCGGACATTTTCTCGTGCGTTGAAGTGGCGGACGGGCGCGCTTGGATGCTCCCGAAGGGCACAGAGTTCTTCGCGGGAGATCTCTCGTTGGCAGAGCAAAAGGTCGTCTGGGCGACCCACTACGCACCCGCCTTCGATCTGCTCCAGCAACAGAAACTCGGCCCGGATGACATCGCATGGAGGTCGAAGCCAAGTTGGTATGTACTGGCGACGCAAGACCACACCGTGCATCCTGACCTGCAACGGTGGGTCTCCAAGCGTATGGGAGCGACCGTCACCGAAGTGGCAAGCAGCCACGTGCCGATGCTGTCTCAGCCGAACGTTGTGATAGACGTAATTCGCAAAGCGGCGGCCTCTGTGCAAAACCGCTGACGCGATCTCCGAGAGCTTAGGCAAGACGGCCTGGCCTAGGGCCGCTACGAGCACTGTAGTCGCAGGAGCGCAACCGCAGGTCGCGGGAGCACACCATATGGATTTGGCTCCCCGCCGAGAATCAGGCCGCGATGACGGCTTTCGCGCGAAAACGAGCGTTCAACTCAATCAAGAGATGCGGTCGGCACGCCACGCGGTGCTCGACCGCATCTCGGCGTGTTGGCCGCTTCTGCAGCGCTCCAGAACATCCACGACGAGCTGAGGCGATGCCGGGTCGCTGTAAGGGGAAAGCCCGCTCAAAAAGGGTTGCTCCAGGCGATCATCCACGAGCAGCGCCCGTACTGGCACCACGCCATGCCATTTCGCAAATCAACAGCGCCAGCGCGTTCGGAGAGAGTTCATTCGTAGCCGAGGCAATTGGCGACGATGCGGCGCGCCAAGCAACGGCCAGCCCGCTGCGGCTGGCCCATTGCGTTCGTGGAATGCGGCGCCCGATAGGCGATTTACGGCGCGGGTTGGGTAACTGCGTTGCTAGCGAGGTTGACCGCGGTCTGCGCGAGCAAACGACCGTTGATCGAAGCGCCGGTACCAAGCGCGATCGCCGTCTTGCAAAGCACGATGCCTTCCGCGTGCGAGGTGGTTCCCAGGTTGACCGCTCCGGCGATTTGCCAAAAGACATTTTTGGGCTGGCCCCCGCCACTCATGGTCATGGCTTTGGCGGAGCTCAGGGTGAGGTCACCGGTCACCTGAAAAATCCACACGTCGTTGGCGGCACCGACGAGCGCAATGTCCGCCGGGATAATCAGTGACGAGCCCCACTTGTACAGGCCCGGAACGAGTGTCAGCCCTCCAATCGATCCGGCACCGAGGTTCAAGAAATTGGGTGACGGCCGGCCCGCAGCATCCGTGTAGGCCGCCTGCATATCGGAGACGGCGGTGGTCAGATTACTCGGTGTGGGCGGATCGTTGTCCGCGGCGAAGATGCCCCCGACCACCTGCGGCGAAGTCCAGTACGTGCCGACTTTCGTGAATGCGAAGCCCGTGATGTAGCTGGCTGCCGCCGGACTCAAGCCGAGGTTGCCGGTGATCGCCGAAGTCGGCACATTGGTCACCGTCGATTGGGCCAAGACCGCGAAATTGCCGGAGGTGCCCAGCACGACCGGCGCCGGTCCAAGGGCTGCGATCACGGTCGTGTTGAAGCTCCATGCATAGGGGGCGGTGAGCGCGTTGCCCGCCAGGTCCTTGACTGCGACGCTCACCACTACGTCGTAGTGGCTGTTTTGGGCGAGCGGAGCGTTGGGAGTGAAGGTGGCCGTCTTATCGAAGTAGCTGACCTGACCAGCAACGGCCGCGCTCCCGAGCTTCACGCTGAAGCTCGTAGTGGTGAGCGTGCTTGGGTCCATTGCCTCGCTGAACGTGACGCGAACCACGCTTGCCGTGCCCACGTTGATTGCAGACGGAGCCGGCACGCTGCTCTGCGCAGTCGGCGCCGTTAGGTCGCCGCCGCCGGTGCCGCCTGAGCCCGCGCTCCCCGCGGCGCCTCCCTTGCCCGCTGTACCAGAAGAACCTCCGCTGCCCGCTGCACCAGAGCTGCCCGCCGCGCCTCCCTTGCCAGAAAAACCGCCGCTGCCCGCGGCACCAGAGCTGCCCGCCGCGCCTCCCTTGCCAGAAGAACCACCGTTGCCCGCAGCACCAGAGCTGCCCGCCGCGCCTGCCTTGCCCGCTGCACCAGAAGAACCACCGTTACCCGCAGCGCCAGAGCTGCCCGCCGCGCCTCCCTTGCCCGCAGCGCCGGACGAACCGCCACGACCCGCGGCACCAGAGACGCCGGTGGAGCCCCCGGTGCCCGCAGCGCCGGAAGAATCAGAAGTACCTCCATCACCCGCAGAGTTACGGGAGCCGCCCTTGCCGGCAGCGCCGGAGGAGCCCGAGGAACCTGCCTTGCCCGCGGAACCGTCTTTGCTTCCGGCGGAGCCCGCGGCACCGGCGTTGGAAGGCAAGTCTAAGGTGTCATTGTCCGCACAAGCGCCAGCGAAAAGGGCGAACGACGGGAGGGCCGTGATGAGTAAGCGACGGACGAAATGAGTGGAAGAGCGCATCGAGTACCTCGTGAGGAAAACTCCGTAGGCGTCGCAACTCGGATAGAGCCGCGCTCAACTCGGGATCTTCGAGGCCCGACTGTAGCTATCGATTCATCTTTCACAAGTGTGGCAGAACGCCAATCCGCTTTTAACGGTCATTTGGCAACAACTGAGCTGTCGATTCTGCTTAACGCGGCGCACCGTCCGCTTGCGGCTGGTCCGAGCGGGTACTTTCGAGGCTGAGGCTACGCGCGGCCACGCGCCCATCTCGTAGTCATTTGATCGTCTCCTTCACCTGGCTTCGCGCCGTGGGTCTCACGGTTAGCCCGAGGCCTTCGCGTACACACCCGGCATGATGCCAACGTGCTTGATGAAGTGTCCGTTCATTTGACTCTGATCATAAAATCATACGGCGTGAGCCGCTTCTCCGCAGTCGTGGCCGTGCCGCATCAGATCGCGAGCTCGAGAGAGGCGGAGATACGTGAGATGATAGTGCACACGCCGGGGTGTCGCAGCGCGGGTCAACTGATCTTCAAAGACTTGGTCCTGTTCTCGACTGATGAATCGTGATCACCCGCTCAAGGTGGGTCGCACCGCGGCGCTGGCTCTAACAACGGTCTCGCCGGTAACCCGTTCCTCAAAACAAAAACAGAGTTTGAATTCGAACTCCGTTTTCGTTCCCGGCGATAGGCGTTCGTCGACCTGGACCACGGGGCACTGCGCAGGAAGCAAAGTAATCCGCGAATGAACCGTCACCAGCGCGAGCCGACGCACGAGCGAAACCAGAGGGTCGCGGGCCTCATCACCCGAGAGCGGGAAGCCGTCGGACCCTCCGCCGCTCAACGCAAGGAGCAGGACTTGGTTCAGGCGCTTGCCTCGCCTTGGCACCCGGACCGAACCTCCGGCCACCGCCACGCTGAGGCTCAGCGAAGGCGCCCGGAGCCAGAAGTATTGGGTCTTGTCTTGGGCCGACCGGTGGGATACCCAGGGTACTGTGAGGCGGATAGCAATCTTCGCGGGTTGTCTGTTTATGTTCGGAGCCGGCACGGCCGGCGCGCAAACAGGCGGGGCAAGTAACCGAGCAGCGGCTGAGGCGCTCTTCAACCAAGGGCGCGCGCTCGTCGCAAGCGGCAAGTATGCGGAAGCATGCCCCAAGTTCGAGGCGAGCGAACAGCTCGACCCCGGTCTCGGCACTTTGTTGAACCTGGCTGAATGTTACGAAAAGCTCGGCAAGACAGCGAGCGCCTGGGCAGAGTATCGAGAGGCTATCCCGCTCGCGCGCGCGGCCGGCTCCAAAGTCCGCGAAGACCTGGCCGTCGAACGCGCCAAAGCACTGGAGTCACGGCTGTCGATGCTGACGATCCGCGCTCTGGGCGGTGAGGATTCACTGGGGCTCGAGATCCGCCGCGACGGCGTGCTGGTTCAGGCGGCGGAGCTCGGTGCGCCCATCCCGGTCGACCCGGGCCCCCACACCGTCGAAGCTATCGCCCCTGGCAAGAAGAAATGGTCGTCCACGGTCGAGCTGAGCGACGCGCAGAAGATCACGGTCGGGGTGCCCGAGTTGAGCCCCGACAGCCAACCGAAGGCGGCCGCGGCCGAGCCCGTCAAGCCGGTGGCTCCGCCGCCTCTGGAGCAACCCGCGCAGGCAGGTTCAGGCCAACGCACCGCCGCCATCGTCGTGGGCGCAGTGGGTGTGGTTGGCGTCGGGGTCGGAACCCTATTTGGGCTGGGCGCCTCCTCCAAGTGGTCGGAGACCAAAGATCATTGCAGCGCGTACCCCTATGGTTGCGACGCGCAGGCGCTCGACGCGCACTCCTCCGCCAATTCGAAAGCGACCATTTCGACGGTGGCATTCATCGCGGGTGGCGCGGCCCTCGCGGGCGCCGCGGTGTTGTGGTTCACCGCCGACACGGGCAAAGAAAAGAACGTGGCCGTCGGCATGGGCCCTGGCGCCGCCTTCGTGCGAGGGAACTTCTGATGAGCCGCGGAGTACGACCCCCAATGAGTTCACGAAACCTCACTCGACAGCGGTCCCGGATCGCCCCCGTTTTTTTGGTGGGCGTGCTCGCGGCATGTAGCAGCCTGCTCGGGATCGAAGAGGTGCATGAGGGTCCCCCACCAGACGGCGCCAACGGTGGCGAGAGCGACGGCAACAGCGGCAGCGGCGGGAGCAGCAAGGGCGGCAGCTCGTCAACCGCGGGCAGCAGCGGGCGCGGGCAAAGCGGCGGTGCCAACGGCGGCGAGGCAGCGGCGGGCGCAGCGGGTGAAAGCGGCGAGGGCGGCGAGGGCGGCGAGGCGGCGGGCGGCACAGGCACGGCGGGCCACGCAGGCACGGCAGGGAGCGCAGGCACGGCAGGCGGCGCAGGAGGACCTGCCACCGACACCACGGTGCGCGGACACTTGATCGACTACTGGGGTCACAAACTCTCGGGTGTTCCCGTCGAAATCGGCGGCACGCTGGTCACGACGGATAACCTCGGCGCGTTCACGATCCCCAACGTGGCCGCCGAGTATGACGCGAGCTTGGTCGTCGAGTTTCCGGACAACTACGATGGCGAAGTGTTCGGCTGGGTGTTTCAAGGGCTGACGCGACGCGACCCCACCCTGCAAGTCTATACCGGTCTCGAGCGGCAATCCGGCAACGTGTCGATCACCCCCACTCACGCAGCCGTGACGTTGACCGCGGGCCGCACGCAGTCCGTTTCCTTCGGCGGCCCAGATGGCGATTGGGATTTCACGGACGTTGGCGCGCTCGGCTACAGCCAAACCTCGGTTGGCTGGCGCGGTCCGGAAAAGACGCAGCAAACCGTGCACGGCCTGATCTTCGCGCAAGATCCCACGACCCACCTGCCCACGGGCTACTACGCTTATGATGCCCAACCGATCTCGCTGAACGGTGCAGTTTCGACCACTTCGCCCGTCACGCTCGACATGTCGGCCAAGACCATCTCTTCCGCCAACATCACCGGCACGGTCACGCCCGCCGGTTTCGACACGCGCGACAATCGAGTCTTTTTGCAGTTCACCTCGAATGCATTCATCAAGTTGGTCGACGACAACGGTCCCAATACCTTCACGTACAACGTGCCCACCATCGCCAACAGCAGCGTCACGTTCGCGGCATCTGAAGGTCAGGCCGAATATGGCGCATACGCGGTGGCCCACCAAGACGCGCTCGCGGCGGGTGCAACCGGTGTGGCGGCGACCATTCCCAAGCCTAGCGACCACTTGGCGGTGATCCCGGCTTCCGCCGTCAACAAGGTGGATGCAAGCACCCAGTTTACATTTCAAGCCAGTGCCGGCGCGGGTGGCGTGTTCGTGATCGCATTCGAGAACGCCGATACGAGCCTACTCAAGACCGACGGCCTGTACATCGTCACCAGCAAGAAGACCCTGAAACTGCCCAAGGTCGCCAACGACACCTTCGCGCTCTTACCAACGAAATCGTACTACTGGCGCGTCGAAACCCACGGCGCTCTGGCCAACCTCGACGCTGCGGCGGGCCCCACCGGCTTCATGGATCCATTCAGCGGCGACTATTATCACCTCGTGCCCGAAGGCCCACGGCGCGGCAGTGGCTCGTTCACGATCTCCAACTACAGCGACAAGATCACGATCGCGCCCTGATTGTCAGCCGATGCTCAGCACGCGTACTGCCCGAAAAGCGGCCCTGAATGTGCTCTGCGGTGTCACGGCGGAGCTCGGGCAAGTCGCGCTCTTGCTCAACTTGGGTGTGGGCTGGATATCGGTCTTGGGCGGCGCGGTTTATGGCGGCCTTGCCTATTGGGCGAAGGCGAAGCAGTCACGCCTTACACTAATACTCGGGACAATTGTCACACGATGAAAGGGCTACTCGAGCTCCAACGCCAACATCAACGCGAACGCGAACGCGAACGCGAACGCGACGCAAGGCTCCACGGCAAACCTTGGTGACGCGGGCCGACCGCTCGGGGATTACTCGGTGATCGGAGAGCCAAACGGGCACTGGCGCAACCGCCGCTTCGCTCGTAGGCTTATCGGAATGCTCTGGAATCGCTTGCTGGGTTGCTCTGTGTTCCTTTTGGTCACAGCCGCAAAGGCCGAGACGACCGCGCCCACCGCGCCCGCACCCGCACCCGCAGCTCGCGCCGCGAGCGCGCCGACGTACTGGGTGTTGATGGTCACGGGCGAAAAAGATGGCGCCCCTTGGCTCAACACCACCACTCCCGCCACGCTGGGTGGCACCGTAAAAGACACGGGGCCCTGGACGTGCACCTACTCGGCAACTAACCACGGCTCCGACATCGATTCCGGATTCGAGAAGCTGGAGCTCGCCTGCGCGGCTGCCGATGCGGAAGTGTTTATCGAGCAGCGCTGTGATTTCCGAACCAAGCCGAAGGTAGGCAACGCGCCCGGCAAAAAGTGGAAACGCGGCACACTGCAAACCTTGAACTTGCGGCGCAAGGGCGATCCCGCCAGCACGATAAACGTGAGTCTGCGCTGCGACGTGGACGCCGCGTTTGCCACGTAAAGCCCCATTGGCGCCTTGGGCGCCGGGTCGCTTCGTGGCGTGCTCGAACCCGAGCGATCGGTAGCTCAAACGATTGGCTGTGCCTGATTGGGTTACGCTGCGCGCCGCGGGCTGCTGTGTGAGAAATCAGCTTATTTCGGCTGCGCCGTAAAGGAGGCGAGGGATGACCTACCGACGAGTGAGCCCACGTGTGAATGCTCCCGGGTACGTCGAAGTGGTCCGCTAGTGAGCGCTCCAGCAACCAAGTTCACGTCGCCCGCCTCCAGAGGCGGGTTGGGGTCGGCACACCAGCAACGCTGGCTCGGGCCGACTCTCGGGTCTACACCTCGCCCCATTTGATGCGCGTAGCCGAAGGTCGTGGATAGTGAAGGCGGGCATTGGAGCGTATGCGGTGAAAAGGCTGGGCGCTGGCGCCCCAGTTGCCTGCGTATGCAACGGCAAGACCGTGACTTGTAACTGAGCGAACGCGCCGGAGGCCCAGCGAGCGCGCTAGAGACTAGGCGAGCGCGCCGGTGACCACCTTTCCCGCGCTGATTTGGGCGCCGATGCTCCCTGCATCCGCGCCCACGGCGGCGAGCAGGGTTTGCCCGTAAGAGGCCAAGGTGTCGCCCGCGCTGATGTCGCCCTCGCTGCTGGCAAGGCCACTTTTCGAGTCGATCGCGGTCGCGCCGTAGTCTTTGGCGACCGGCGCGAGGCCCCCGATCACACCGCCACGGATCGGTTTGCCGATGGTGATCGACACTTGGTGGTTTTCGTTGTGTTGTCGGCCGTCGGTGTTGCCAGGTCCGAGCGTGCGCCCGAACACGTTCAGCGACGCGAACAGTACGCGGTCAGTGAGGCCCGCGCTATCCAACAGTTGCATCAGCGTGGCAATGGTTTGCACGCCGGCCACGGTTTGTGCCGTTTCATCGGCGAGTCCGACGTCGCGATGGTTGTCACCCCCGAACGGGATATGAACCGAGATCACTGGCGTGACTTTCATTTGAATCAGCGTCACCGCAGCCAGCATCTGCGCCGCGGGGCCATTGTCGGTGATCGAAGACAGCGAATCGAGCAGCTTCTGATCGAGGTTCCGCACCTCGCGCTGCGACGTCACGAGCGAGTCGATGTACGCTTGCTGTGCGGGCGTCGCGTCGTGCTTGTACAGGTCGTAAAGTGAGCTCAGCGTTTCGTCGCGCAGCGGTTGCAGATCGGTGAGCGGACCGGCCGCGCTGGTGAGCGTGGACTTGAGCGCCAACGCCGGGATGATCGGCAGCGCCGAGCCGCCGAAGCTGAGGCTTTCCGCGGGCGTGGTCGCGCCTAGGCATAGTGGCTGCGCCTGAATGGTGCCGAGGCAGGCCGCGAGTTGCTTGGCCAGCAGGGACGGCAGCATCTCACCGGCGGCGGTGCTGCCCATCAGCTTCAGGACGTCCGGCTCTTTGGGGTGCACAGGCGTATTGGTCATCAGATGCCAAAAACAGGTGCGGTCGAGCACTGCTTGGGGCAAGGCCGCCCAGGGCGCCGCCGCGGTCAGCGACTTGCCTCCGATGCTCAGCTGCGTCGGCGCCATGCTCGGATCCGCGCTGTGCACGATGTTCGGGTCGTCGTAGGTGCCGGGCACGTTGGCGTTGATCGGATCGCCCTGGCCTGACGTATTGAAGATGATGAATTGCGCTTTGCTCGCGTCTGGACAACCCGACGCGGGTAGGTCGGCCAGCGCGCGCCGCGGGTTGAGCAGGAAGCTGGCCGGTAAGCCCGTGGCGAGCGCTCGCAGGCCGATCATGCTGGCCCCGAACAGGGTCGAAAGTAACGCTTGGCGACGAGTGATCATCTCATGTCCTTTCAGAGCCCGATCGAAACCGAGGAGGGCGCGAGACACGCCACTACGAATGTTGATTTCAGGGCATTCGACGCCGTGGCGCCCGTCTGCGTGGCTTTCGAGAAGTGCGCTTTGAGCAGCATCGAGGCTTCGGCGGTGCGCGCGTCGCTGGGCGCGAGTCCCATCACGATGCCGACGAAATCGGCGATCGCATCGTCCGGAGACTTGCTCGACCATTGTTTGACGTTCGCGACTTGCTTGGCGGTCGCGACGTCAATCGTCTGCGCGGCCACGGCCTCACAGATGTTCTCCAGTCCGGCGCGATAAAAGAGCGTCGGCTGATTGGGCAGCACCGGCGCCACCGAGCCGCGCCCGTAGCCGTCCGAAGGCAAGCCCGCTGCAATCGACGGCACGATCGCGCGCGTTTGCGCGGCCGTGACCGCGTGCAAGCCGCACACGTCGGCGAAGCCGAGGCGATTGTCGAGCGCCGCGCACAGGTGGTCTCGCCGGGAGACTGCCACCACTTCACCGTTCACGTCGTAGGTCGCGGTGTGCTCCGCGTTCGTGATCAGCGGCGAAGAGAACAGCTCGGAAACCAAGGCATTCCAGGAAAATTTCGAGTCCTGAAAATCCTTCACGATGCGCATGAATTCCGGATCGCTGTCCGCGCAGGCCGAGGAGTTCGCGTAATAGCAGAGCTTCTGCACCCAGGCTTTGGCGAACAGTGGATGTGCAGCGAGCACGCCGGCAAAATCATTCAAACTCTTGACTGGCTTTTGCACACCCTGGAACGAAAACACGCCCGGTTGCCCGCTCCAGGTGGGGTCGAGCTGGCTGTGATAATTCCACGAGTAGGTGGCCGAGAAGATCGAACGCAATGGGTCGAGCGTTTGGTGACAAGCCCGGCACGCACCCGCGTCGGCGTGAGAAGTATCCAAGCCGGGCGGCGGATTGCCGGCCGTGACCGTTCCGTCAGAGCCGTCGACTTGCGCGCCGAGCGCGACGACCAACGTCTGATTCAGCGTGACGCGCATTTGATTGCTGGTGTTGGTCTGCCAATTGGCAAAAAACGCAGGCGTGGTGAAAAAGCCTAGCCGGGGCAATGAAACCACCAACTCGGACGCTGTCCGCAGCGTCGGCAAATCGTAGAACGTGCTGATCGCTTCGCCCTTTTTCGGTGCGCGCAGCTCGACCAGCTGCCAATCAGCGAAGTCGGAAGCGCTGAGCTGCGCCGCGTTCGCGCTACCGGCAATCGGCGGACAGGCCACGCCATCAGGACCTTTCCAGCCGTCGAGCGAGCCGTAAAGCAAGCGGTGGATGGCGAACGAACTGCTCGGGAACTCGATTGGGTCAACGGCGCAAGCCGCCACTTTGCCTGGCAGCGCGACGTCCGGATCGTACCAGTGTAGGTAGTTGGCGTTGCTCGGGTCGAGCGTGTCGGCGATCGGGATTGGGCCTTGTGCGGCCTCCGCAATGATCGACACTTTGGGGTTCGCGCTGTGAAAGCCGTCGATCACTTTGCCGTCGTCGTTCACTTCGTACTGGTCGAGGAAGGCGTACAGCTCCTTCAACGCCGTGGTCATCATCAGCTTGGGGCTGGTGACGCCATCGGTGAACGGCCAATCCTGCCGAACTGTCTCCAGCATGGTGCGCGCGAAGCTCTGTTCGATGTTCTGGAGCAGCAGCGGTGAGGTTAGACCGTTGATCACCAGCTGCTTCGGGTAGGCTTGATCGGCCAAGTCCGTCATCGAAATCTGGGTCTGCTGGAACGCGAGCTCGAAGAAGCGTTCCATCTTATTTTCGTATTCCGGAAGCTTCTGCCAACCGGCGATCAGCCCCCGGAGCGCGTTCGGGTCGGCTCGTACCGCGTTGATTTCGTCATCGGTGGACGGCAAGCCCACGAGCAAGTTTTTCACCTTGCCCACGTAGGCGGCGGGCGAGACCGCATGGAACGGTGGCACCGTGGTCGTGGCGCAGCTGCGGGCGTCCGAACACTCGCCGCTCGCTCCCGCGTCCGACGCTCCCGCGGAAGACGACGACGCCGAGCCGGAGTTGCCGCTCGTGCCATCGTTGCCACCTGCAGCAGTGTTGCCGTTGTGCTTAGAGCCCGAGCAGGCGAGCTCCAGGCTCAGGCCGACGAGTGAAACACACAGGGCGCGCCACAGACGACGCGATGAAAGATTTGAAAGAAACGATTCGTGCACTGAGCAGCTCCTAGCTGCCACCACCGCACAGAAAGATGACGTGTCGAGGCGATGCACGACAGCGAATTTCGCCCCCGTCCCGCGCTTCAGTGCGCGGATCGTCCGCTCGCGCGCCGGCACTACAAATCCGCACCAAAGAAACGGCGCCATTTGCCGCGCGCGACCGGCGTTTGGGTCGAAATGCAACGCGCCGCCCGTGAGTGACCGGCCTCGCGCCTCACGATGCTCTGAGCGCGTCCCTCCCTCGACGCCTTGCGCGCCGAGCACACGCTAGTGCGGCCTGATTCGTTCTGATTTCCTCGCGCGTCGTTGGCCGCTCTCCGCCCCACCGCGGGCAGGACCATCGACCTAGCCCGCCTCACCTCAATCGGCACCATGAACTGGAGTTGCTGCCTGATCATCACTCCATCGGTCTGCCGTGAACGCGCCAATGTCGAGCAGGTCGACGCGTGCCCGGCGTAGCAGTCGGAAACCCGCCATTGCTCAGCGAGCGCGAGAGGCACGGAGCTCAGTCAGGATGCCCTTAAGGCTGGAGTCCTCCGCGATGCTCACCTTCGATGCGTGCCCCCTGATCGTCCGCTAAGGAAAGCGCTTCTTCTACTGTCAGTGCTTCAAGATCGCATCGACGATTGCGTCACCGACGCTTTCGGCCGCTCCGTTGCCACTATTTTCCGATGAGGACGAGGCAAATCCGCTGCTCTCGAAGTGCCGAGAGAACACAGGTCTATCTTGACCTGGCAAGGTGACTTTGCAGTCGAGAGCAATGTTGGTGTAACTGTTGGCGAACGCTAACGGCGCCGCCACGATCCCGACGACGGGCGCGGCCGCAACAGCCGCTGCGGAGGCACCATTCACCGCGCGCGCGCTCGACGCGGGGCCCTGCCAATGGCTGACGAACACGTCGACTCGAGGGGGGGTCGGGTGATCATATTTGGAGGTGTACAATTGGCTGTCGATGCCATGTTCCTTCAAGCGATCGGTGATCGTGTCGGCCAAGGTCGCGATTCCCCCACCCTGATCGGCCTCGTTGACCTGGTCGCTGATGTCGAGCACGATCGCGACCTGTTGCCGCCTGGGCACCCTGTAACCGACCAACGTCACCGGGCCGGAAGCGCAACCCAGAATCAGCCCTGCCACCGCCAATGCCGAACCCGAAAATCGTGCGCTCATTTGTGTAGTATCGGTACACCATTCGGCGTAATTGCGTAAATTGCGTGTCCCCCAAATCGGCTAGTCAACGCGCTGGTCGCGTAGGTTTTGGCCAAGCTAAAGCAGAGCTCGTCAGGCACCCCACCGGGATCGATGCCGGAAGTGCAATGGACCGAGTCGCGCGGGCCAATGGCAGAATCCGACAGGCGAGGCCGATCAGCGTTCTTCGTCACTGACGACGACGTTGCTTGCGATGGGCGGTATTTGTTGGCTCTTGCCGCGATGGGTGATCAGATCGAACAGCAAGCTGTGCGCGGGATCATGAGAGGTGATGCGCGTTTGGCCTTCAGTTTCCGAGGCCGCACCCAAGTCTTCGCCTGCCGCACCGCCAGCGAATCCCGCCGATTCGCCGAGCGGGAGCCCCGTCTGATGCAGCACTGCAGACTCGAAGGACGGCAAGTCATGGGGTTGCTGACGGCTGCGGTGGTAACAAGCTCTCCGATGATGTGCTGATCTTTTCTCCGACGACGCAGTTGCGACCGGCGTGCTTTCCCCGGTAGAGGCGTTCGTCGGCCAAGCGGATCAGGGCGTCTGCGGAGCTCGTCTCGTCCGAGGTGGCCACGCCGATCGTGACCGTGACGGGCTCGAGCTTGGCGTCGCCCACGCCCCAATGGCACTCGCGTGAGGTGGTGGTCAAGATGCGTCGCGCCAGTGCTTCGCCCTGAGCCATCGAGGTGTCAGGGAGCAGAATCGCGAACTCTTCGCCACCGTAGCGGCACACCGAGTCCGAACCGCGCACGGCGCGGGTCAGCGCCGCAGCCACGGCGCGGAGTGTGCGGTCCCCCTCGACATGCCCGGCGCGGTCGTTGATGCGCTTGAAAAAGTCGACGTCTACCATCAGGAGTGCCAGCGGTTGATCGCTCTTTTTCGCCTGGAGTAGCGCCTCCGGCAAGGCCTCCTCGAAGTAGCGGCGATTGTTCACTTCAGTCAGCGCATCGCGCTGCGTCTGCAAGCGCAGGGTCTCGTAGCGCTCGCGATAAAGAAGTACCTGGAACACGTCTCCGAGCGCGCGATAGTGCTCGGTGTTGGGCGCATTCTCCTTGAAGACCCGAATGTATCCGAACAACGCCAGTGCGTAGAAGCTGCCGACGACCGACTTGCCCAGCAAGCCCGACAGCAAAATGGAAGTGTAGGCGGGTGTCTCGACGAAACTACCGGTCGCGAACAGCACGGTATCGAAGCAAAGCACGAGCACCATCGACAGCCAGATCGGCAGGAATCGAATTCCGAGCAGGCGGCGCCGCAGCCACTCGTACAGGACCACGATCAGCACGGTATCGGCCCACAGCACGCTCGCCCCGACGAGCGCAATGCGCGGGCTACCCAGGAACACCTGGGGCGACAGGTCCAGAGGGTTGATCGCGATCACGCTCGGCAAGTGCTGCCCGATCAGCGCGCCGAGCAGCACCGTGACGACGTTGGCGGCGAAGAGACCGTAGATGACTTTGCGCGCCTCGTACGCGTCACCATGAATGTACGCGAACAGCACGACCAGGATGTTTGCGGGGAACAGCACCACTGAGCCGGGGCTCATCGCCAACGTCGGCGTCACGCGCACGTAGAGCGATCCCGCCAGAAATCCGGCGAGATGGAACATCACGCCCAGCACCATGTAGGCGGGAGCCAAGCCCAGCACGTAGCGGGCGCGCAGTAGCGTCATCAAAGCGGCGACCACGCACACGGCTTCTGCGGACATCAGGAGCAGCTGCTGGGCGACCGTATCCATCTGCCCATTGTCACGCAGTGAAGCGGTCGAGGTCGAGTCGGCCCGTCGGGCGACGGTATTCGCCTGCTAAACGCGAACAGCGCCGCATCGAAACGATTGCCGTATGCGTAATCCTCGCGGGTGTAGAGGACCGCCTGCGGCTCGATGGGGAGCCGCCGTCGACGCGCCGGTGTCTCCGAATTTCACCGGCGCCCACGACCACGAGCTGCGCGGGCAAATCGCGACACATCGAATGCGCCGGTCGCAAGCTCGTTGCCGACGCTTGGGTCGGAGGTTTCCCGCGCGGAGCTCTATCGCTACCCCGTTGCCGGCGCTGTCCTCAGAATTGGGAGATGAACTTCCACGTTTCTTTTGGCACCCAGCCGCTCGTGCCATCGGGCGACGGCGTATGATCGCCGACGAAGAGGCAGGAGCGAACCGGATAGCCCGCCTTGCAGCCCTCGAATTGCACGCACGCGGAGGCCGTGCTGGTAGGTTTGGGCAGGGCCGCCTCGAACGCCGTTGCGCTCGCCGCCGGATCGGGCGCGGTACAGCCGTCGAGCTTGGCGAAGTCCTGGAGTTGAGGCACGCCGTAGCCCGGATACGTGCAGACGCTGTCTTTCGTCCCATGCGTCATGAAATAGGGGACGGGCTTGCTGTGCGCCACGCACCCGCTCATCGGTCCGCCGGAGTGAACGGCGACCGCACGTATGGCCTCGGGCATCGCGCAGGCCATTGCGTAAGACATCGACCCGCCCATGCTGAAGCCCTCACAGAAGACACGTGATTTGTCGATGCAGAACTCGTCCTCCAACTTCGCGAGCAGTTGGCGGGAGAACTCGACGTCGGCTCCGCCCGTGTTGCTCCAGCCATTGTTCAAACCCTGAGGGGCGACGAAGATCGTGCTGCCCGCCGCGAGATCCCAAAGCCCGTAGAAGCTTTTGATCACGCCGCCACCGTTGGAGACATCGTTCGCGGTGCCGTTGAGCCAGTGGTAGCCAACGATCAAGCGATAGGGCTTGCTGTTATCGTAGGGATCGGGAACCTTCAGGTTGAAGGTGCGGCTTCCTCCACCCGATACCGCGAAGGTCTGGCCATTTCCAGTCTTCAGGGTCGGTGTCTTGCCGCAACCTGCGCTCTTCGACACGTCACCGGTCGTCCCCGTGCCGCCAGTGCCTGGCCCTGAACCGCTCGCTCCGCCGCTCGCGCTCGTTCCGGCACTGCCACCAGAAGCCGCGCCACCGCTGCCGCTCTTGCCGCCGCTCGACGACGAACCGCCACCCTTGCCCCCTGTTCCAGACGATGCACCACCGGATGAGCGGCCACCGAATGAGCCGCCTCCGGATGAGCCGCCTCCGGATGAGCCGCCTCCGGACGAGGCACCCCCGGGCGACGCCCCGCCGGCTGCTGTCATCCCTGCTGAGCCGAACGTGCCGCCCGCCGCCGTGCCGCCCGCGGCGATGGGAGAACCTCCCTGCCCTTGGCCAGCCGATGCGACTGGGCCGTGCCCGCCCGACGCATGAGCGCCGCCTTGTGCGGCGTCGCTGTTCGACCCACTACTCGAGCAAGCCACGCTGAGACATGCCAGCGCGGCGACCAGAACGGGAGGCTTCACTTTCAATTCCATGATGTCACCTACGGATTCGGGCCAATTTCGAGAGACCGCATTCGAGATCGCGAGCTCGGTGAGCGGACGGCAAATCTCAGTGCCGAGCCCGTTACCTTAACCTCGTTTAAACAGTTCACGCTGTGGCCAGATGTGTCCCCCCAGCCTCACTGAAGCTATCCATTCGCGCTGTTACGTCGTCGATTATTCAGTCGCAGCGCGCGCAGTCATTTCACGCTGCTTCACGCTGCCGCGGGCTTCCGCCTGCGTCCCAGTCAGATTCGGATTCGCTGACTGAGGGCGAAGTGCTGGGCGTGCCCGCGGCAGGCGGCTGAGGCAGCTTGGCTCTTTTTTGCGAGCAGCGCGCGTATTTCTAGACGCGCCCTGTAAACTTCCGAACCAAACCGAAAGCAGGCAAAGTGCCCGGCCAAAGTGGAAGCGCGGTACGTTGCAAACCTTGAATTTGCGCCGCAAAGGGGATAGCGCGAGCACGATGACCGTGAGTTTGCGCTGCGACGTGGACGCTGCGTTCGAAACCCCATGAACACCGTCGCCCATGGGGATTGGATTTGGGGGTTGCGCAGCGCGAGCTCGGCGGCCTTGTGAGAAATCAGCTGGTTTCGGCTGCGCCTGAATACAGGCGCGATTGATGCCTCATTTCGCGAGGCAGGTAGGACTCAAGGTGACCTGCCTCGAGCGCTTTGCTCGTCCGCCCCGAGTCCCGCCTCGGAGATTGGAATCGAATTGCCCCCCGGCGGTGGAGCCATGATTGACGACGCGCTTCAGGGGCGGGAATTTGGGACGCGGCGCGGACGTATCAAGAGTCGGAGCCACGATTGTCAGAGGCAACGCGTCATGAGTGGGGAGCAAAGACGGTGGAGATCAAGCTCAGGCCGGGAACGATTGGGGCAACTTCGGCTTTGCTAGCGCTCGCTCTAGTGAGCGCGTGTGGGGGCGGCAACGCGAGTTCGGAAGGCGCCAGTGGTGGCGGGCCTGCCAACCAGCCCGAGCTTCCTTTGGCGGAGGTGGGACCGCAGCAGCAATCGAGCCAGCTCGACGTGCTGTTCGTGATCGACAACTCCGCCAGTATGGATGACAAGGCGGCCGTGCTCGTGCAATCAGTGCCCGGGTTCATCGCGCGGCTCGTCAACCCCCGGTGCGTGGACACCGCGGGGATCCCCACGGCGGTCCAGCCGGCTTCAGGCGCAGAGCCCTGCGAGACTGGCCGGCGCGAGCGCCCACCGGTGCGAGACATGCACGTGGGCGTCATTACGAGCAGCCTCGGCAACCACGGCGGGAGCCTCTGCACCCTGCCTGAGTCCGGCGAAGTCGATCCCCACCTCGACGATCAAGCCGAGTTGATTCCGAGCAAACGAACCGGGGTGCCGAGTTATCTCGATTCCGGCTTTGCATCCTGGGATGCGTCGGGGCTCGCGGGCGATTCCGACGAGAGCGTCGTGACCGGGCAGGTGCAGGCGATGATCGCGGCCGCCGGCCACACCGGCTGCGGCTTGGAGGCGCCGCTCGAGGCGATGTATCGCTTTTTGGTCGACCCCGAGCCGCCGATCTCCATTGAGTCTGCCGCACCCTATCACTTGTCAGTTTCGACGGGCGTCAACCAGGAGCTCCTGGCGCAACGCGCCGCATTCCTGCGTCCGAGCTCGGCGCTCGCAATCGTGCTCATGAGCGATGAAAACGACTGCTCGATCCGTGACGATAGCGTGGGTTGGTTCGTGGGCACGACCAGCCGCATGCCGAAGGCGAGCGTGGAATGTGCGGCGGATCCCAACGACCCATGTTGTCGTTCGTGCGCAACGGCTCCGGGCGCCTTCAAGAACTGTCCCGCACTGGAAAGTGACGCCAATTGCGCCAGACCAGTCGGGCAATCCTACAACACTTGGGACGCTCTGAACGACTCCACGAACCTGCGCTGCTTCGCACAGAAGCGTCGCTTCGGTTTTGACCTATTGTATCCACTTTGGCGCTACAGCGTCGGGCTGACCAACGACATGATTTACGATCGCGCTGGCAAGTTGGTGCAAAACCCGCTACTCGCGCAGCGCCCGGCAAGCTTGGTCAGCGTCTCACTGCTCGTCGGCGCACCCTGGCAAGATTTGGCAACGGCCGAGAGCTCGAGCGCGGATACACTCGCTTTCCTGAGTGCTTCGGAGCTCGAGGCCGAGCAGCGTTGGCCGTTGCTCGTCGGCGACCCGAACAACAACGTCGAGCCCAGCGATCCGCTGATGGTGGAGTCAATCGATCCGCGAACTGGCACGAGCCCCGTGACCGGTGCCGCGCTCGTACCGGCGGACTCGAGCGATCCGCTGGCCAATCCGAGCAACGGTCACGAACACAACGTACCCGGTCGTGATGACCTCCAGTTTGCGTGCATCTTCGCGCTGCCCGCGGCGCGCGATTGCGTGAATGGCGATCAGAGCTGTGAGTGCACACCAGACCGGAACGGTGGCGCCGCAGCCATCGTCGCAATCAACAGCCCGCTGTGCCAGCCGCCGCGCGGCGGGGTGGCGAGCACGACTCAATTCTTCGGCCAAGCCAACCCAGGTACGCGCGAGTTGCTGTTCGCGCGCACCCTCGGAACACGTGCCGCTCCCGCCTCGATTTGTCCCAAACAATCGAGCGGAGACGGACCGAACTTCGGCTATTTGCCCGCGCTGGACGCGCTCGTGAATCGCATCGCGGTCACGCTCGAGTAGCGCACCGCTTTGGAGGACCCGAGTTCGATGGCGCGCGACGGAGATCTCTCGGCCAAGGTTTAGCGAGCGCCGTGCGGGATCACCACCGCTTGCGCCATAGGTGTGGATGCAGGGTCAAAAAGCGTTGCTGCGCCTGACGGCCTTCTCATTGTCCTTGGGCATGATCGCGCCTTGCAATAAACCTCCGCGAGGTCTCGCGCGCTGCGTAAGGAGCAACACTAGGCTCGAATCCATGATGCGCACAAAGCGCGGCGTGATGAGCTAGGTGCAGCGGCCGGCGATGCACTGGTTGGGCATTGGTGGGACGCAGGGCGGGATCTCCACGCGACAGCCATCGCTCTGGTAATTCGCGCAGGTGCTCGCGTTCACCTTGTCGATCGCTGTCGCGACGTTAGCGACACCGGAGGCGTTGACGGCACGCGAACAAGAGTCGAAGCAGCCCGACTGAAAAGCAATTGACTGGCAGTCAGCATCTTGCTCGCAGGCCTGATGGGCGGCGATGACCGCGGCGATCTCCGCTTGGGCGCTTTCGCGCCGAGCCTCACAGGTCCCCGTGGCCGCCGCCCCAGGGCGTGCCGCACACCCCACCGCGACAAATACCACCAGCAACGGGAAGACGATTTGCATGAGCGAAGATGTACTTGGCAACGTGCGCGATGGCTACTCGCCGCGATTTCTCCTCTGCGCGGCGTGCGTCGCGCGAATTGGCACGCAACCTGCTTCGAGTTTCGAACATGAATAGCACGAAAGTGGCCCAGAGTGCGCTCGGTGGGATGCTGGTTTTTGCGGGCATCAGCCACCTGACTTTTGCTCGACGCGCGTTCCTGGCGCAGGTGCCGGACTGGGTGCCTCTCACCAAGGACCAGACGGTCGTCGCTTCTGGCGTCGCCGAAATCGCGCTGGGCGCGAGCCTCGTTCTCGCTACGGGGGCGCGCCGCTCGCTGGTGGGCAAAGTTGCCGCGGCGTTTTTCGTCGCCGTGTTCCCTGGAAACGTCTCGCAATACGTGAACCGGCGCTCCGCGTTCGGTCTCGACACGGATGCGAAGCGGTTCGCGCGGCTATTCTTTCAACCCGCGCTCGTCTACTGGGCGCTGAAGAGCGGGAAGAATTCCCCGTCAACCACTTAGCCGCGGCGGGCGCTTCTGCACCCTGCCCCGCTGCCGCATCGGCGATGAACAGCGAGGCCAAGCACACTCGAGCCGACTATTCGCTGCCGGCCTCGTCTTCGTCTTCGTCCTCGTCTTCGTCGCTGCCCGCGCCATCGCGCTCAACGCTGCGCGTTTCCGGTTCGAACTGAACTCGGCCGTCGCCGTTGGACTCCGCGAGTGCCTTACAGGAAGCTTCGTAACCAGGAGGCCCTTCGCCAACTTGTTTGGCTGCTTCGAGCGCGCCGAATTGTTGCGCCGTCCAAACGTCGAACGGGACGAAACCGCCGACCGACGGCTTATTGCTGGTATCCAGCGTGATCACGGGATACTCACCCTTGTCGTCGGGGACACCGATGTACAGAAAATGACGCGCGTCGCCACTTTGACCCACGAGCAAGCAGTCGTCACCGAGCAGTTCCACCGCTTCACCGAAGCGGGACACGAACTCTTCTCCGTATTCCTGCTCTACCAATTCGTCGAGCGCCATGGGCTCGAGCTCGGGATCTTCTTCGTCGATGGACCAGCCGAGAAAACTGGCGTCGAATGCCAGGAGTTCCTTCAAACCCGGTGATAGCTTCTCGTCATTCGGCAACTTGAGCTTCTTCAGCACGTTTACCGGCACCGGCTCCGGCTCGGCGATCTTTCCGAGGGCTTTGCTGGTCTCGATTGCTTTTTTGATCAGCGCAGCGCCACGCAGCACTGCGTCACTTTTTTTGGTGGCCATGCGCGAATTGGACTTCAGCTTGGGGGAGCGCGCAAGAGCGCCCGCAAGGATACGTAATTCGGTGAAGACCCGAACGGTGGGCTGGCATACAACGTGCCATCATACGGCATGCACGGCTGGAGATTTGCTCGAACCGGCTCGGCGGGATGGCGGTCGTCGCCGGAGTTCGCCGTCTCACCGCGCGTTTTTTTTCCACCTGCGCTCGTTGCTGGGCGCCGAAGAGCGCGCAGACCGAAGCGCAAAGCTATTTGCGCTTCGATGGGTAAGATGAAAATGAACTTCGCTGGGCCCCGGTTCGACTTATCCCGCAGACGCCCCCCTTGGCTCATCGCCACGGCCTCTACCGCGTTGCGCATCAGATTGATCAACACCTCTTGGATCTGAATCGGAGACCCAGCGCTTCGCGTGGTTACGACCGTCGCCAGCGACGACTCGCTCCGCGACTTGAGATCCGGCGCGTCGAAACTGGTTCTACTAAGTCGCTCGAACGTTACTCGTGGACGACACTATTAGCCGGCCCCAGAATCCCATTCAGCAGTACGTCGAGGCCCCAGCGAAACCGCTCCAGCCCCTCACCGGATACTACCTCGGCGCCGAGCTTCGCCAAGTGCGGATACTTCGCGGCGTTGACCGACTCCAGCAACTGACGAATGCCCGCCATGTCCGAAGCTCCGCCTTCGTCTCGTCCGGCCTGCTCCACGGCAGTGGCGACCGCGTAGGCCAGCACTAGGTCAACTCCCCAGGACGCGGCACGCGCGTCCGCGCCTCCTTCGAGCAGCAGCCCGGCAATGGTGTCGAGCAAGCGCAAGGAGCCGGGCCCGAACGACGCGCCGAGTGGTCCCATCGCTAGCCGCGCGATCTCCGGATAGCGCAGCAGCAGAGCGAGGAACGCTTCCACCACTTGTCCGAGATCGCGGCGCCAGTTCGGTCCTGGCTTCGGCGCGGGTAGATCGACAACCAGCGCGTCGAGCAACTGTGCGTGCAAGTCGCGCGTGTCACGCACGTAAACGTAGAGCGAAGCGGCTCCCGTCTCGAGCGCCGCCGCGATGCGCCGCATCGTCACCTTCTCCAGGCCTTCCTTCTTCATGATACTCAGCGCTGCCTTCACCACGGCGGCTCTGCTCAGCGCGGATTTGGCGGGCCGTTCGCGGCGGCTCGTGGCCTTGCGTTGCATGCTCGCGAATTTTATCACCTTTACAAAATTTAACGAACATGTTCTTGACGAACACGTTCGTAACGAACATGTTCGTAGCAGATGAAAGAACACGTTCGGATTGCCATCATCGGCGCCGGCCTGAGCGGCCTCACCCTCGCCCGGGTGCTGCATGAAAATGGCATCGCCTGCACCGTTTACGAGCGCGATGCCTCGCCCACGGCACGCCGCCAAGGCGGCCAGCTCGACATCCACGAAGACACCGGCCAAGAGGCGCTGCGCGAAGCGAACCTGCACGATGCGTTCCTGCGCCTCGTGCACACGGGCGCGGAGGCCTCCCGCGTGCTCGATCGGTACAACACGCTGCTCCACGAGTCAGTCGACGACGGCAACGGCGGCCGCCCCGAGGTCGACCGCGGCCAACTGCGACAGCTGCTGCTCGACTCGCTGCCCGAGGGCACGGTGCGTTGGGCGAAGAAGCTCGTCGACGTCCAAGTGCTCGGCAACGGCACCCACGCCTTACGCTTCGCTGACGACAGCACTGTCACCTGCCAGCTACTGGTCGGCGGCGACGGCGCGTGGTCCTGCATCCGCGCTCTCGTGTCCGCTGTCACTCCGGCCTACACCGGCATCAGTTTCGTCGAATGGTACCTGCCGAACGCGACACGGAACGAGCCCGCTTGCGCGCAAGTCGTCGGCAACGGCGCGCTCTTCGCTCTCGCGCCCGGTCACGGGATCCTCGCGCACAAGGAAAATAGCGGCAGCCTCCACCTGTACGCGGCCGTGCGCGCCCCCGAGTCGTGGCTCTCCACAATCGACTTCACGAACGTTGCCCAAGGCCGCCAAGCGCTGCTCAGGCGGTTCGAAGGTTGGGCGCCCGAGCTTCGTGCGCTGATCGAAAAGGCCGAAGGTGCGCTCACTCCCCGCCACCTGTGCGCGCTTCCCGTCGGCCACCAGTGGCAGCAAAAGCCGGGCGTCACGCTGCTCGGCGACGCCGCCCATTTGATGTCCCCCTTCGCCGGCGAAGGCGCCAACCTGGCCATGTTCGACGGCTCAGAGCTGGGCAAGGCATTGGTGAAGCACGGCGATGACATGAACGCGGCCGTGCGCGAGTACGAACGAGCGATGTTCCCGCGCAGCGCGCGCTCCGCTCAGGAATCGCTCGACAACATGGCGCTCATGTTCGGCGACCAGACGCCGCACGCCCTCGCCGAGATGTTCAGGAGCCACGGGTCCTGAATTTTCATTGATGGTCACGCGCAGTAGACCGATCGCGGCTCAGCCTTCGGCGTCGCGGAGCGGCCGCCGACGCAGTCCCGCACGTCATCCCTGATTCGGCCCCGCCCCAAACCGTCGCAAGCGCTGCTTGGCAAGACGACAGAAACCGATTGTGATCGCGCGGTTGTCCATAGTCATTCTACGGATCCACCCGACCGTCAGCGATCGCGCGAAGGCTCGTCACTCCGTCTATCAATTGACCCCCAGGGTCTGTCCCTGATTTGCTCAGGCACCCGTAAACGTGCCCGTGCCCGTGCCCGTGCCCGTGAGAGGCAACGGGCGCGGCGGATGGCCGATAGGGTGGGATGGATCTGGCTCACGAGCGTTTGGATGTTTACCACCTCGGGTTAGATTTTCTGGTTCTCGCCAGTGAGCTCATCGAAGGGGTTGCCTCGCGGCCGAAGCCACCTCTCGGATCAGTTTTCCAGGGCGTCGCTATCGATCGTGCTGAACCTCGCCGAGGGAGCGGGCAAGCACTCGAAGCCAGACAAGCGACGGTACTATCTGACGGCGCGCGGCTCGGCGACGGAGTCAGCCGCTCTGCTGGACGTTTGCTGTCGGCTCAAGTTGCTCGAAGAAAGCGGACACAGGACTGGGAAAGCTATGATTGTTCGCATTGTGTCAATGCTGATCAAGTTGGCCCAGAGACCGGTTGAAGACCGTCTTCCATGGTCCAAATTCTACGGGGAGATCTCGCCATGGAACGCCCGTCCGCCGCCAGCACAAGACGGCTTCCAACATCCCATTGTCGTTTCCTCGGCGACCTGGGCCCCGTCTTTCTGCCAGGACCGCAGCGATCTTCGCCCACTTCCGATCGTCTAATGGGAGTCGAACCATCGACTCCCCCATGGAGCACACGCGCC
>Ga0247778_1000333_pt1 | contig 72958 bp, 80 predicted proteins | sample UWRJL049202B5_FD_179939 | JGI IMG/M metagenome (GOLD analysis project Ga0247778, IMG submission 179939) | Plant litter microbial communities from Arlington Agricultural Research Station in Wisconsin, United States - UWRJ-L049-202B-5 | ecosystem: Environmental > Terrestrial > Plant litter >... | reverse complement strand
CCCATAACTCCGCCTAAACTGCACCTCCCCCCTCTCATTACTAAAATCCCACTTCTCCACAAACACAGCATGCACTTCCCCCGTCGTCCGATCCACCAACTTCCAATCCGGGTTTCCGAACCCCGGTATCCGTCCAGATCCCTCAACCCTCGGGATTCTAACCCATTGAAAAACTTTCGTCGTTTCAACGAGCGTAGCTTCTTCATCTACAATCGCCCCCTTCAGAGCCCATTGAGAAGCAGCTATGCTCCAGCGATAATCACTCCCCGAAACCCTCTCCAGTGTACTTTCTACCTTAGCACTCCCATTGCCTTGGAAAATTCTTAGTTCGCTAGCAGAAGACGTTTCTTCCGCCCACGCGATACCGGGTCCCTTGGTGGAGGAGCCGGAACGGAGAACGGGTGAGCCCGTGCTGAGATCTAGGTTGTAGAGCGCGGGCTGGTTTTTGTAGAGGTGGAAGGTTAGGGCGCGCGGGGACATGGACATTCCGGTTGTGTCGCGGCCGAGGAGGTAGAGTTCGCTGAGGGGGGTGGGGGGGACGAGGGTTGTGGCGTCCGAGTTGTCTTTTGGTGGGTCTGGGGAGGGGGGTTTGGGTTTTGATTTGAAGATGTTTTTCATGGTGAAGAACTTTTGTGCCTTATGTTATTTTTTTGATTTATATATTGTGAGAAATGAAAATATCTTGGAAAGGGGATTTGTGGTGGTGATGTGCATTTAAAGGTACTCTCATAATACCCCTAATTCCTCGCTTAGCCGAGGCTGAGTGAGAACTGCGCCACAAGAGTATGTCAAAAGCCTCAAACGCCCAGCTTTTGGGCGGGATTTACGTTGTGATTGACATAAAATTACCCAGTTTTTTCTAAACTCTGGAAAAGCTTTCCGGGGCTGGGGTTGTTTCATCGATCTGCGCTGGCTGTTTTAATCCTTGCAAAAAACGTGGAAGTCGCATGTCGTGTGACTTTTGTTCGGTATGCTACATACTCTAAGCAATATTCGATTGCAATTGACGATGAGTTATGGCAAGGCTTGCATGACAAACTGGTAAAGTCTATCTGCAGCGTTAAAGGATGGGGCAAAATAGTGCGAAAGCATATATTTTTGCGAACATCTTCTGCAGGACAGCCCCAACTGGGATCCATTTTGGTAACATCTTGCAATGTTCTAGGCCAGAGAAACATAACCACAAAGACGTTGGGAAATAATAGTGTTATCGATGTATGCAAGTATGTCATGAAAAGGCACGCCAGCTGAGGCCTCTATGGCAAGTACTTACAATCCCAGCTACGTGACCATTGGAAGTCTGAACCGAATAGTTCCATCACTTGAATGCAACATTGTTCAAGGCATCCAGCGTCGCACTTGCTCCATTCTCTACTGTCTGCTGTCAGACTACTATTTCTTGACCTGAACCAAGCTCACAAGATGTTTTTGATCGATCGTGGAGGAAATCATATCTTCTGGGTATTCTCTGATAAAGTGGTGATACAAGGCGAAGGTCTGAAGCCTCGCCGGAGCCGCAGATCGAATGCTGATCGCAGCATGCCAGTTATGTACATTAAACGCCTTTTTGGTTGAACCATAGCCCTCTCGCCGTAATTCCTTCGCTTCACTCTTTCATTATTCGGACATTATTCGTTCTTCGATGGGCGGTATGTTTGCCGTGGCATGACGATGGGTCGGCGCTGAGCTCGAGCATAAGCTTCCATAGCTTGCTGGGAGACGGTATCTGTTCGGATGGTGCTTCCGATAGCCATAAAGAATCTTGAAGTTCAGTCAGCACCGCTCGTCCTAATAGCAAGAGGCAGAATCTCACCCAAAGGTAGCCCCAGAGCCCACCATATACTGCCCAAGTGATCGCATAACTCCATTTGGTCCGGCGCCATATCTCAGGATGTTGACGGTGCCTGTGGCGGCGTTAGAACAGTGATTTGGTTTCTGAACTGCCTCAACATACCGAATATAAACCCAATGATGACACCAACAGCTTCAATTATGTCAGTACAACAATAAAACACCCGCAGCTCTCCAAATGCTTACTGCTACCCATCATGGCGCCCATCTTGACTATTGACCTGGTCAGTACAATGTCTCTTCCATAGCTTTCAACTCCTTCGCCCCAGCAATAACATACACTTGTCGAAGTTGGATGGGCCACCCATATTTGCACCAACTGGAACGGGCATCTTGAAAGAGTGTTGTGGTCGTTGCTGAGGAGTCTTTCCTATTGCGGTATTCAAGCACGCATCCAAAGCTCATCTGCGTTTTCATCTCCAGATTCCTCGGACGGGAATCGCCGAAGCTTGAACGCTCGGGCCATTCCTTCCCCACATTTCATCCCCACGTGACTATATCTCGACGGCGCTGGAATAGTGCAAAACCTCCAAGAAAACGACATCTTAATACTTCCTCTAACAAATAATAGCTTCATTTTCCATCCGCCGTGATGCTCGTCCTCACGTGTTGGTGAGCGCGTGCTCCCTTTCCCAGCGGTGTCTCTGATTCGCTGCGCCTTGACCTCGCGAACCCTTACAGACCTCCAAACTTTCCAGCTTGGCAACATCCAGAGCACAAGGAAACCTCCTCCACCGCCATCCATTCCACCACCAGTTCAATATCAGACCGATGTGAGTCTTCTCAATCCCCAGCTACATGTCGTGTGCCCTTTGCGGCGAGTCCAAAGGCCGCTTGGCGCTTATTCGGGCCCTGGCGGCCCCCTCGTCATGGCGTTAAAATCTAGAGAACAACCGCTGACAGGCCACAACGAAATAGTCTACTAGGGTCCAATATCCTTCCTGTCTATCATATCCACCAGCAGAGATTGTCTACCGTCGTGCAGGCCGGAGAGTGGAGGTTTGGAGAAAAACGATATCTGGTGTTGCGTAGAGGTGTATGGGGGCGTCACGAATCCAACACATTCCGATCAATCTCTCCAACAGCCTCATCAACATTATCAACAAGACGTAGCCAGAAGCCTAGAAAACCTCCCTGATGACGGCAGTGGCAAATCCACCGAGTTTCCAACAGAATAGCAGGTCGCCATGGGGTGCTAATGTTGGACAAGGTGGTCTCAATTCCATGAACGCCGACGAAGTCGCCCGAATGTTCATGCCACGCAAGAGCGCCCAGCGCGCCAACTCCTCCTCTTCTATATCCTCAACTTCCTCCACGTCGTCAACTTCTACCGTCGCTCAGCCATCACCGCAACAAAATGGCGTCCCTATGTCGGCATCAGGGGATCTGGGGTCTTTCGCGCGGAAGAAGCCGCCAAGGACAGGGCCCTGGCCAGCAAGCAAAGCAGAAGCAATAGCTGGTGTCTCTACAGCGCGGCCGCAGTCGATATTAGCGACAAATGGCTCATCGGCTGCGTCGTCGATGACTTCCATACACCAGCCAGCACCCGTGGTTCCATCCCAGCATCTTCTCCAAAGCCCCACACAACAAATAAATGGCAGCCGGCCACCGGCGCAGCCTGTTGGGGAAGGGAACCCAGTTCTTTATTTGCTTTCTATGAATGGAACGTTCGAGCGGAAAACGATACAGGTCCCCTACTACCCGGATAGTCTAAGGATAGGGCGCCAGACAAACGCAAAGACGGTACCGACCCCGGCCAACGGATTCTTCGACTCAAAAGTTTTATCAAGGCAGCACGCAGAAATATGGGCAGATAGAAGCGGGAAAATATACATTCGCGACGTCAAATCGTCCAACGGTACTTTTGTGAACGGCACTAGATTATCAGCGGAGAACCGCGACTCTGAGCCACACGAACTGGTAACACAGGATCATTTAGAACTTGGCATCGATATCGTTAGCGAAGATCAAAAGACGGTTGTGCACCACAAAGTTGCGGCGAAAGTCGAGCACGCGGGATATCTTGGTGCAACAAACAACGTCTTGGACATGAACTTTGGCGACCTAGATCCAGCGAACGGTGCAATGATGATGCCATCCCAGGGGTCAATGCAGATGAGGGGAAGGTCTGGTAGCCAGGGATCTGTTGGAAGCAATGGGCGAATGGGGCCCCCTGCCAGTGCGGCTGGGAGTTCCGCGAGTCAAATGAGTGTCATGGGTCAGCAAAGACCCATGAACTTCTGGCTGACACCAGTGACAACAGAACAAATTGTGAAAAGGCTAACGGTAAGCAACGTCATTAGGTATTGGAATGCATCATCTAATCTATTATCAGCATGAAATGAGGATGGCGCGTTTACAGACCATCGACCTCGGAAGGGCAGACAATTTCTTGGGCTCGATGGTCACAAAGGATGACCTCAAGGAAAACGAAAGAGTGCCAATTATTGACCCTCCCAAGGCTCCCCAAGTCAACGGGAGTGCACTACCTTTCCGAACCGATGCGAAACCTCGATTCTCAGACCCGCCGGCGCCTCCACCACAACAACCTCTACCTGAAAAGCCCGATGTTGCTCGTTCCGCCCACGCATACGAACCCCCATCTCCATCTTTGAAGCGCTCAAATACTGAACGTCCCCGGTCAGTGCCAAACACATCACCAATCCGCCAAGAACCCTCAAGTCAGATTATAAAATTAGCGGAGGACCTGGCAAATGCGAGAAAGGAGCTGGATGCCCAAAGTGCTCGAATGCGGGACTTGGAGGAGATGTTAAAGAAGGAAAGGCAAGCTCGGGAGTTGGCAGAAGATGTTGCAAAACGATTGGAGCTGCAATCGGAAGCAAAGACAAATGGCCATGCCAAGGGCAACGAGGGCTCTATTATGGAGGACGCCTTTGAACCCCCCGCGGACGTCACAGAAACCAAGGAAGTCGAGCCAACACCGACAATCGATCCCAACGCTATCTCAGATTCCAGCCTATTACTGGAGAAACGACTCGAGACTATGCTTGTCGACATGCAAGAGTTGAGGGAGCAAATGGAAGCATTCAAGAACCGTGCCGAAATCGCCGAATCGGAACGAGATGCGGACCGGAAGACCCTCGCAGAAATGGTAGAAAAAATAAGAGCAAACGAAGCACGACGATCCTCCTCAACCGAGCGCGCCCAATCACCCGACGCGCCATCTCACGATCTAGCCAACGGCACCATCGAATCCAAACTCAGCCCGGTCTTGCAAAAAGCAGGCCTGGTAAACGGCCACGCTCTCGACGCCAAAGACCCGAATCGTTCGGCCGTAAGCACGTTATCGCGGCCTCCCGGCGCAGGCGCTCACGATTCGATGTTGTATCATGCTACGCCGTATGCGAGTATGATAGGCGTGGTCATTATAGGCATGGGGCTCATGGCGTACTTGAATGGGTGGCAACCTCCAAAAGTTGATCGATAGGATTAGGACTGCGTTTGAGATTAAGAGATGGCGACAAATACTCGTTCATCACGACACATACACCATACATATACTTACCTTTTTCTTTTGTTCACCTATAGGGTACGATCCCGTGTAGCAGAATTTGGCGTTTAGGATTCGCATGACACGAGCTGGATGGGAAGCTTTGTGCTGCATAGCTCTTGATTTTTGTCTTTTTGGGGCGAGTGTTACCTTTTTTTTTTCTTCTGGGTTGTTGTGCTTGAGAACTTGAGGGGGCTTGTGCTGCATTGCAGGTGATGGTAAATGCTGGTGATGATATGAGAAGATGATTCTTAGGGCTTGCTCGGCGTTTATTGGGTTGGATGGGTTGGGAACATACAGTACAAAGAATAACAATGGATTTGTTCAGAATCTTTTGATTGAGGGGTTTCATGTGATTTTGTGATTGTGAGATTTGATGTTGTGAGAGCGTCATTGTTGATTGCCAAGTGGCGGACCTCTGTGAGGAGTGGGAGAGCGTCATTGTTGATTGCCAAGTGGCGGACCTCTGTGAGGAGTGGGACAGCAGTCTGTTACACATCTCAGCTTTTCTGTAGCGAGTGCTATGCTCAGACCGTTCGGTTTTTGAGGTGCGATTACAGAAAATTCCGTTCATGACGTGTGGCGATTTCCCGGATTTTCGGCGCGTGACTCTCTAGTAGCAGAGAAGAGCGTGTTTGATATTGGGACCCGTCTCCTTTTAGTATGCGAGAAGGGCCTTAACCTGTTGAGAGCCCAGAGTAGCTCAGCCCTACGGGTGATCTATGACGGCAAGTACGGACTATGCAGTCAGTTCGAAGAGACTTAGTGATACTGGTGGGGTCACTTGAAATGTCAGTTGCACACTAGTGCCTTCCATTTCTTTCAAACGTCAAGAGTGCCTACTAACACTGTGGTTCTGAGGCGGGATGGGCCGTAGCTTCTGAAACTGGGAGGGTTGACGTGTACTAAGGCCTACCTTAATTCTTTGACACCTTCCCCACCAAATTTTTTATTGCTTTCTAAGAAATCGAGACAGCGGAATATCACCATCGTATGCTTATTCTTCTGGAGCTGAGGATACGATATGGATGGCCCTAGGCAGGGTCCTTGGATGCGCAATGCTGCCAGCCATCAAGCATTCCCCGATAAACCAGATGTAAGAAAATTCTGCAACCCGAGGATGTGTCACGGCTCCTGGAACATCGTAAAGCTGACTTTCCGCTTGTTTTTCTTCTCCAGGAATTGCAGGCCAATATGGAGTTCTACAACCAGCGCTTGGAAGAGAAGAAGCAAGCGTCCACTGCTACACCTGGCATGCCCTCTTCCGAAATTAAGACAATGATGTACATTGTGCGTCTTGCGGCTAAGGATCACTTTATGCGTATCTGCTCCACGCACTGGCAGAGCTTCTTGGAGGGACAGGAAGAAGATAAGAAGCGGATTCCGGAGCGGGCCTTGGGCGGGGGCTGGGCTCCTAGTGACAAGACGAGAGAACTTTGGAAGAAAACCATGAGTCAGTCTTTTCCTCCCCTCCCATCCCGACCCGAATCGGTCTGGACAACCTGCGACAAGTACTGGATCATTTTAAACGTTTCATGAAACGGCTCCAAAGCTGACTATCCACTCTCCCAACAGTCAACCTCTGGCAGAGTTGGAGAACTCGGTTTGAGAGGTTTGTATGCCCGACATGCAAAAAGCAGCCCACCAATCTCGGCAGACCTCCCCACGTAAACGCACACCGTCAGATGAGCCCGGCCGTCGTTGAGGTACTCCGGTCTCTTATAGACGTGATAAGAACGTTTCCGGCGGAGACGGTGGATCGCAAGGCATTCTTCCTACTTGTCGATAGGTGCGCTGAGTTGGAAAGAATGGCCAAGGCGGACTTTTTGGCGACGCATGAGTGTGTAAAGGGTCCTGCCCTGCAGTGAATAGCCGCGATCACTCAAGTGCTAGAGGATATCCTTCATGTCTATCGGCTCGGTACATCGACCTACTGGTCTTTCCAATCGAGATGGTGGATCGCGAGATGTTCTTCGAAGTGATGTACGAGTGGGTTGAAATTTGAGAGGAACCCAAGACAAGCCTTCTGGACAATCACAGAGGTGGTGTAGAATATCCTTCAAGTCTATCACTTACTCCATCTCATCGATGATTCACTTGTGAGCGCCAATCATTTGGCTTGGTTTTGGCAGTATTTATTCATCTACAAGTTTCCCTTGCTTCCATCTCTTGCACCAATCCACCAAACAGGAAGAATTTTCTAGACCACATCCAAGACCCCAAAACCGTCCTTGTAAGTTAAAGATGCCTCCTCCAAGTTCACCCACACCGACCCCAAAACCAAGCACCAAAACCTCCAAATTCGACGAATCCAAATGGTACAAAAAATGGCACGGCTTCGACGCCAAAATGGAAGACACTCACCAGTCCATGCGCGAAATCTTCAACGCCGACGACGAGTACTGGAAGGCTTTGGAACAGCGAGTCCGCAAAGCACATCCCGCCAAGATCGATGAGAAGACTTTGAATAAATTCCCTAGGGCTGTGCGAGCGAGATCGAAATATTTCAAGGAGCCGTGGAAGTTCTTTGAGGGGTATAAGGACTTTGAGGAGAGTTATGCTGATGCTGTGTTTTTGAAGGACCTTATTGGGAAGCTGAGATCTTTGGGTGAGTTTTGTGATCATAGTGCAGGCTGCGCATGCTAATTGGGGGAAGATCCAACACCAGCGAAGGGTACCGTCATGCCTCAGCTTGACAAGAGCCCCAAGTCTGGGACGACCAAGGCAGAGTCATCATTGAAGACTAAGGGCACAGTTACGCCTAAACTTGACAAGAGCACCAGACCCAGCGCAAGCGCCTCGACTACTGTATCGCGGGCTCAGGGTACATTGATGCCAAAACTTGACAAGACGCGAGCACCCGAGTCTTCGAGTATAGGAAAGGGGACTGTGATGCCAAAACTCGACAAGACACGCACTCCAGAGTCTTCAACAAAGCCAAAAGGCACACTCATGCCCCAGCTGGACAACACCCGCAAACCAACCCCATCCTCCTCATCCACCAAAATCGGCACCCGTCTCGCTCCCCTCGACCGTCCCTCCCCATCCTCCAACAACCAACTCGCACCACCCTCCTCAACAAACGAAATCCGCTCCGCAGACGGCACGCACCTCCGCCAAGAAACACATGAACGGAAATGGGTGCCGATGCAGACGGGACCAAATGGGGCGATGGGATGGGGATGGCAGGAGAGCGTACGAGTTAGGGAGATGAGAGTTGTGCGGCAGGCTTTTAGGGGAAGGAGGGATGAGAGTGGGGAGGTGGTTTGGACGCCTGTTGCGCCGGGGAGTGAGGGGATGCCGCAGATGCAGTTGCCTGCTGGGTGGGAGATGCCTGGTGGGAGTGTGAGGGAGATTGGGAAGGATGGTGAGAGGGAGAAAGGAAGTGGAAGTGGAAGTGGAAGTAAGAGATGAGGGGTTGGGGATTGGGTTACGGGTTAGGGGAGTGGTAGATATGTAGGTTAATGCCGATGCTAGCGTTGAGGTAGAAGCCTGATCTTACCTAATTTTAGATTTGTGAGTGTTTACGGGAGCAGGCATGACATTTAAAGCCCCTGTGATGCGAGCCGGAGCTCGCCGGATTAAGGGGGGGCTGTCACGGGACTTCAGTGTCATCGCCCCCAACCAACTTGCGCCACCAAAATTCCTTGCATGACCTTTTACGTTTAAGCAAGGAGTCATTCCTTTCTTTTTCCTGTTGGACATGAATCATGTGTTGCAACGCGTACTCGTCATTGGTCGTACGCCAGTGTTACCCTTATCAGATCCAGATCACGCGACTGCGACGTGGTGTGATCTTACTGCCCGGATGTTTCAGCTAGGCCGACAAAAGCGGCCCGCCCAAAAACGTTATATACCTTCCTGCCACTCCCTTCTCCACAAAACATATCTGCACGTCATTCATTAAACTTCTACATCACTGGAAAATAGACTACAAATATACAAAAATGAATAATCTTGCCTCAACTCTGGCGCCTATAGCGATCGAGCAAGCTACAAAGTTCATCGCCAAGAAAGCTAACCCGCCATCCAGCGAGCTAGCTACAGCTGCTGCGGTAAACGATAAGAAAGCCGTGAAGGCACTTCTAGCGGACCATCCGAATGTCAATCGGACGCCGGCGCTGGTAGCTGCATCAGCGGCCGGATTACTAGATACGCTTGATATTTTACTCAACACAAGTGCATCACGGAGTTCGCATCACTCTGGAACGACTGAAGAATTCCGGAAGAAATACCTCAATGCCTGGTCCGGAGGCACGACACCGTTATTGGCAGCTGTGAAAGAAAATCACAGCAAGACGGCAAAATTACTGCTTGCAGAAGGCGCGGATCCGAATCTGTGTACGAGGGGATCTCAGACTCCGCTTGGGGTGGCGGCGAGAAATGGGTTTGGACATGTGACGAGGACGCTGCTTAAGGCGGGTGCGAGTGTGGATTATAAGGATACGATTGGTGATACGGCGCTGATTATTGCGAGTCGGTATGGGCATTCGCATACGGCGCGGTATCTGCTTGAGCAAGGTGCCAAAATTGACGCGAAGAATGTTAAGGGGGGAACGCCGTTGCTGGTTGCGGCTAGACATGATAACCCGGAAGTGGTAGATTTGTTGTTGAAGAGCGGCGCTGATGTGCACGCGAGAGATAAGAAGGGGAAAGGGGTATTGCATCGGGTAGTAGAGGGAGCGTGGTTCGGGGACCGCGTGCCGGCTAGTTTGAAGGAGGAGTTGATTAATACTTTTTTGGAGGCGGGCGCGGACCCGAGGGTCAAAGATGTGGAGGGGAAGACGGCGGCGCAGAGGGTGGGGTGGGTCAGGGGAAGTGAGAGGCTGAAGAGGTTGTTGGATCCGAGTCATCAGAGTCAGAAACATAGGTTGGAGGAGGAGGAGAGGGATGAGGATCCGTATAAGAGACGAAGTACGTTTTGAAAAATAAATGGAGAGAAATGTGGAGATTTGTATGGCTAAAGAGAGAAATAGGAAAGAGATCGCGGAAGGATGTATAGAGAGTCCTATTTTGGTACTTTGACGGCCGCTAGTAGAATCGAATTCATTAGAAAATGGTTCTTCTATGATTAACTTGGTAATTCTCGTTGTTACGATATTGTGAGTTTCAGCCTCCTCAACGTATCTTAACTTGGCAATGTTAACTGTGAAGGAAGATAGCCACTCAAGTCTATTCTCGAGAGTCTATAGAAGATATTTATCCAAAATCTATGAAATGTTCGACTTCTTCAGTTGCGAACAATCAAAGCTATCCGCCGTTTACTACAAAGTCTCAAGAATTGCAATCAATTATATGAATAAAAGATTCGAAAGACTTTACCAGCCTCTTTCACCTACAGCTGCCTTTCTCTATTCGGGATACCAAAAAAATTCCTCAAACTCCAAGTTCAAAATTGAAAGATGCTGCGAAAAGTTGGGTGGTTCAGAAACAGCGCCACTCCATGAATATCAACGCCAGGGCCACTCTCATAATGTCTACCTTATGGGCGCAAGCGGGTTCTAAACTACGGTATGGTTACAGTGTCCATACGGCCACATGGCCAAGCGAGAAAAGTTCGTGCCCATACAGTGTCAGGCGTGTGGAAGAATCAAGCGAGAACCCCTCCCCTAAGGTATTATAGCTGTAGGGTCTGGTGGCCCGCCGTACCTAGTTTATGTATACAGCCAATAACATCCACTGCTTACGTGCGGCGGCCGGAAATACGCATCGCCAAATCAGTCGATTTTTGAAACCATTCAACTCGAACGTGGATTTCTGTCAACCCAGAGTATATATGAGTATTTGTATTTGTAGACTCTCACAACATTTATTTGGGGACGAGACGCTAAAAGCTGCGTTAAAAGTTATCCGAGCCGGATTCGTGTGGCACGGTGCTGACACGTTCACACGGTCACCCCACGGTGGTTGAAAACCAGCATGTGCCTGTAAGGTATTCACCATCCAAGAGTGGATACTGCAACTCGATACATGGCCAAAATCATGCAAGTTCTCTAGACGAAAATCAAAAGCGACAAGGTCGAAAACTTTGCAAGAACAAATTTCTATTCCAACCTCGCGCGCTCATGCTCTTTGGGTTTCTCCGATCTCTCAACCTCAACTTTGAGATCTCACTCTCCGCCAACAAAACATTTTTGCTTCTTGCTTTGCTCATGTTACCATCAACAAAATGACTACCCAGTCACAAGTTGCACAGCCCACAAGCTGCGATGAGGTTTGTGATCGTATGTCCAAAACAAAGATTGGAAGTGCTCTGGTCTCTACCTCAGGCGCGGCCTCAAAGGCAAAAGCCTTTCCGGAAAAAGGCAAGACAGTCCCGATGACGAAGAAGGACAAAGAACAAGCACGATTGTTTGCCTCTCATCTCAACCTCCTCTGCCCTTCCGAAGGTCAGAAAGAGCTGGACGATGCCGTAAACACCCCGATCTTCACTATGGGGGTTTATGATCATATGAACACACGCTTGGAAAAGGGTTCCGATGTTCCAATTACCCAGTATGGACTTCTGGCAGGAGTTTCAGAGGAGTTGGCACATTTGAAGAATGGAATTCCCACCCTCCCAGAGCCGGGATTGGACCCCCGTTTGTTTTTCAACGTTACAAGTCCATCAAGTACATTCATTTGCGGATCACAGGGCTCAGGAAAGAGTCATACCCTTTCATGTTTGCTGGAGAACACTCTGATCCCCACTGACGTAACCAAACTCCAACATCCGCTTACTGGCCTCCTCTTCCACTACGACACGTTCATTTCCGATGATGGCGGATCTCCTTGCGAAGCAGCATTTCTTTCCTCCAACAAGGGTATCAAGGTTCGAGTACTCTGTGCTCCCACCAATGTCGCTACTATCGAGGTAACCAAGTGGATTCCCATGTTGTGGAGATCTGATCACTGAATCTCAAATCAGAAAGCATATCATCAAATGAAGAACATCACTATCGAGCCGCTACGAATCAACGAGACCGACCTCAACACAAAACGCATGTTCGACTTGATGGCAGTCAGTTCGACCGATGGACCACAGCCCTTGTATATCCAAACGGTCTATCGCATTCTCAGAGACATGCGACTGAGGCAGCAAGAAACTGGAGGTTCTTTCAACTATGCGCTCTTCAAGAAACACATCAAGGATGCTTACCTCACACCCCCTCAGATGGGACCTTTGCAGCAACGACTGGATACGCTGGAAAGTTTTATGCCTCAAAGCCAGACAGGCACTCAGCCAACGAAAGGAAAGAAGGCTAAGCAGACCTCTGGTAATGACTGGACACCAAAGGTGCGCCCTTTTGAAATGGTCGTTGAATTAATCTATCTTTGCTCACAATACTAGGCCGGATCGCTCACAATTGTCGATCTTTCTTGTCCCTGTGTAACCCCCGAAGGTGCTTGTGCATTATTTAACATCTGCTTAAGCATTTTCTTGGAGAACCACACAGGCATTGGTCGCGTCGTTGCACTTGATGAAGCGCATAAAGTAAGTTGAAATGATATTTCTGGACAGCTTGAAGTGCTAATGAATCGTTGAATTAGTATATGAATTCGTCCGCCGAAGCCACTGCCCTGACTGAGACCCTCCTTGCTACCGTCCGACTGCAACGTCACTTAGGAGCCCGAATAATAATCTCGACCCAAGAACCCACAATATCTCCAAAACTACTCGATTTATCCTCCGTCACCATCGTCCACCGCTTCACATCCCCAGAATGGCTGCGAACACTCGAGGGTCACTTGGCGGGCGCGGCATCTAAGCTACTCAAGGTTGATGAGGATGATGAAGATGCAAACAGCCAATCAAATGCAGCCAAGAAAGTCTTCAGTGAAGTTGTGCAATTGAGGGTTGGCGAAGCGTTGCTGTTCTCTCCTAGTGCGGTGATTGGATTGGAGGACGATGAAAAGAATGGCCAGCGATTAAAGAGACTCGGAACTGGATATCTGAAGATCAGAATTCGTTCGCGTTTGACTACTGATGGCGGAAAGAGTGTCATGGCGACCTAAGAGAGCTTGGTTTCTAATAGCGTCGTTTAGATCGATATTTTTTGGGCGGAGGAGTTGAGCGCGTTGGTAGTTCTGGATGAAACCGAACGCTGTCAGAATCGAGAACGAGAATTTAAGTGCAGCTATTCGGTTACTTGGGCATGAACAAGATACGAAGTCCAAAAATGTTTTATTGGTGTTAGCTTGTACGGTAGTTGAATTATGGTCTGAAATCCACCTTTCCATTTCACCCAATAGTGCCGGGTGCGTGCGGCTCCGCTGAATGTGGCATTTTGAGGTGAGCGCTATGTCTCACCTTTTTCGAGACAAATGATTTGACCAGAGCCCCAAGCGGGAACAAAAATATTGAAATTAAGACTGATGGCATATCACGCCTATAGAGCCCATCGAACGAACCTACATACAAAATTGCTTCATTTACTCTTACTAGCACAATGATCCGGATTCCCCGTCGGGTTCCCAAAATACGTCGGAAAAGCAACCGTATTCCCACTCGCACCAAAGACGGCAAAAGACAGGATAAAAATAACGATCTGCGACCCTCCGTCCAACGCCGCTCCAATCAGATAATTATACTTATTATAAATGCGAGGCATACGTCGTCGAAGCCAGAACTGCGAAAAGATCCCCACTGCAATGGAAGACCAGATCCACGACGTATTGCCCACGTAATACAAACCGGCATATGAAGCTATAATGCATGTATTGAGCGGCCATTGTCTCGCTGGCGCGTATAGTTTGTTCAGACACCAGTGTAAGGCGGGGAATGTGAGGCCGATGAGTAGACCGAGGGGAACGATTAGGTAGCGGCCGTTGATGCTGTAGACTTGTTTGGCGAGCGCCCATGTAATGGCTTGCGTATTGAAATTTTGGATATTGGAGCCGCTCCATACATTGTTTCCTTCCGGGTCGAGCAGGATCTCGCGTTTGTTCGTTACCACGACTGTCATTACGACGTAATTAAGACCAGCTCCAAGAAGTGTGCCGTAGATTTGCGTTATAAACATAACGCGGTGGGGAACCTTGGTATATTGTCCTACTTTGAGCCATGTGGCCAGGTTGACGGCGAGTAGGATGACTTGGTGGGACCAGCTAGCGAAATAGAGGTTTGCGAGAGGACGACCGGAATGTAGCGCCCCGGCAACCATTTTGGATATTTGTCGGGTGTCAACTCCTGTCCCGTAGAGTCCGTAGAGAACACAGGAGAAAGGGGCAACGAAGGCACCTAGGATGAGGGATATTATGTAACCCCATGCGGGAAGTGTCGTGTCGTGTTTGATGGTAATGATTAAGCCGGCGAAAAAAGCCAAGATGAAGAGGCCCCAGTACCACCAAATGGGAACTTCTTTGTACTTGAGCATAGCTTGATAGTGTAGATCTGGTTGGGTTTCGCTGCGGGACTGCTTCCATGCCTTGATCATATCCTTCCCGTAGAAGATTATGACATGTGAGATCAGTGCTCCAATAGCCAAATTCATGGAGAAATAGCCCCACACTGTGCTTGAAGTTAGTGAAGGTAGACCGATGGCTCTGACCTTTCCGGCATCGATGGTTCCTTCGGTGTTGATAATCGCTGAGGTGGGGTACACGGAGCCATTACTCCTGAACAGCGAACTCGACATGAAAGGGAAATTTTTGGCATCCCACACATTGTTGTAGTACAAGCCGAGCATGGCGCAATACCAGACCCCATAACCTATCCAGGAATTCAACTGTTGTTTGAAGGGCAAGGATAGGTATTGGCTCTGGATATATTGCCAGTCCAACGAGAAATTCAGGAGACCCAAGCCTTCGTTCGATGAAACCCCTCCGAAGATCGTTCTAAACACGGACCGAACGTTTGGCGCGGCGTTTATCGAGGCCAGACAGAAGATTGAAATTCCTCCGAACCAGGGTATTATATACGCAGGGAAGAACTCCCAGACGGCCGATGCTGAAAGAGCCAAGCCGAACTTGGTCAGGCGGTCCTTGTTGGCCAGCGGGTCAAAGTGTAACGTCTGAAAGAGCACCACCTGAGGTAATTGAGCCCAATATACCATCTCGGCTGGGTATACAATCAGCGGTCGCAAAACACCGGCCAAGATGAATCCACATAGCGCGATCGAAAAGGTGCCTAGGACTGCAGTGGACGCTGATACAGTGCGGTTATAGAATAGTCTTTCAACAGCGTAAATCTCTACTCCTGACAAGCCGTTGTTTGCAGAAGACGCAATCAGGGTCGCTACAACGTGTTCTTTGAGCCCGAAATGTTGTCCAGAATTCACAAACTTGAGAACGTTTTGGAGCCATTTCCATTTGAAGCGATCTGGGCGTGGCGTAAATAGGGCCCACGCTTCTCCGAATACAAAAACGAACACTGTGGGTGAGAGGGTAAGTTAATGATCAGGCAAGTTAAGAGGAAGACGTACGTTGCACGAATGTGGCCGATACCTGGACCTGAAATGGCTTGAAAACGTAGAGCATCGTGACCACGCTTGTGAAAGCTGTAAAGACAGTGCCGAGCACAATGGATCGGAATGTCAATGCAGGGTCGCCGTCATCTCGAAGTGAAACGATGAACTTAGAGACGTCGGCTCCTGTTGACAGTGTCAGCAGTGGCCCCATGGGACTTGGTTGCTAGGAGTACTCACCACTTCGAATCACGGGATAGCCTTTGACATATTTGATCTCATCGCCTGGTGGAGCTCCAAAAGATTCTTGCCCAACTTCAGCTTGCACACTCTCATGACCCTGCAGTTCGACCGGCTGCTCCCTCACAATGCCATCTTTTTCATTCGGGGTGTTTTGCTCAACTCCTGCCCCATCACTGGAGGTTTTGGCCGAGTCGGGCATTTTATCAGTCCCAGACAGTAGAGAAAACTATATGGACGCAGCAGAACAGACGTTAAAAAGAAGAAATAAATGAAATGTTGGAAGGAAGCAACACTAAATATATTCCAAATCTGTGTATTAGTCTCACCTGAGAGAACCAAGAGATTTACCCGGGCGAACGATAAGAGATGCGGAGCACTGCAGGAAGGTTGCATTGATGATGCGATTCTGTGTATCAATGGTGACAGCGGGGTGCGGCTAATTGAAGCAAACAAGATCCGCGATATCCAGTCATTTTAGGGCTCCGTGCGAGGCGAGTTGTATAACTCGTGGTGGTGATCAGGGTTTGTTTCCTATTTAGGGAGGTCAGTAATGGATGCTACGTGAAATTTCGCAACCAACTGCTGCAGCTTTACCGCTTGTTGGTAAACTTTTTGCAAGGGTGGATTTTGGATGCATACTAACCTTGAAGGTATGCATAGGCTCGGGTACAGTCCCGGGATCGGCATCGTGAGTTGATGATCTCCCTCCACGGAGGCACACACAAATACCGACGCAAAGCGTAGAAACGAGCGCATTGGCCCTATGTATATTCTACCTTCCCACAGCATACGATGCTGGAAGAGGACTGAAGAACACCTCTTAGAAATAATTACATGTGGTGTTTGCAAGGAATAGCTTTAGCATTCTGGCGCGATGGTTCCAACATCGTCCCAACATCGTCTGCCGACATAGTGATCGGCGAGACGGCGTTTGCCACCGTGGTAAGAAGCCTACTCACAAATTGGGATAACTATGAATTTGCTCGTACGGTTATTCTTTTCCCACAAGGCGACCTGGGCCCCTCTTCGGCGCATACTTTTCTCGTGGTGGGGAAGAGCGGGGTTTGGTCCTCGAAGTGTATTCGGTTCCGGAGTTAAAAAAACACTGATTATAATGCTTAGCTTGAGTACATCCCGAAGTGGATTTGTAATCTCGAATCAGCAAAGGCTGAGCGTATCTGAAATATTCGTTGGTATGAAGAAAATGGTTGTTGGTAGTCGCGAATGTTGTCCAGTGGCCTCTGCTTACGAACTAGGTGACAAAAGTCCGTGCCCTCAGGGCATTTTATTCGCTAAAAAACCCCTCCCAAATTAAGATTCTTCTAGCATCACTTCAAAGAATCAAAAGAATCACTTGAAATAACTCTTTATGATTTTATATATAAATAATTCGATATCGAAACTATGATAATCTCCCGGAATTTTTGTTATATTAATAAAATTTTAAAAAGTTGAACGAAATGCCCCGAGGGCACGGACTTTTGTCACCTTGTTCGTTAGTCAGATAGATACTGCAAAATACAGCCCTCTCTACGCGCTTCTTTCTGCTTTAAAAGTAAAAGGATCTGACTTTCCTTTTGCCCAATATCATCTCGCAGTTTGCATTCAAAGACATTGGAGTGACAACTGGCAACAATATTTCTTCAGAGCTGCCTCAGTTCCCCAATCGCGTCTCGACGACGCCTCGAAGCGCGTCGAAGTCCTGTTTTTGTCGCGCAATTTGGCAGCAGGACTCATCTCGTGAGTGCTTACCTTCAGCGCCGCTTGAATTCGGCAGTGAAGACGTTTTTTAAGCCTCGATGAACGGTTGACGTTGGGCTTGATGTAAGGCTGAGGGTAGTCAGCCTTGGATTCCGTTTCTTGGCCCTGCCGATGCCCAGCCCTATGCCGTCTTTCTTGGTGTTGGCGAGCTGCACAACGCAAGGATTGCCACGCTTACAGTACGGGTTAGGCAAAGTTTTGGGGCTTGAGTGAGGCTAGCTGATATCACGCTTCTTCTTCCTCTTTTGACTCTGCACTTTGACAATCTCTATGCTCAAAATTCGCTCAGATAACGCTGCAAGTTCAATTTTATCTAGTGGGGTATGCTCCATACTGGAGCAGTGGGGCCCAATTTTATCATCTAGGACTACGTCTGAAACGCTCCATGGTTGCTGCTGAGATTCAAATCTCAATGGTATCTTTCTTACTTGTCTGCTAAGTAGGCTATCTTGGCAATACAAATGCTAATAAAGGACGAAAGGGCATTTATCTAAAACGAGGGACACATCCACGACTTCCTCCTACCTTCACTACCTTCCCAGGCACATCTGACCGAACTCGTTCCCCTGACTATTCTAGGTACTCCGGTTTCCTGAACTGATTCCAACCCTCTTTATGCCACGCGCACAGATCAAGCATATTGAGCCTTGTAACCTCCGGGAAGAGTGGAGAGCCCTAAAGGGGGAGGTCAGCAAGTATCCTCGAAAGGCAGAGACTTTTCTAAAGCACGGCCAGTCAGGAGAAGAAAGACTTACATCCATTGATCTCCTCCTTTACAACCGGGGATTGTGTGCACTTGTTCATTGCAGAAGTCGATTGCGTCTTCGGATTCGCTCCAGGACAATTAACAACGCAAGCCTGATCCATGAGATTCTGAAGCGCTGCCCCCTTCCAGCCGAAAACGTAATCAGCATGATTAGCATATCCCGTCGCGTCACCAAACGACCAGACAAAAGGTTGGGTTCCATCCGTGGGCCAATCAGCCTTGTTGTTGAACTGTCTTGTGTCCCAGACAGTCTCAAATAGCACTTGCGGCATTCGTACAGGATGAGTAGCTGGGCAAGGACCTTGGCTCTCGAAAGTGCCGTTCGCGGGGTACGACATGTGAGCCATGTGGTCGGGACTGTCGAGATTGACACCGTCCCAACAAGTTGGAAATCGGTTGTTGACCATGATACCATAGGCACAAGTCTTGTTTGGGAATGCCATAGTCTCTGGGGCTCGAGTGCTTGCATCTTGCATGCAGGTGTAGGTCAGTTGGCGGAAGCGGAATGCGTCTGCCTTGGAACGGGCTTGCACGTCTCCAACGAACATACGGAAACCCTATTTAAGAAGTTAGAAACTTCCAAGGTTCCATGAAGTTTAACTCACTGGCTTGAACGCTGTGACCTTGGACTTCTGTGCGGTATCATAAAGGGCATCTTGCATATAATAGACTGTTATCCCTCCAGTAGCACCACTGATCTGGGATAATTGAGGAACGCGCTTGTATGTGCCATTCCGAGCGCGGAAGTAGAGGACGGCCGTCCAATAGTTGGAAAAGTCTTCGCTGAAGGAGCAAGTTGTACAGCTCGAGAGGGATGGTAAATCCAGCTTCGGATCCATCGTGACATTAAATGCATTCTATTCAAACTATTCTCAGCTACTCTTCCCCGTGAAAAATGGAGTCTTTGACTTACACCACCGACGATCTGATGAACATGGGTAGATGGAGCCATGCCAGGCTGCACCAGGGGATCGAGCCTCTGGGTTACTAATTGGGAACATTGGAATCGGAGTAGTGCAATACTGGGCGAGACGCACGTGAGTGCCAAAGTGAGGAACGTAGGCCACTGCATCATGTGGTGCCGACTGGCGTTTGAAGAATTTGGTGGATATTTTTGATGGTGGGGGAAATCCGGAGGAAGGATGTACGTCCTTCTAATAAGTCTGGCTCGAGAGCACTGGATCAACGGATCGCTGCCCTTGACTGCACGGGTCACAGACCGTCCACCTTCCTTCTAAACTTAAGTCCAATGCGGAATGATAAGAATGTCAGATTGCCGTTCTTCTTTAATTTGTATTCGTAGATATTGTGGAGGGTTCTCGAATTGCCGAATGTGCAACCTTTCCGAAGCCCCTAGCTCCTTTGTGAGACCTTCGATCTTCCGACCTGGCGGTCCCGTTTATAATTTATCTGAATGCAAAGGCTGTAATCTTTGGAATAGGTGGTAAACTTTCTACGCTATCAGGATCGAAATTGTACAGCCACAGACCAAAATCAAAGATAATTGTTCTAGAAAAAAGAGAGCACCAAGAATGCACCATATACTGAACCAAACTTCAGATGAAATACTTGAGTGACAGAACTTTCTTCGAAATTGACCAAAATGAAGCCAAGGGCGGTAAATTAAGTACTGATTATAGAAATACAGACGAGTGGTGATATGGTAAATGCGCAATTGCCGGTGTCGCTTTTATTTAGATTAATATCGTAGTATGGTGGAGTAAGATCATCCAAACCAGCAGAACCCCTCCGTATAAGGTATAGGCTAAAATTAATTCACAGTCCGGCAAATCACATCTCGATTGTTTTTATAAAGTTGAACCGAGATCTGAGAACACTCAAATGCCGATGCGGCGAAAACAGATCCAAGGATACCACTGTGATGCGGGGTAAATTCCGTAGGGTCAACTGTACCACTTGATGTACGAGGACACGCATGAATATGGCCGTATACGTACATCACCACAGCTTCGAGCCCTAAATATCCAAAGTATTTAATCAATCAACGGTTCATACCGTCGGCTATACTGACATGTTTAGCAAGCCATGTGGTCACCATGGAAACATTTCAAGATAACGGTTCCTGGTTCTGTTAGATCAGCAGCCTTAAAGTTGTGTCGATTTCCTCCTCCTAAACTGCACTTGTCGCAGACCTTACTTCCATCACACAACAGATTTTACTAGTAGACTTGCAAAATGCACGCCTCACTGAGTCTTGTCGCTATGTTCGTCACTTCTGCACTCGCGCAAAGCCTTCCATGCGATGTCGACAACGATAATTGTAGGGCGGTTATGGATTCAACTGCCTGTTTCAACGAGTATATGGCTGGCAACGGGAATAAGAACAGTGTATTGAATTGTCTTGTTGGCACAGATGGCTCAGCAACGCCCGCAGGGAAGGTAAGAGAAACAAATCGCAAGTAAACTTTAAGCCAGAGCTAAGCAGTTCCTACAGCTGTGCGCGTGCCAAGGGTGTGTTGCCCCAGTCATGATAACATGGCTCTCGAAAAACAAAGTCTGTACTTGAGGGGAGGCGTCTGCCGGGCGTTTGAAAATAAAGTGGACTGGACTGGTGTAAGAACAGAAACCTGGGCCAAAGCAGAAGAATACGGAGGTTCTAGTTTGATGAGTTGAGAGATTGTACATCATTGAATCCAAATATTAATTCTTTGAAGTATTGATTTCTGCGGAACTTGAGAAATCTTGAAGGTCCAAACGAGGAACTGCGAGTGTTCAGAGTCTATTGGTGGGGCTGGGAGAATGTCAAACCCTAGCTTCACTTCTGACTGCTACCAGCAAGTCAAAAAGTATACTGAAACAAGCTTTCAGGCCCGATCGATAATGAAGATAGAGAGTCCCGCGGTGGATTCAAGAAGCGGCACTGGCTATTACGGATTTGAATGTTCCTTTCGGCATGGCACATTCAAACTTAGTACCGCTTTTTCTGTCCCGCAGGAGAGTGCCACCCCAGGAAAGAGGCGCAAGTTTATTTAAACTTCTCCTGGATCCTTTGCTCGTCTCTGTCATCCCAACCGAAGTCGTTGTCTGCAAATAGGTAGGAAATGCTCCAAGGAATGGCCGGGCCAGTTAGACTCGAAATCAACGAGATTTATATGACCAATCCGCTCAGCAGTATCTTCCACAAAGCCAACCAACAACACGAATGCTCCCCGGGTTCTGATGTCCTTAAACCTCAAACAGGGTTCACCAAAGACAATACCTATCCATGACATAGAGGTCAACCTACTGTTCGAGATCGTGTCACACTCTTCCGTGAGAACCAGATAGCTGTAAGCCACACACGAATTTCCAAGTTCAAATTTGGCGTAAAAGCCAGATCCGCGGTTCAGGGTGCTCGTCGTCCGGAAATTTCGGTTCTTCCATACACCGCCAGGGCCAAGTGGTAAATATTGAACAGTGATCTCAACAGTGCTAGCCTCAATGTGCAGGAAGGGAGAGCAGTCCCGCAGCCCGTCTAAAGATGTTACTACATCCTTCCACCGGCGAAGCGATTTGTCTTTGAGCTCGATCCATATTTTCACATCCAGCTGCCCTCCCGGAAAGCCATAATAGTATCGAAAGCGATCGTGTCTTGGACTGCTGACTTGACCTTTCCAACCCGCCCATGACCAGCTGGGAAATCCAGGACGCCTTTGAGAAGGGCTTTCAAGAAACCAACACAAGCCCGTGGCTAAGCCGTTCTCTGGATTGTTCGGTAGCGGTACCATACGAATAAGGTTCCCGAAGGCGATTCCGACTTTTTGAGTATTCATCCAAGGGGGGAGGCTGGGCACACCAAAGTAGTTGAATACTGGTCGCTGCAGGTAGCTATACGCATTGAAGATACCCGACATGGCATTAAGAATATCAGACTCATAAGTAAGTCGCCTTCTAGTAAATTCCGAAATGCGGTCCAGCAGCTCCCAATGATGTTTTCCTAGTCCCCCAGCGGAGAAAGGACCGTCCCCATTCCATGCCTTCATCCGCTGCTTGTTCTTCACATGCAGTAGTCCAAGCGGCTTGAGAATAGATTCACAGCAGTGCATGCCATTGCATTGGAAGTAGACTTGGTATTCGGTGAACACCAACCGCCTTCTTGACAGAATCGCCTCCTGGTAAGTCCAACCTCGCTTGCTCCATTCACATGCTTGAACAGCAAATTTGCCATCAGGTAAAGTCGACCTGAGTAGAGTGTTACCTATCTGTGTTGAAGGTTGCGGTCTTCGATGAGAGATCCCCACGCCAGGAAGTCCATGTCTTGGATTGTCTCCAGCCGCGGCGATGATGGTGATTTCTGCGTTCGAGTATACAATATCCATTTGGGAGACCTGCATGTGCTTTTCTGAGACATTTTGTTGGTTGATGCAATATCGGTCTATCCATAAATACTGCAGCCCAAGTTGGACAGTAACATTCATGGCGTCTTCAATTGTGGCTGGTATGGTATCGGGAAGATAATTAAGGCTCGACGGTTCTGCGGATGATGATGATCCCCAAACATAGCTCAGAGCAGCATATTTCCAACCCTTCGAAGCAAACACGATCCTCCGAGTGGTACAGTCTATTACCTTTAGACCTTGGACGACAGCCTCACTCGAAGAATTGCAAGTTTTGGAGTGGTTTGTTCTGCAAAATTCAAGCCACGAAGTCATACGATTGAAATCAATCGTGTCTCGTTTGACTTCGCATACACGAAACGTTGTGTCCTGGGTGATAGACAACAGGTGGTCATCTAGAGCAATAAATCCTCGTTGATGACCTACATCTCTCAAGTGATCTTGCTTAGAAATGACTCCTAAAACCACTGAATCTTGAACATCGCGGGCAATTCTATCCCGGCTAGACGTGACGTCTCGCCGCGTGTCACCAAAGACAGCGAGTGAAGAGAATGCACGTAGTTCATAATCGGACTGGGCATTCTTCTCAATGTACTTCGTATCAAGCGACATCTCTGCGAACAATTGACATAATGGGCACGATGAGGACTTTTGAGAATCATTAATTGGTCCCAAACTGGAAACAAGCTGGCTCTTAGTATGCGCAATCTGAAGGGAGAAAGCGCGATCAAAGTCGATTGCAGTACAGCGGGCACACAATGTAGGCGGTGGCTGTGATGCCCTGGTTTGCTGTGGGATGTCTTGACTGACGATTTGTTGGGTACTTTCGTCGGAGTTTGATTCTGTCAAAGTATAATCACCAATTTCCGTCAAATTTGGCGCATCCAGGATCATGTTGTCGAAGGGGTCCGGAGTTCTGGCAGAATGGAGCTTCGAGACTAACTCGAAAACAGCAAGCCAAATGAGCAAATCAACCCACGTTTGCGCGTGGTCATCGTTGCCAACAATCTGCTCCAAAAATGGCACCACTAACTCGAGGTTCAATTCGTTTGAATCCACCATGCAGTATAGCATTGCGAGATCGCCAGAGAGGGATCTTTTAGCTATTCGCGAAGGAAGCAAACGAGCCGCAGGCTCAATAAGCAAAACTTGGATTATATCTAGCACTAAGTCTTTGGCGACTATTGACAGAAAATTAGCAATTGACTCGCCGTGAAGATCTCAACTGTACTGTGCCTTCAGAACTGGAGCGGGAAAACAAAATTTGCACCGTACCTGAGGATTTGAGGATGTTGTAACCTTCGCGCCCTGCGTCGAAAAGTGCCTGGAACCGATCGAGTCCCCCACGAATGGGATTCCTTCTGATAACGTCCAGATCAGAAATTGACGCCATCTAGAGATTGAACAGTTCTGCCTTAAGCTTGGTTTCGGTGGTGTTCATGAAACAGCCTTGCCACTCTTTCAAAGGTGAGACTGCGGTCTCCTGCCAGGGCCTGCGGCCAATAACAAACAGGCGCGTAACTATCAACGCCTCCCTTTTGTTTTTCAAGCCTCGTAGGCATAATCAAAAATGCCGTAACATGATTGACCAGATTTGTAGCCAGGCGAAGCCATCACGACTCACGAATACCTACGGAATCAAAGCGACCGACTGCCACGCGCATTCCTGCTGGAAATTGTTCACCCGGGAGTATAGATAATAAGGTTTTAACTTCGAGTTTCGATAAGACAAATAGAGCACTTGAATCTGTATGAAAGTGATATAGCAATCCACATGTTGTTTCTCGTTCAAGAAAGTGAGGATTGGAAATCGCGAACTCCTGAATGGGCTTGCAAAACGATCACGTGTATCGGCAAAACACGGGCATTCGCGGGCATCGTTTTCGAGATTTCCAATCGCCATTTCAGTCCCAACATCCTCATCCTCACCTCCTCACCATTGAGCCTCAACAACATATACAATGGCAGCAGCAGCTTCAAGATTTCGGTGCTTAAACGCACCGCCTCTACGGCAAGCCTCCCGTTCCTTCATCTCAGCATCTTCCCGCAGCTTCGCCACCGAAGCTTCACCTCCCGAACCCGCCACCAAACGACGCCCTACATACTTCAAAGACAAGCTCAACAGCGTCCCATCATTCTCCGAATTCGTCGGCCTGAAAGAAGAAGCTCTGAGCGTCGAAGATGCGCTCGAGCTCAAGACGGCAATGGTTGGGCCACCAGGGAAGAAGAAGCAGATTACGAGATTGCCCGAGTGGTTGAAGACGCCGATTCCGGATAATTCGAATTATAAGAAGATTAAGAAGGATTTGAGGGGCTTGAATTTGCATACTGTTTGTGAGGAGGCGAGGTGTCCGAATATTTCGGATTGTTGGGGTGGAAGTGATAAGAGTGCGGCGACCGCAACCATTATGCTTATGGGTGATACTTGTACGCGGGGTTGCAGATTTTGCAGTGTCAAGACCTCGAAGGCGCCCGCGCCATTGGATCCCCACGAACCCGAACATACAGCGGAGGCATTGTCGAGGTGGGGGCTGGGATATGTGGTCTTGACGTCTGTGGATAGAGATGATCTGGTGGATGGTGGCGCGAGACATTTCACGGAGACCATAATGAAGATCAAGCAGAAGAAGCCGGATATGTTGGTTGAGGCATTGACGGGTGACTATGCTGGCGATCTGGAGATGGTGGGTATGGTGGCACGGAGTGGGCTAGACGTGTATGCCCATAACATGGAGACGACGGAGGGCCTGACGCCATATGTGAGAGATAGAAGGGCGAAGTATAGACAGAGCTTGAAGGTGTTGGAGGCGGCCAAGAAGGCGACTCCGTCGTTGATCACTAAGACGAGTATCATGCTTGGATTGGGTGAGACGGAGGAGGAATTATGGCAGACGTTGAAAGGTATGTTCATTGCCAGGCTATGGAAGGTCAAGTACTAACTTGGAACAGATCTTCGATCGGTAAATGTCGATGTCGTAACTTTCGGTCAATACATGCGCCCCACCAAACGCCACATGAAAGTCGAAGAATACGTTACTCCCGAAGTATTCGAGTTGTGGAGACAGCGCGCCTTGGATCTGGGGTTCCTCTATTGTGCAAGTGGGCCTCTGGTGAGGAGCTCGTACAAGGCTGGAGAAGCGTTCATTGAGAATGTGTTGAAGAAGAGGAAAGGTGTAACAATACTCGCGGAGGAGGCAACGGGGATGCAGAAGGCGGTTGTGTAAACTTAATGGTAAAGCTTCTGTCCGTACCTCAACGACGCAATGGATCCTGTCCGAGTCTTGTCTATCATACTTTTTGGCGTTCAAGGGTTCGGGGATGGGGTTTAGATCATCGATATTGATTAGGATAGAGACCAAGGAATTCTTCAGATGATGGTCATTGCTCATGATGACCCTACAAAGTCGCATAAGAAACGCTTTTTCATCTCATGTTATGTTGTCCTAAGGCTTCCGAGTTGGATTTTTCTTGTTATTTCATAGCTAGTCTTCTGATTCCCACGTTCTTCTCTCTTTCCTCATTCTTTTTGAAACATCGGTCCATGCTTCTCTACCTTTTTACGTGCTCGGGGTAATAGTCAAATGCTCATCTTGAAACTCATGATTGCCGGGGATAGGCATACGGACGACGTTAAGAGAGCCACTTGGACCCAGTAGCTGTGCCGATATCTGCAATACGAATACTGGGAAAATCGGCCGGGATAGGATGAATTAGGAAACCGCACACATGATGTGTCATCCAATGCTGGTGGTTGAGGCTAGGAAACGGCATTAGTAGTTGGATGCTTGAGGCTCTTACTACGGCCCATGGCAGACCGTATGGAGATTGGTGGCCACGTTGAAAGAAGTAAACGTCTGGGGGCGTCTCGGGCGAGGACATGATTTTTTGGTGAGCTTAGCGTTGATATGTAAAGGTGAAATGCGGTTAAGGTTACGGCACATGGAGCGAAAAGGGGGTAAAGGAGGATGCAGATCTTTCCATGTAGGAATCAGCAATTGCAAGCAGTTATTTTGACTTTTATTTAGGTTCAAGCGACGCCTTCCCACCACTGAAAGTGGGCACGTCTCATTCCTGATTTCAAGTTGTCGGTGTTGGGTTCATTGTGTGATTTTATTGGGTTTCACAGGTTGTCAAATTTCAATATATGCATTGCTGTTGGCTTTTGATTGACGGCTAAAATGGTATTTCGGGTCCCCGATGCGTCCACGCAGCTGTAATGGCTGGACTAGTAGTAAAGGATGTTGCCTATAAGGGACGGAGAGATTCAAAGCTCTTCAACTTAGTTCTTCCCAGGATATCTTGGAATTGGCAACATGAGTGGAAAGGCGAGTTGGGATGTGATTGCGGTATAAATTCGAACCTGAAGAGTTTCCCAGTGATCATTAACAGCCAATCTTCATCAACGCTTGAACCCAATCAAGACCCCCTCTCGCGGCGATATTACGACATCAGTTTTCAGATTCCAGCCCGTCCTGTCAAGTTTCTCATAATCCATAAAACCCACCACTTCATCAAATTCCTGCAAGAGTCTTACAATAGTAAACCCCATTTCAGCGAGGGCAAATTGCTGTCCAACGCAGATTCGAGGTCCACCGTTGAAGGGAACGTAGTCCCATGGCTTGGGTTGCCAGGTTAGCCAGCGGTCGGGATCATAGTTTGTGACGTTTTCTCCGGGTGGATATAGGTCTTCGCGACGATGAAGGGATAGCGGGGAGTAGATGCATGCATCGTTTTTGAGAATTCCGATGGGTTGTGTCATTGAAGGACCGCCGCCGGTTGGAAGTGAGGTGTCAGTGAGTGCGAAACGGATGTTGAAGGGGACTGAAGGGTAAAGGCGAAGAGTTTCGTTCAATGTATTCTGGTTCAGCTTAGTAATGATTCTATGGAAGTTATTTATAGCTATGAATGGGAGCAAGCCTGACCTGTAGGTATTTCATGTTTTTCAAGTCGGTGTATGAGGGGGTTCGATCCAGCCCTATCGCGGAGATTATTTCATCCCTAAGCTTCTTCACCACTTCGGGATGGCGAGCAAGTTCGTAGAATGTCCAAGATAATGCAGAGGCCGTTGTGTCTCTGCCCGCGAGCAGGACTCCAATAATTTGGTCTCGAAGAACCTTGCGGTCCCGGGTGAAAAGTGCGAGGGAATGTAGGAATGTGTACTCTTTCTTCGACTTGGCCTCTAACTCCTCGGGTGACAGTGCAAGGGCTTCATCAATAAACGGATCGACAAAATCATTGATTACCTTCAGCTGCCTCTTAAGCCTGGTTTCCGGCGATACAGCCCGCAAAATACTGGGCTTCAAGTTAGATGGCGGTTAAAAGTAAGAAAAGGAAAACGCACCCAAGATTTCCCCTGAAATTGAGAATAGATTGAACATCCGCGAATGCTTCAGCAAAGCCCGCAGCTGGGTTATTGAGATTATCAACGCTCCTCCCAAATAAGAATTCTGTTGCTGCATCAAGCGTATACCGCTGAAACATTCGAAACATGTCGATTTCGTTACCTAATCCATGTTTGGTAATGATACCAATAAGGATCTGGGTATGTTTCTCAAAGATACCCAAATCAGAAACCCTCTCTTTGAGAAACTGAGTTCTAATAAGCTGGCGACTCGTGCGCCACACCTCACCATCAGCTGTGAAGATACCATCACCGAGGAAGGGTTCCCAATCATCGTGAAATCTTTTTCCTTTCCCATAGTCCTCAAACTGAGTGGCTAGCACGGCTTTGACGTTCGCTGCATCATTTGTAACAATGAACCGTTGGCCGGCTGGCCCGCCTAAACGAAGCTCGACCGTATGGCAATCGGGGCCGTAAGCTCCAAGCCAAAGTCCCCAAGTGTCGAGATTACGATGGTAAATCGCATTTCGAATGGCGACGCGGATGATTTCGAGACCTGGGCAAGTCAATAATGCTCAATGATGTTATAAGAATCCCAGCTAATTACCAAAGGGCAACCATGCTTTGACTTTCGGCGCCTCAGCCCCATGGATCTTGATTCTCCTCTGCACATCGATCCAGCCTCGTATCTCTACGATTAGAAACCATCCAACTAGGACTACAGCCGCGGTGACGAAGTTTCGAATCGTAAAGAAGTCTTGAAGCATGCTGAAGCAAAGTGCCTGTGATACTGTTAATAGCGTTCTGATGCAACGGGATAGATGGCGGCCTGGCCAGAAGTTTGTTTTCAAGGCAGTTGTCAAACGCGGGGCGGGCAACTCTAACCCGATTTGCGATTTACGAACAGGGTTGTTGGAGCGTTGGATTCAGCTCAGATTCCGGCTTGGCGACTTTTCTTCTGACCTCGGAAACATAAGAATAAGCTCAAGACCTCGGGCCAATCTTGGTCTGAACTAGACTCTGAGAACTTTTGTTAATCGATGCCGACCCTGTACAGGACCCCTGCCATTTTCATGTAAGCAAATTTCCCCGGACATACTGGGCATTCGTGCAATGGAGAAAAGTCATATCCTACCTGCCACTCCATAAAGGCACGTAATAAATCCTGCTCGTCACGGATTCGAAAGTCAACAAAGAACTTTGTCGAATTTATTTTTGGGTTGCTCCTCAAGTCACGGGTGCCGTCATCATCGCGGGTCCTGGTGGATAGTTCGTCTTTAACCTCGTCAGGATCTCGCGAAAAATGTAGATAGCGTGAAGCTGAAATCCACTTCTGGACTGTCTCTTGATTCAGTATATTGAAATAGCGTTGTTCAACAACAATGCCAGAAGGTGAACCCCTTAATCCTAACCGAGGGGTCCGTGCATAGTAGAGACATTCCACACCGCTACCTGTCGCACACAGTCCGCTAGCAAACGCTGTAATTCAAATAATTTTCTGTGGAATTTTCAAGCTTGCTAAAATCAATTTCATCTAAGTCTGCATTTGCGTCAACAACATTCAAGATGGCTAACGTTTCCGGGGGTACACACATCCTCTCAGGGGAAGAATCCCAAAGATTGCGAAACTATTGCACGTCCGAATCGTATAGCGCTGCAGATCTCGATAACTACGCGCGACTTCTGCATGAGCCCGCAGAGAAAATCCGTGCGAATTTTGAAGACCGAGTCAAGGCCACTGACATCGACAAAGCTCGTCAAGCCCTTGCCGATATTCAATATGGGCCAACCAAGGTACCCCTCTTCAATTACATCCTCCAGCTTACAATCCTCAATCCTCCCCAACGGGTCCGTTGCATTGAGACAGCGCGTTATCTTGCACTTGGTGCCAAAGTTCCAGTCGATACCACAGATTTGAGTGGCACGACTGCCTTTATGTATTCAATTTCAACCAAGCCATATTGGGACCGCGAATTCGCGGATATCATGCTTGAAGCTAGCGCAGCTGTCAATCATCGTAACCGCTATGGTGGTGTTGCGGGACATGATATTGTCATGGCGAGAGACGTTAGTCCGGCTGGAAAGATGAAGACCTTGGAGGCGTTGAAATACTTCGTTGAAAAGGGAGGAGACGTAAATATTGCTGATGGGGACGGCGTTACGGTGAAGCGTATTGGAACTTCGGTGGACAGAATGATTCAAGGTATTGGAGCGATAATTAACGGCGGTACCGGAGCAGAAGGATTGAATAATTTAGCCAGTGCTGTGGGAGGTGGTAAGAAGATCGGAAGGAATGACCCTTGCCACTGTAGTAGCAAAAAGAAGTTTAAGGTCTGCTGTGGAAAGGTATGAGGGATATTTCTTTACGATTTTTCGGATTTGTTGCAGGTGGAGCCAAAAAGGAAAACTGAACATTGGTATAATGAAAATCTCTTGCCAGCACACGTTTCGAGATGGTTGTTGCCGGAGGCGAGAAAAGAATGGCGCGGACTAGAATACTTTGAATTATATCATTAGAAGTACTCCATGAGATAACAATGAGACTCAAATCACAATTTACTGTTAGGAATACTTTGAAATAATGAAGGGAAATACTTTAAAGTGCGTCATCGCGAATACTTCAAAGTATGCTTTCATGAACACTTTAAAGTATATTGCTAGTATATTTCAAAGTATTAGAAGGAGATACTTCAAAGTACGGGAGGCAAATAGTTTAAAGTATCCCCAACCGAAAGTACTTTAAAGTAGATCACCAAGGTTACTTCAAAGCATCCATAAGGAGCAGAAAAATCCGGCTAGTTCTTTCTGTAGTATTCGACAGACTTATTCTTCCTCACAGGTTTCTTTAAAATTGACGAAATTTTTTCAGGTCCGCCATTTACTTCGTCCATAACCCTTGGGCAAACACGCCACCACTTCTCGTTTTCACCAACTCGGCCATCTGCCTTCCTTCGGGGGTTCCAAACCGACCAAGAGATGTCCATGCAGTCATAACCGCCAATTGGTTTGCCGTTGAAGATGCCACATTCTGACTTGGTTTTTGAGACAAAAGGAGCGGCAGCCAGTGATAAATCTCCATGGCTGTAGCGTATTCTGCAGCATCGTACTCGTTCTTGGTATCCCGTTGCGGATCGTTCGGAGACTTCGAGCATTCGTTGGAGATGGTTTGGGACTCGACAGAGGTGAGAGATGATAGTGTTCGAAGGACGTAGATAAATGTTGCATTGTGGAGCATCAATGTGCGAGCCCTGCTCTCGCAAGTGATGCACCGAGGAAGAGGTTGGTCGCCTATCAGATTATGTCCCTGGATTTTGAAGCAGCCGAGACACTCAACAGTGGCCTCTGGCTTCGAATGGAGACTTGAGTTACACCATCGTTCTTTCCATAACACTAGTTGATCCAATAAATCCAGTGCTTTCCGAGTAACGACATCCCGATCATATGTGGAATTTATGCTGTCTGACTTGATAGTCGCTAAGGCATTATCGTGCTCAGCCAGCAACACTGTGCAGTCGGCCAGCAAGTTGAACAAATGCTGTTCTTCAAGTTCATCCACCGGACAACTTTCCAGCAGAAACGCTTTCCACTCTAGCCCTGCTAGGAACGAAGCCTGACGTCTTTTCAATGCAGCGTAGAGTAGCATGCGGAATATTCCTCTAAAGATCCGCACAGAACTTTTGGAGCATCTTAACCGCGGTCCCCGAAGCTCCATCATCTTTTCCAGCCCTATCATATGCTTCATATAATTCTCTCGCCCAGAAGGGACAAAGATTTCAAGTAGAGTGAATGTGACCACAGAGAAAAGAACGTCATCATCTAAGCATCTTCTCGGTTCGGACAAAGCATGATTGAGCTGCTTCAAAGCCAGTCCATACAGTGTATAGCCATGATCTCTTGTTCTGTAGTTCCTATGCTGTGTGCCAAAGAATATAGTAGACAAGCTCATGGTCGCTTGATGAAGCAGCTTCGTGTTTCTGCTGTCTGGATTGATGTCACCGTGCTGAATTTGTTCCAATGCAAGCCCAATTGGACCGTCTAGCAGAAGATATTTCTTCGTGTAGCATGTATAGATTTGTATCTCGAGGCCTTTCAGGACGACAGGAATCGGAGCCGCGATTTGCTGAGCAGGATTATTACTATTAATGAGGCTACTTGAATCTTGTTTCTTCAACTCTGGCGAGGCGTTCTTGGTCCTTTTGGACTTCAAAACTTTCCCCTGGTCGATGAATGCAATTTCTTTCCCACCACCGCATTCGAAATTCCATCGCTTGCATCTTGTGCATACAGGTCGTTTCTCGTCTAACCAGTAGATTCAGCTTCATGAATTAATAAACCGGGAGAATTTGGAATCAACTCAAGAAATATGCTGCTTACCACACTTGACTTTTCGGCGGCGACATGTCGAGCAGCCTCTGGATCGGCCACCAATATTGACCATATTATTTGATTGGATAGAATTTAATGTTTTTCGTAGTTCTATGCCAATCATTCATGGCGGTCCCGGTCTTCGTCTCGAAGCTCTGTGTGAGGGGACCGAGTAGTGGAGGAGTGTCTGGGCATTTTTTACGTACCCTTTCGTACGGAGGGTTTCTGTCAGCACTATGCTCCTTCGGGCCCAATGCGCGAGCAACCCTGCCTCCACGTGGCGCTAGAACCGTGCCGCGAACCATAACTGCAAATGGCATCCAACTCGTTATATCATAAGATCACAATATCTGGCAAGACTGACAGCAATCAGGTAACACATGCCTGCAGGCCATTGCCTGTCCGGAAGATCCATCCACTCCTGGGCTACCTCAGTCATGCGGTTTCGGGAGCCCGGCATTTTCATCCCCCATTTCAAGAGGTACATAAAGGAGACCTTATTCTCACCATTGACATTGTGCTGTATACAGCTTCTCTCTCCCCTTTCTGTTCCGCTAATCACTTTCCATCATAACGATTTCAATATCACATCGCTCTCAGCCATCAAGTCAAGTAGCCTTTCTTTTGACCATGGGTAAAACGGCAATCAACAACGCTCTCGTTTTCGATGGCACTTCTATGCGCGAAGCGTTGACGGTCGTCATTCAAGATAATCTCATCGTTGATTTCGGCCCGTCTCCTGATCTTTCTGGTGCCAAGATTGTCGACGGCAAAGGACTGACCCTACTTCCCGGCTTCATTGATGCTCATGTTCATTTGGATAATGACATGGAGAAAAGTCCACTTCTCCTAGGGGAACTCGTCAGAGCAGGCATCACCACCGCGCTCGACATGGGTCTTCTGTCTGCCTCGGTGCGCAAAAGCTTTCACAACCATTCCAACATCGCCGATGTCCGTTTCGTAGGCAACTTTGCAACTAGTTCGGGAAGCGCACATTGTCACCTCAAACTTGCCACGGAAGACAGCATTGTCGACGACTCTGGCGCAGCCGAGCGCTTCATCAAAGAAAGAGTTACGGAGGACGTCGACTACATCAAGATCGTGGCGGACGTACCAGGGCCCAGTCAGGGAGTTGTCAATGTGCTCAGCTCCGAAGCGCGCAAGCACGGCAAGTTGACTGTTGCACATGCCGCCCGAAAAGTGGCCTGGGCTATGGCTCAAGAAGCCAAAGTGGACATTATCACTCATTCGCCCATGGATGAGCTGATTGGTGAAGAGGATGCAAAACTGATGAAAGAGGAAGGACGAGTTTGTGTACCGACGTTGATAATGGAGAAAACCATGGCAGCTGCCAAAATCTTTCCCAGTTTGAATTATGAAGCTGCTAAAAAGTCCGTCACCATACTTCATAGTGCCGGTGTTCCCATTATTGCGGGAACTGATGCAAATTCGTCCAAAATGGCCGCAGTACAGCATGGGGCTAGTATCCATCAGGAATTGGAACTCCTCGTTGAGGCTGGGTTGTCGAACCAGGAGGCTTTGAGGGCGGCAACGAGTGTACCTGCAAAGTGGTTCAGACTTGAAGACAGAGGTGTGATCGCTGCTGGGAAAAGAGCCGACTTGCTGCTCATCAGCGGGAATCCGGTCGAGGACATTGGTTCCACAAAGCATGTGAAGAAAGTATGGGCTGCAGGGAAAGAAATCGACTTATAAAGATGACTATATGGTGATTTTCCTTCTCTAGGGTATAGCCCCTTTACAATTCGTGTCGAAGTCAACCATTGCTTCACTTTCACTTCTCATTTGGTGTGGATCTATCTAGAAGCAGAATATCTCAGTACATTTTCTTCTTCAGCCCTCGCTGAATGCGACCCCATTCGCAACTCTTGGTGTTCGAATTATGTCTCTCTTAACAAGGGACCTCTTTTAGCGGGCTCGATAATTTGGAAATCCAATCTGGATGGGACGCCATCCTGAGTCCAATACATGATTCCATGCCTTAGCCAATGCGCGTAGGTTCCCGAAACATTGTCCGATCCTTCATGCTTTCTCCACAAGGATCCCAAAGTGTCTCCAAGAACCCTCAAGATCAGCCCATGAGCCAATTTGAAGCCGAAGCTCTTTTGAAAGCAAGCCTCCACTATTTCTCTCGCTTGCTTCTGATCTGAACTCTCCACTTCGCCCTCTTGCGGGAGGGAAAGAGACATGAGCTTGAAAGCCTTGTTTCCGTCCCAGGCCGTAATCTCGTTGATGAGTTGCGACCCTTCCATGTACTCAATAGCGTACACGTGGTCAGCTGAGTATTTCGGTCCATCCCAGCCTCCTTCTTCATCAACAATTGACATGGCCATCGTTATTGCTTGACACTGAATGATATAATCCGTCAATATTCTGCTCACTTCCTCCGGCCCGATCGTCTTGTCTTGCTCAACAATTGTGAAGTTTGAATTCGCCCCCATCAGCGGGATGCCTTTCAATAAGGGACTCTGATGCATGCCCTCGGTATTTACCCTTCCACCATCAGCAGCCCACAGCTCGAGTAATAGCCGATGACATCGCTCGAATAGGGGATTATTTCGTTTCGCAGCCAGAAAATAGTTCGTCAGGGCACGATCCTCAACGCCACCGGCGTTGTATGCCAGTACTTCAAATTCGGAATCAGGATCTCCAATCGTTTGATTCCAAAGACGGTCGAGGTCTCCGATTTGCATCATTCCCACATCGGCGTACACCCCGCCATATTTGAGGAGCAGAGGAAACCTTACGAGGTCAGACGTATGCTGGGGAGCGAATTCACCGCCGATTCTCCCATCAATAAAGGCGGCTGGGAATGTTTCCGAGTCCGAGACATCGAGGAAATTTGCTACGTTGAGCGGTGATGAGGGCAGACGGTCAAGGACTCGGGTTTTCCAACCCTGTTTGGAGAAACGTCGGTGCCACGCTCGGATGTTGCGTTGCGTATATGGGTGCATATGACTGAAGCCGGCGTGCCAGAAGAACCAGACATTCTTGTCGTCTGATACTGGCTCGGGATGCAGTAGATCGTGATCAACTTCCGAATCTGGGCGCAGATCGAGGAGGTGTGACGGAATGGCATGAACACCTGCTGGAAGCGAATATCTTTGAGACTCCATGATTTGATTTAGCTCTGAGTGACTGGAAATTGTTTGATGAGAAATCTCTGGCATATAATTGACGAGATCTTGCACCCTGTTGGATTCACTGAATTGATCCTTTTCGAGCTGGAGTTTTTTGCCGATTGTAGAAGGGACCACGGACTTCATATAGCTCAAGATATGATTGATATTGTTTCGTAGGAAGTTTTTAGATAAATCTTTACCTGTAACAGGATTTAAAGATGCACCAGCATTAGCAAATCTTGTTATGACTCATCATGAGTATTTCTGACGGAGCGACCCTCATTCTGGCTGTACTATGGTAATCATGGATGCGAGAATTTTGTGATACCATTGTGTCATCATGGTGTTTATCAACTCTATGAATACGAGCATTTTGTGATACCATGAAAGTGTTTATCAACTCCATGACAAACGTATGGTATCACCAAATCCTCGTATGCATGGCTACCACACTGCGCCACTAGCCTCGGCCTTATTTCTACCCATGCACAAAGCCACAATCCCTTACTCAAATTGTGAGTCGGAAAGCATTGTTGGTCAAGTGTCAATCGATAGCACTCTTGGGGCATTTTTCTTCGTCTCCGAATAGCTCATTTTCTCCAAATGTTGCTGGACATATATTCAAGTTCCGGGATCAGGCCCCTTTGGAGCTCAGGGTATTTAGCGACCTAGTGCCCTGTAACCGAGGTAAATATTGCTGGGACCCCCTGAGTTCGTAGCTTGCTTCACTAAATTTTGTGGCGCGTGAAGCCGACCGTCCAGACCTGAAGATGATGTATCGCGACACGCTGCGAATACCGCGAGGGAAGTTCTGCGGCAGTGCAAATCGGAACTCTGTCCCTGGAATCCGGGCATTTATTCCCTGACGCTCTGCCAACGCGGGTTTTCGTTTGAAGAAAACTTGATCATTGAAACATGTCTACGCTCGATTGAACACAACGCTCGAGTCTCTACAGTGTAGTATTTGAACATAATGCGATTAATGCTAGTATGAATGAATAATTAATCTAAAAATCTCCTTGGATATTTTCGCCCTCAGTCCTTCAAATACAACTTCTAGGCAGCTAGACCGCAATGCCTTCCGATACCTTTTCCCAGCTCTCGGCATCCTCAACAATCAATTTCCATATGGGATCGTTCTTTTTCCATTTCACGTCCATCGGCAATCCAAGACGCCTGTCACGAGGCCGATACATTGGGTCAATCTTGCGAATATCGGATGTGTTGCGCAAGAATCGCAAGTCCTCGCTGTCGAGAAACTTGTCATAACTCTCGATATGAGGATAGTATTTCGCTTGATTCTTAGCCACCTGTCTTCTGATCTCCATGGAGCAAGACTTGGGTGCCGGGGTACCGTCGTAATTACTATTCTCGATATCCTTTCAATTGGTGATTTGAACGCGGTGCATGTTGAAGTAGATCAACTCGGAGTTTGCAACTGTCGATCTTATGTCTTGAAATCCGTCGGCTGAGAAAACAGTTCGCCCAAGATCTAACCAGCGGAGGTGTGGTAACAGTATGAATGGCTTCAGTGCCTCAATGTAGTCATCCTCCAGGAATTTGAACCTTTGACCGTGCGCTTTGGGAGTCATCGACGCTCCTAAAGCTAAGCTCTGTATAGGGTGATCTCCTTCAGACAATGCATTCGCGATGCATGCCACTCCTTTGCTTGTGAGGCCGGCAGTAGCAAAAGTGACTCGCTTCAATGTCTTGTTTTTTGCAAGACCAGGAGCAAGTAGAAGCATACCGGCATCACCTATTGGGTTTGTTGACAAGAACAGGCTCTCGAGAGCATAATGTGGATCTGCCAGGCACTGGGATAAAGCGCTACAAGCGTTTTGACCAATACCATTCGCGTTCAAGTACAAATGACGGAGTGAGACAGTGTGGCCGGTGATAAACTCAATGAATTGCTTTGCCCCCTTGTCACCCAGCTCTGTGGTTTCTAGATCCAAGGTGCGAAGATTTGGGGTTCGGAGAACAAGGTCTGCAAGCAAGGAGCTAGAATTCGGTCCGAAGGAAGTACATTTGAACGACAGATTGGTGACTGCAGATGATTTCATCATTTCTGGATTCAAAAGTGAAAGACCGTGGCGAGTAAGATGATAACCGGCAAAATACCAAGTCTCCATGCGATCAGGGTACTTGTGAATAAACTCTGCGATTGTCTTTGCACCGGTGGTAGAAATTGCATTATTTCCAGAAGAAACTGCTTGACATGGTGGTTTGACTCAAGCGCCTCCATCAATTTCCAATGTGTGTGGGACCTACAACCTTTTTGCATAGGTCAAAACGGCCGTCCTCATAAACGATTCCTCGTTTGAACTCTAATATCGGATTGTTCCATGTCGTTTCAAGCCCCAACGTGCCTGTCTCATCACCTTCGTCGATTGTGGTGTTTTGAGCGAGAAGCTCAAAGACAAGATCGAAGTCTGAGGATTTCCCAATAGTAACAGGCATTGGAATCGCAGCAGGTTCGTTGAGGTCAACCGGATCAATGTCCTGCCCCGCCCATGGGCCCTGAATCTTGAGAAGTTTTCCGCCGCTGTTGTTCTTCGGACTCATCTCGACAGCCTTGCGTTCTTTCTCTTTCTGGGAAACAAATCCTTTTTCAGGAACTATCAAGCGTTCGTAGTTGATGATGGCCGCAATTTCAGACAGTTCAGGATAAAGTGCTTTCGCAAGCTGGACCACCAAACTCCTCTGGGACTTTGTACGGCGACGAGGGAGGGCTTTGATACCTTTCTCGTTGCTGAAATCTCCATGCTTCGGGGACTGAAGAGTAGAGAGATAATCGTCGGTACTATAGACATCATAGCCATGACTAGATGAAGTCGAATCAGTCTCGATATCGCCAAGCGTTAGACTCTCAAGTGACACAAATTTTTCTGCTTTCCCAGCCATGACAGATTCGGTTACGATAGTATTCGGTGATAATCTTCACATATATGTTAAAAGGATCAAGCCAAGGAGCAATGGAGGCCAAGCTTACTGAGTCACAATTCTCACAAGTCATGTGACTGTGTACAGGCACGTGGTAGGTATTCTAAGATGACTTGGAGTCTCTTAAGGTTGAATAGAATTTTGAAAAGAGATATTTACTTATGGAAATGACATGATACAGGCAGCCTTCTTCTTCACTTCTCATTCTGATGATTTATGGAAACAACAACCATCTACTGCTTCCTCTGTTGCCTCTCTAAGAAATCTGCAAAAATGGATGCTTACAAATACGTCATGAAGACAAACAACTACATATTCGTTTCCGGTGTGCAGATTCTGGAGGAGAGTATCTATTTATACCTTATTCCTTTCAATGCCCCACATCAACTAAGCAATCTAGGGCCTCGCTTAGTCAAGCCCCAAGCTACGCCTCATCTGGGATTGCAAACCTTTCTTTCAACTTTCAAACATCAAAAGAATTTGAACAACCCAAGATCTGACGATTTCAAATAGAAACCAATCACAGAAGACGCTAGACCAATTCTACTTAACAAAGAATGCTGAGGCAGAGTAAGTAGCGGAACCCGAAAGAATCGCATGTGCCCGAACGCGCCTAACAAGGGAAACACTTCTCCTTCCTAAAAAAACGCGCGCAGACAATTCAAATTTGCTTATCTTTGCCATCGAAACTAAGGTTTTCTAACTCGACTGGCCTTTTCACTGTGAAAAGTTCAAGAGGACGCATCTCAGATCTTATTTGAGAGCATGGATACTATCCCACCCGTGGGCTTGGGCACTTATCGCCTCAAAAAGGACGCAGTAAAACAGGTCATCAAAGATGGATTAAAGTTGGATACCGACAGATCGACACAGCTGCCATATACCGCAACGAGAAGGAAATCGGTGATACACTACAAGAACTGTACAAAGAGTCCTCCAGCACTCTTACTCGCTCCGACCTCTGGATCACGTCCAAACTCTCCCCTTACGATATGAAAACACCCCGCGCCTCTTTACTAAAATCAATCTCAGATCTCCAAACTGATTACTTGGACTTGTATCTCATTCACTGGCCGGCTCTTTCGCGCAAATCTTCGAGTAGTCCGGAACACAAAAGACTGCGCCTAGAAGCATGGGAGGTTCTTAATGAAGCAAAACGAGAAGGACTGGTGCGATATATTGGTGTGTCGAATTTCACGCCACAGCATATTCGTGAGCTGAAAGAAGAGACTAAATATGGCATTCAAGGTGCATTCGTGCAGATGGAAACTCACCCTTGGTACTGGAAAGATGCCATGGAGATTCAAACCACGTTCGAGGGTGAGGGGCCCACTATTGTTGGCTATGCGCTTCTGGCCGAAGGCAAACTGCTAGCAGACACTTCATCGAAGATTTTGGATGATATTTCAGAGAGACTGAGCATTTCGCGGGTACAGGTCGTCTTGGGGTGGGGTCTAGCAAAGAAATGGGGTGTCTTGGTGAAGTCGAAGGATGTGACTCATTTGACTCAAAATCTTGGAGCTTCATCCTTGGTTGGTTCTTTGACACCCCAGGAATGTGCTGAGATTGACAAGATATCATCTCTTAAAGGGGAGGAAAAGCGTTGCTGGGATCCACGACAGGTAAAATAGGCCAAGTCTACCGAGTGTATCTCTTCTGATCAGGTGTTTAATTTTCAAATAATGAATTTTCCTTCCGTCAAGTAAATCCTTTATCTCATAGCGATATCTTTCCCAAAGGCCCAATTCAACATCCAATCAAAAAGAATTGCGAATTTCGTTCTCCAAGACCGAGTCCATGTCAAGTTCTTGGATCTCCAAGCTATCCATGCACTCGAACCCTCCCAATCACTTTTGCCGCCAATTACTCCATCTTGCTGCCCTAAGTATGCAACAATTGCCTTTTGTTTGTACTTGAAGGGGCTCATCGTATCCTTTGCTCCAGCGTTGAGTATTTTCCCTAGAAATTCAGCTTTCTGACACGCCACCTCTGCCGTCGTAGGCAACTCATTCCCCACGATATCAGCCGCGTCTCCGAGCGCAAAAATTGAATCAAGAGGATTCTCGTCTTTGTCCAAAACTCGAAGATAAGAGTCAGTTTGAATCCGAGGAAGGTGAGCGCTCTTCAGCACAGGCAGTTGTTCAACAAGCGGAACCGCTTTGTTCCCAGTTGCCCATACAAGAAGCCCATATGGAATCTCCCCATCCTCCTTGGTGTGTATGCAATCCTTCTCAACTCGAGTGATGTGTGAGTTTGTTTTGATCTCCACAGCACGACGCTCAAAACTGTCCAACGCGTACTTGGTAAGGCTAGCGTCGAAAGCCGAGAGGATATTACTCGCGACGTCATGAATAGATATTGAGTATTTGTCTCGGAGATCGGGATACAATTTCTCGAGATCTTCCTTGAAGAGATCATAAAGCTCCGCCGTGATCTCGACGCCGGTCGGTCCACCTCCGACAACGATAATGTGAAGCAAGTCTCTCTGCTGTTGCTCGGTCTGAAATGGAAGCGAAGCAATTTCCAGAATATCATGTACTCTCTGCTTCACTGCCATAGCATCAGAAACGTTCCTAACAAATATTCCATGTTCGGCTACTCATGGCGTTCCAAAAGTTTGGTTGGTACATCCGGGAGCTAAAACGAGTACATCGTACGCAATCTCAAATTTCTGATCTTCCAGACCCGGGAAAGCGGCAATGCAAGCGCATGATTTCCGCTGAAAATCAACATCAGTGACCGTTGCCTTGATAAATTTCGGTGCTGATTTGCTTTTCCGTCTGATTGGCTCCTCGGCGAGCGAGGAGTGGAACAGTCCACATGCGGTGCTGGCCAGAAGAGGTGTGTAGGGGCAAGTCGCCTGCGGAGAGATGACTGTTACATTGTTTCTCTTCTCATCAAGATTTCGGGATAAAGTCAGGCCTGCCCATCCACTGCCAATGATGACAATCTTTTGCTGCGAGCCTGAAGCCATCGAGTAAAACAAGTTCCGGGCGATAATCAGAAAGAGGCGTATGAATTTGGCTTAATGTGTCGCAACAAGAGAGAAAATGGGAGACTTTAAGAGAGAAAGGTGCCTTTCCTTATCCATCATTCCTTTTAACTTTTGTCAGCTTTCATGTTTTCCTCGTCGTCTTGTCCGTACTCCTGTCGACCCCGCTTCTGTTCCAAACTCGCCTTTTTCATTGGGCGTTACTATCCTTGCCACACGGCGATGTCAGAGGTTGAATGAGATCCCGAAGATCCCGAGAGGCTTCCGAGCTGTGCAAAGTACCCCGGAATCATTATTGGATCGGGGCAAGTTCAATGTCTCATGGCAAGGCAAGGCGTATTCAATGCTCAATTCCGTCATTGCAAAGCGAAAATGAACGCCTGATTACGAAGTTTGAAGACCGTCTCGCACTAGAACCAAAGGTGGCGCTGAATATTGCCTATTTCGAACGTTCCACAAAACCTGGGACATCCAAAATAGGGGCCGCTATTTTGTCCACCACGAGGCTGTATAATATATAATAGTGTAATCAGAAAATGAGACAAGAGCGATAATATTGTATCGCTCTCCGACAGTTCAGTAAAACATTCGTTGCCTTTCGCGACATCTGCTGTACTGAGGTGAGCTACTTTGGAAAGGATTGAATACAGAAGCAGACGATGTTCTTCTCAGAGATAGGCAGGACGCTGCTACACTGTTGTTAACCACTTGGTCAACCACTCAGTCAAAAAGCCTATTAATCAGATTCCGTAGAGAGAGTGACCTCTCGCAAAGTCTTCACACTTTCAACAAACGCAACTCACTTTTAACGTAGTATTAATTAGTCGGAGCCTGCTGTAAATCAGAGTTGAGATTTCCAAAATTATGTAGTTTAGTTACAATCAAATAAAAGTAAATAGCGCCTGAAAACCAAAAACGAATAGGTATCTGGTCTATGTTTTAAGAACGCCAATCAGGGGCTGCTTCAGCCATCGACCAATAAGAAAGATCGGCACCCTCAAATACTGCCATCAACGCGTGTCTACCACTTGATAACCTTCTGGGGAAAGAACTCATCAATCAAATCTAAGTAGTACGGCTGGTTTGATAGTTAGCAGATGCTCTCTGAACACACTGCAAAGATTGAATAATTGCCTTCAACTGCTCCACGTTTGGAATATCGTCCCCCTTGCTATATAGATCATACGGATTAAACTCCCGCACAGCTTTTAGCATCTCCTTATCTTCCTCGTTCATGAACCTGAAATACGCCTCTTCCTTGTGCCATGGGTAGAACGAGTGGTAACGAATGATTGCTAATGCCTCTTTGGGTAGTAGAGACTGATCTTTAACAACATGATAAAGATATTCATCGTGGCCCCAAGAAAGCATGACTTGGTCCATTCCGCATCCCGGGGTGTAGATACCATTTTCCGTGCCGTAGATAACGTGATTATAGTCCTCATTTGTAATAAATGTATCCGGGTAAATGATCTTCTCATCGAAAGCGCAACCAACGGGGAATGTGTCACCTACGACATCCCATTGTCCCTCGGCGCCGTAAAAGTATAACAACTTTCCCAGATCATGAATCAATCCTGTCAGTTGCATCCAACGGGGTTTGCCGTCTCGACGGATAGCCTCCGCAGACTGGAGTAAATGCTCGATTTGTGAAAGGGAGGTGTCAGGGTCCGAGTCGTCGATAAGTGAATTCAGCTTTTCCATTGCTTGCCAGATGCCCATCTTGGCGCGAACGGTTGACTTCATCTCATTTCGGACTTTGAGGTTGTAAGCCACGGTTTGCTTTTCGTGTTGTTCGCGGTAGAATGCCTTGACACGGTCGCAGGCATCTTCGTATTGTCGAAATTCGGTCTTGCCCTTGGTGGCGGCGGCGGCGGCTAAGTTTGATTTCAAAACATTGATGGCGTCGATGGAGTCGGAGAGATCTTCGAGTGCTTGTCCATTGCGTGTCATGGACTCGAGAGGCGGCGAAAGCCTTGATGGTGCCATATTTGCAGCTCAGGTTGTGTTACACACCAATTGACGAAAAAAGAGGTTCTATTGTGTTGGGAAGTTCTTGAGAAGTTGCACAAGTTAATTGACCAAGACAGCGAGTTCGAAGACACAAGTGCTAAAGTCTTTAGCAAGAGTGTACTTGTGTATCAAGTAACCCCAATTTATACTTGCGGAGGAAACTTTCAAATTGTGTCCAGCGCCAAACTAGGTCGGTGAAATCGGGCATACTTACCACATTGTACTTACCACATTCATTTGACAGTCGTTTTTGAGGATCACTTGACCTAACCATGGGATACAGGAGTGAATTACAGACAGGTGCGGTTACTTCCGGAAATTCATGGAACAGATAGAGTAAATACTCATCATTTGCGGAGATTTATGCCGCATGGGCAGATGTGCCTTCAAACACCGGGTTTTCCCACGCTAAGTGCACCTGGTGGGGAGGAGTGGAGCAGCGCTTCGACCGATCGTTCACTGAAAACGGAAACCACTGGATACGGCAGAGAAACGAATGGCAATTTTCTCCGCATATTAATTTTCAACCACTTTCACCTTGCGATACAAATTACGCTTCGAATGGCGTGCGCAAATATTGGGAATCAGGAATTGGCAAGAGGTGTTTGGGGCTAGGTCATTTATTAGCTGCTATAAATCTCTAATCCTAAAATCTCCAATAAAAACAAGGATGCCAAAGAACTTGGGTCAAAAACTTGCAGTTTCTTGAAAAATAGCTAAATATGAATAGCCAGAGGCGAGAGTCCAGCCGCTTTGCTCCAGATCATCTCACGGAAGTTGCATCTAGCGCGGCCCATTGCTCTTCGAGCTGCGATGCAATCATCTCGCATTTCCACCCCATCGTCTCTTGCATTGTTTTCAGAAGCTGGAGTGCAACCTGTCTTTCCTCCACGTGGCGCAGATAACAACCACCTACCACAACTAGTATTAGGACAAGGTATGTTTATGTATATATGAATCGGAATGAGTGACTTACAAGACGATAAGATATGGCTGCTTGCAAACCATCCGTTTTGGACCTTTGGATTCCCAAGAGTCAGACCAAGAATGCTTCTCAGATGTCCATTTATGGAGTTCTACGTTATGTTAGCTTATGCATTCATTTCGTATTGTCCGGCACCTACCTCACGCTCCCGGCTCATTTTCAAGAAATCGAATCCCGGCCTTTCCATTATTGGTTTATATGCTTGGAGGAACAGTGCGGCTACGTGGTAGTATTGCACTCCGACGACTTCACACGTAAAGCTAAGTTAGATACATCATTCACAAGGGACCTGGAAAATGATATTTACCATGCGAGTCGTCAAGCATCCATATCTCTGGGAATGCTTGCTGCTTTGCAATAGGAGCTTCGTGTACGCCCAAAGGATTGAAAGTATCTGGCTTTGACATATTCCATTCCTCGATAGCAGCCTCTAAGCGTAGCCATTCTTCTCTAGCGACGCTTGTTTGCCGTGCGAAAGCGGCCGAAAGAACTTTGGCAGCTAGTAGGACCATTATATTCGCCCACGAATAGTCATTTTGTTTTAAAAATGAGTGCGATCTTTCGTAATTTTCGAGTCTGATGAATAACGGTTCCTTAGTTACCAACGAGATGTAGAGGTCCTGTCGAAGGATCACCCAGGTCGCCGCTTCTCCCAGGCCTCCGGACGATGAGAATTTTGTTACCGAATTGAGTATTTTTGTGCTCCCGAAGAGATGAAATTTGTTGTCCTCCACTGAAATGGTTAGTAAAATGCAAAAGGATGTCTTTCGAGGATCGGAATTACCATCCATCTCCTCGTATGTTCGCAGAAGGACTGTCGCCGCAAGAAGATTCTCATCGTAGTCTTCTTCGACATGGGGAGAGATTAAGGGGATCATAAGAGAGATACATTTATCGTAGTAATGAGGACCTTGTATCGCATCATAGTTAGACACAAGACTCAGATTCTGGGCAGATATAGCGAAGATGGCATTCAAGAGTATAGGGTGCTGCATTGCTCGTTGCGGAACAACAGTCGCGAAATGTTTCAGCGGGTCACCCGCATCAGCCTGCATTTTATTATCAATTGAGTTCGCTGCTAACGTAGTACAGAAGGATGAAGAGTCACATACCCATGGGGCCACATTTTCAATGTAGTTGCGAAGAAGGATTGCTTGTTGACCCTCCAATCGCGGCGTCGATTTACTAGGCGCGGAAATTTGTCTCGTAGGCGAATGGAAAGAAACGTTGGAATCATGGAGGGCTCGGTTTTGAGGCTTGCGTGATATTTCGGATTGAGCGAAGTTAAGATCGCGTTCTGATCGAGGTATAGGTTCAGCGTCGCCCGGCCCGCTAGGACCCCTCTCGTTCTGAACTACCCCGGCGCTGGAAGCGCTGGATCTGGTGTTACTCAAGCTAGTCAGACCCGAATTTGCAACCTCGTCTTGGATGTAACTTTGCGGTTGAAAGTTATTCTCAGACTCGGGATCTCCAAAGTCTCCGAAAGAGCCGCTTGCAAGATATGGTTCAGCCGAAGCTGATCGCGAAGAAGCTGGTGAAGATGCCACACTTTCGACATCCTCCTCGGAGCCGCAGGGATCTACAACAAAATCGACTATATGATAAGAGCTCTGGTTAGTTGCTGAGCCAGATTCAAAGTTATAATTCATACCAACGGTAGGTACAGGAACCCAGGTCTGTGTGGGGCTGTACCCAAAGAATACTCGGCTTGTACTGCCTCGCCTGCGCTGTGGCACAGAGTGGACCAACTTGAATGTGAAGTTACCACCGCGAATACATTCACGCTTCTGCTTCGTGCAAGGCTGACAAGTGTCCTCGCCTTCTTTGATGACGCCTAATTGGTCCAATTACTATCAGCAAACTGCCACAGACATCTGGAGATGGAAGGCCACGGGCACGAGCCGCAAAAATCACAGCACTGACATTTGATATGACGTTTACGACACCTCTGACTATTTAAAATTAGTCAAAATGACACTAGAGTTCAAACAGATGGAGACATACCAGCCGGACCTGGGTGCTGTGGTCATACTTTGCGAAGTGCATCTAGGACGTCAGTTCCTGATAATCCGTGTACGGGTTTGATAGGGAATGGCAATACATTTTGCCGTCTTCGAACGTGGAATCTACTCGCAGATGGCTTGAGTCAGGAGCTAATTGCCAAGTGCGGGGTGAAGTGGGGTGGTAGTGCGGGGAAAATTGCCCAAAATGACGGTCCAACTTTCACGAGACGCGGAACTTATTGCAAAAACAAGACCGGCTCATATTTCCTAAAAGCCCAGCAGGCGGGAGTTCTCTTATCTCTCGACTCACCAAATGCCCTGCTACGACCAAACCCAAAGCGATACTAAGCGCAAATCAATCACTGATTTGTGACCAGTATGTTCCCTTTTCCCCAGTTGAAATTTTAATTCAATATCTTCAGGCAGATGCACTCTCGAAGCAAAGAGGAAGATTTCTCAAGCATTGACCCAAAATTCCTCCGGCTTTTCGCTTAGAGACATATCTCGTCCATTGCAACCAGAGCTGAAAGCGAAAAATCAATGCATTCCCAAAACGATTCCGAGCGAGACCTCATCTTAGGAAAGAAGCCAATAGCCATTACAGGGATCAAAGATATTAGGGGACTGCGGTGTACTCCCTGTGCTCCCTGTTTCCCACATCTCGTCTATGTGACGTTGGACTGCTTTGAGCCTCTCACTCTCCCCTTCAATCAACAGAAGCTCATCGACGTCGGTGCAAGGATAGCATCGTAGAATGAAATTTTTCGACTCTCCAACAAGAATATCTTTCTCGCATCCGACAACCTTCACCCACGGCATCTTCCAATTCAAATGGTAGTCATTGCCATCATCGATGAACCTCACAAAGCCCTTCACAATAGACCATGGTATCACCCAGGAGTCCTCATGCCACCCATCGGACTACCGTATCCTCACTGTGTTTGCCAATTCGTATTCATGTGGAATATCTACAACCACGGACAGCCTTCTCAAGCTTTCAAATTCACACAAATAACTGGTGTCCCAGAGATGATTTTCATGATCGCTCCAAAGACTCGAAGAGACTGCCAAATATCGGACTTGCTTCGTCTCCACCGGGAATATCAAATCAAAGAAGAAAATTGGGCTCGTTCCCCATATCCTATTGAAGGAGATGGTGTCTAATTCGGGATTCCACATCAAGTACCGAACTTCGTTGTAGATGTTCTGAGCTCTCCACGATTTGTATCCTTTGTCCAACGCTATATTTCGTGATTCCTGGCAAACGGAGAGTGAATGTCAGGCAGGTCAGTGTCATCGATTGACAAGCGATATTTGCGGGGATCCACAGGATCCGTAGTGGCCTCAGCATGGAACACCTCTATGGGTAGTCTTCCGAGTTCCTCATAAGTTGTTTTGTTGTTGATAAACTTGATGACACGCGGCGCTATCGTGAATTCCCATATTTTGATTCGGAGTTCGAAGGGCGGAGTTGCCAAGCTGGGTTCGTCTTGGGGCATATTTGTGATCTCTTGAAGCTGCAGACCGTGAGGAGGAATCTCAAACCTACTGCAAGAAATGCTTTATTGTTGATGAGGAGAGAAAAGAGATCAGGTCCATAAATTTGAGGTCTCCCTCCGCTCTTGACGTTCGAACGGAAGGCTGCAGCTGACAAACATCCTGAAACGAAGTCCGCACAGCTACAGCAATCCGAGGAAATCTGCTATCTCTACAGTATCTCTCAAGTCTTACGCAAAAGATAACACTAGATATGGTAGGGAAGACATCTCATGATATTGAAGATATACGTTCATGTATTCAGGGTATTGCATAGGTTTAATCTTCCTACTTCGACGATTTTCGCGACCGGACCAATAGAATTCTGAGCTCGGCTTACATAACCCGCATTCCGTGCGGTTAACTTCTTCCCTTTCCTTGATCCCAGCAAGCGTTTTTCTTGTGGGATTAAGGAACCCGTTCTGTTGGTCGACGAGCAGTGGCACAGCACCCGGGACCATGGGATTTAGTCTTAGCGGTACTGTATTAACTGCTTGTCACCGCCAAGATCTCTTTCATGTGGGGTCCAGGATATTTATTCGTCCAGTTACAGCGAAACAGCCAAGAATGCACCTAATTTTGGTACACTTGGTGACGCTAAAGGGACAGGCGATCCTCACTTAATGGAAGCGTTAATTTACAGATCAGAGGCCGATGGACGAAAGGCACAGCCCCAGAATCCCTCAGTTACAGTTCTCTAAGCCGCACGTCCCCGCAACGCGGTTATGCTTGGCAAATGGTAGTCTTGGGTCGTGTCTCGGCGGCTCTTATAGGTTAGCTTGCGGAAACTTGGTAAGTAGTGTCTCCCTTCTCTATCAATTTGCCGTGCATGTACGCTGGAGATGTGAATCAAGTGGCCTCGCTCGTATTATCTGCTTCTTTTGAGCATGATCGCCGTCTCTGATGACTCCCCTTACAGACCAATTTGTACAATCATGTTCATCTCCACGTGTGAAGCACAAGGGCACTTATGCCCATGCTTAGCAAGTTCTCCATGGTTTGGAAATTGTTTACCTTCCTACCGGACTACTTACCCTTCATCGGATACATAAGAGAGCTAAATCTCTTTCTGAAACCCTCTCAATTCTTCCCCGTCACACTTTCATTGCTACAAATACACGGCCACTCTCTCGACACATTGTATCATATTCGGTACCCAGAATCCCATCACAATGGCCCCCAATTTTTTAAGTCTCTATTTCATAGGAGCTTTCTTGTCTTCTACAGTGTCTGGTGCAACAAATTGCCCTTTACTTGGCCCCGATTTCCCAGCGCCCAAAAACCTATCCTGCAGCCCGGCATTCCAAGCAGCACTCGGCAATCTTACGCAACTCCTCTCACAAAGTATAACCTCGTCTAATACTTCTTATGGACCTCTCGATGTCGCCAATACCTCCTTTTCCATTGAGATGTTCTCAATCCACGAAGATGCGCCTCTCTTCACACAACAATATTCGGCGCCTGTACTGGCAACAGCACAATACGGCGTTAAGAATGTGACAGCAGACACAACCTTCCGTATCGGTAGCGCAACCAAGCTCATGGCGATGTACACCTTCATCATCCAAGCCGGCGACCATGTGTTGAATGACCCAGTCACGAAGTATATTCCCGAGCTCAAAGCAGCAGCGGAAGCTCTCAACGCAACAACAAATCCCGTTGACCACGCATCATGGGACGATATCACACTATATGAACTTGCAAGTCACTTGTCCGGGGTCGGGCGTGACTACTCCAGCTTTGGTGAGCTCGATGGCCCCTTGAACCCCGCTCCAAACCCAGCAGCGCTCGGTCTCCCTCCCCTGGACAAATCAGAAGTCATTGCTTGCCCCGGAGCATCTATGTGTACTCGCGCTGAATTCTTCGCTGGGTTCACAGCCCGTCATCCTGTCTTCGCACCCTCCAATTCCCCCGTCTATTCCAATGTAGCATACCAGCTCCTCAGCTACGCCCTCGAGAACATCACCGGAATCGACATGCCTACCATGGTTTCCGATTCTCTCTTCAAGCCTCTCAATCTTACGCATTCTTCCTGGCTGGTTCCCAAAGACAACTCTACCGGTATCTTGCCAAAGGGAGGTTCTTGGAACTTGGATGCAGGAGATGAGACCGCTGCTGGAGGGATGTATTCTTCGTCCTCTGATCTCACGAAGCTTGGTCGCTCGATATTGTCTTCTTCCCTCATATCCTTAGCTGAGACGAAGAGGTGGATGAAGCCCCGCTCTCTGCTATCGGATCCCAACACCGCCGTCGGTGCTCCGTGGGAGATCTACAGACTAGAGTTGAGCCCGAACAACAGATTGGCGGATCTCTACACGAAATCTGGGGATCTCCCGGGATACTCGTCGATGTTTGTCCTGGCGCCCGACTGGGATATGGGTTTCACGGTCTTGACTGCTGGTACCGCAGCTACCGCCAACTCTAGGATATTGGCTGGATTGATCTCCGATACTATGTTCCAGGCGGTGGAGGATGCTGCGAGAGAGGAAGCAGATGCGAATTATTCAGGGAGTTATGCAGCTGCAGACAAGAGTCTGAACTCGAGTATCACGATCAACACGGATTCCACCAAACCAGGGTTGGGAGTCACCAGCTGGATTTCTAACGGAACGGACATGCTTGCCTCCTCGGTCGCTGGTCCAAGTGTGAGATTGTACCCTTCGGGCTTGGTTACTGAGCTTGAAGGTGGAGAGATGCAAGTAGGCTTCAGAGCTGTGTTTGAAAAGTTGAAGGCTGGCGTCATCGGAGGGATCTTTGGAACTGCCTGTGTGACGTGGTTTGGTGTCGATTCGCTCTACTGGGGAAATGTTGCCACGGATGAATTCCTGGTTACAGTTGGGGCGGATGGAAAAGCAAAGAGTGTAACACCAAGGTCCTTGAGAGTTGATTTGGTGAAGGCTTAAGCAATTCAGAAAATGTATATAGGAATGTGGTATATTTAGGCGAGGCCTATCTGGGCCTTTAGGGGAGCTGACTTGTTCCCTGAGTATAATTGTGTATAGTTGATGGCAGAGCCGAATAGGCAGTACATTAAGATTAGTTAATAGAATGAAGATCAAGAGTGTGACCGAGCAACCTGAGCAACCCAAGTAGAGGGTGAGGCGAGAGGAGTAGCGCCTCGGCAGAGCGATGATGCTGATCAACCGTGTTGGAAACGAGGACGATAAGTTTTCGTCTGAGACTGCGCCTTTGTTCAAACGCGCTATTTGCGAGGAAAACGCTATTCAAGAGCGATGAAAAATGCTCACTTTTATTTTGGCCGTCGAGAAGTACCAGCTTCCCGCAACACTAACGGTGCTTTTTCAGAAGCAGCAGACCGAGCCGCACCGGAAAACCCAGGGACCATGCGAAGATCGAATACCCTCAACCCCCTCTTAATCTCACTCAAAGGATCCGACAACTCTACCCCTCTTTCCCCAGTCCTCGCATCCAAGAACTTCACCCTGACGTCTTGTAGCCCCTGCATACCAGATACAAGACTCCACGTTTGCTCCCACTGAGCCGGCACGATTCTTTGGATGCTGTTCAAAGATGCGGAGGAGACCTGGTGTGCGAACATTATTAGAGATAGGGGATCGTCGAAGTCAAATGTATTTTGTTCGTAGAGGATGATGCTTGCTTCTTTGTGTCTTTTGGATACGGTTAGTGTGGTATCATTGAGGGGGTAATTTGAAGGGGCTTACATTTGTTTGCATGTCAGTAAAAGACTGAGACCTTTGTCAAACCACTGTAAGGTTTTGAAGTCAGTATTCTCCGGTGAATAAATATTGAAATATCCGTCAAATTCGATATCCCTTTCTAAGATCTCTGGAATTCTGAGAATCTGAGACCATGAAAGGGGCATCACACCTCGAGAGAAAAGCCACCGAGAAAAAGAAATATTCTGGGAATTTACGTACGCCACAATACACGCCATCCAAAATGCTCATTTCCCTGCACTTTCCCCCCGCGCAACTCTTCCCACTGATAGCTGCTCTGCACCTCCGATACCCAATCGCAGGAGGGTCTTTCGCGGGGCGATGTTTCCGCAAAATATGAAGCTTCTCATTACCACCAATGACATATCCATAAACCTGCTGGCGGACGCGTAGTGGCAGGGAGAGAAATGGGAATGGCGAGGCTGGCGTTTGCTTCTGGTTTGCTGTTGAGGTAGCGGGATTCCCTTGGATAAAACTTAGAGTGCGCCGTCTGGCTTTTGTGATGAATGATGGGGGTGGTTCTTTTCTTGATGAGGGGAGTCGCTTTTTGACCGTTTTCCTGCTTGCGACTTGTTGAGAATCTTGTCCAGGTACGATTCGGAAGGGGCTGTCGAATGTGAAGCCCGCCATGTCGCCCAATTTAGAATTATGGTAATGAGGCTCAATTGCAGCGAAAGCAATGTTGATATGTTATAGTCAGACGTCAAAATTGAGGATGTTGTGGGTTTGGTGGGGTTGATGTTGGCATTCCCATGGCCGAAGCCGCTGCGGCGCAATACGGGCTGACCGAACGCTTATCATTCGCGCTCAGGAGGCTGCTTCGTACATATTAGTGCGCTAGCTCCCGAAAATAGTGGCTGCCTGCTGGGCGTGTGGCTTTATTCAGCGTTACATTTTTCCTAAATAGGCTAGGGCTTAATTTCACCCGAACGTACTCATTTCGAATCACTCGGGCTCGGGTTACCAATATATTCCGAGATATAAATTTGAGAACATATTCAAATTGTATTTACACACTTGAGTTAATACATATCCGATTGAAGCCTCCAATTTGGTTGGGTGGGAAGCGGAACTTCTCATTCGAGACCAGGAAGACTTCAAACTTCGCTGGGCGTAAGTTTGTCTTCGATCTTTCCATTGGAGAGTTGTAATCTGATTAAGAACACGAGTGCTGCGCCAATCGTAGATTTCGATGATCGTTGAGAGCTGGAAATTTATTACCCCGCAACCTCATCCGCACAGATGCGACCAAAACAGCCTAGAGAAACAAATATTTTGGCCGCGAGATGGATCATTCGTAGTCAATGGCCAGGGATAGATTCGAGAGCAAAGCCATACTAAAAGTTTCTTAGAATGATCTTGGCATCGCGGAAACATAGGATGGGACATGTCTCGCTTATTAGAAAGGGGGGGGAGCGCAAACATGAGACCAAGACACGTCAGGGAATGAAATTCTCAAGTGGAATAGAAGCAATTAGGACATAATGGATTCCAATTTGGATTGTGAGTCGTATAATCAAGTGTATGCAAAGTTGAAAAAAATACAGAAGGCAGTACAAAGAAGACTTTCTTCTGACGGTGAAAACGAGGGCGGGTTCTCCCTTCATCATAAGCAGAAGTGAGACTTGAAACTGGGAGTTCTGTGAACTGGGAGACTAGGATATACAGCTTGTGTTGGTATGGATGAAAGGAACGATCGTTGATGCAGTAGTTCAGATGTGAATGCTTGGAACTTTATCCTTTTGTTGATGTTTCCTTGTGAAAATCAACGTTCGGGAATGATTCGAAAACATAGATAAAATACAAGCTTTGAAGTGTTTGGTCTTTTTTGGATTCAAAGAACACTTATCCAGCATGCCCTTCCTCTCTCCTGTTCCAAATTTTCTATTCAACGTTGACCTCGCCTTTAGACGCCATCTCTTGCTTTACGTTCTCCTCATGGTCTCATGGATTTTATCGATCGTTACCATGCGCTTCCTGGAGTACAGGAAACCATGTATATCTGCGTTATGGTTATACATAGAGACGAACCTTTTCATTCTGGGGGCGATACTATATGTGAAGATTCGGCGGATGGATAATCTGGGTGGGATGGCGCCAGAACCACTTCTGGACGAATGGGATGATGAAGACGACGACGATGATTGGGTGTTTTTGATCGAAGAACCTCAAATGGAGTGGTATGAAGACTTTTATGGTGCGGATGGGGTCGGCATATTTATGGAGCCAGATGGGAGGAAAGTGAAAGTGCCATTTGGGAGTGGAGAAATGAACTGGGCACACGAAAAGGAAAAAGATAAGTGAACTAAATGGTCCTAGTGAAATGGGAAAGATGACTGATTTCCCTTCAAGTTCGCCGAATATCGAGTGTCTGGAGTGACAGAATCAACAATGGAAACAACGACCCGATGGAGCGTGGCCCTGTCTAGAGGAAGTAACGACCCAAAGCTGGTGGAGGGACCTCTGAAGAACCCCTCGCTTGTTCTCTCTTTACAACAAGCACATCTTTCACAATCATCATAACAGAACACGAATTCGCGACGACACGCCACTGGTCCAAAATATCATCAGTATTCATAAATAGCATCGCCTACCAAAGATGCCGTCGCTCTGCTCCTGTTGCTCAGCTTTCCTGAAAGGCATCTTTGCTTTTTTCGGAGATCCAACGTGTTCTCTTGCAATAGGAACATTCTGGTTGGGCTTCGGCATTGCCAACGCCAAGGTATATGGACTCCACAAGCCAATTGATATAGCCTTTCTCGCTATAAACATCATATGCGTTTCTGCTCTTGTAATCCTCATCTTCATCGGCAAGTGTGCCGACAAGTCCAGAGAGACTGAACCTGCCGAGATCGAAGTTCGCCAGGTTCGAGACCAAGGGCATCGTCATCTTACTCGAGACGAGCAGTTGGAAACAATAAAGAATCTTGGAATGGTGGATGGGATGGCCCTGATGTGAGCCTGGAGAGCGGATGCTGAGGCTGAGATGCAGCGGCGAGAAGTTGAGAGACAGACTGGGAATGCCAACACGGCAGGCGCCAAATGGTAATTGAATCAAATAACCCACACCCTATGGAGCCCCCTGAAGGCAATCAGCTAATTGTTGATAGCACAGCCTTGGTATCGAGCCCCGAACGCCATCACAATGCAGATAATGCTGAGCATGAAGTTTCCATGCCATCATAACTCTTTGGCAACCTTCCTCGCTAGCTTTCGTTGCTCCTCAATCTTCAACGCCTTATCATCAACGTCCTGTATCGCCTTTCCTATCCCCAGTGTCCCCTTTAGACTCTTGCTATCAACCCACACCTTTCCATTCCTTCCAACAGCAATCTCGAACGCGGCTCCTTGGCTTCCTAGCTCCTCCAGCAACACCAGTCCCCCTTGTTCTGCCGGTCTTGGTAGCATCAACCTCCTCGCCATCGCAAGAGATATATTGAATACCATTCCTCCCGTTAATGGACCCAGTCCTTCCGATTTGCCTGTTGAAGAAGAGACACACTCTAGCTCTAGATCCATATGTTTGTTTGCCAACGTCACCCGCGCATACACTAGGGCACCGAAGGCGAGCTGTGGGCGTGTTTTCCGTGTTGCGCCTTCGAATGAAAGGTTCGGAAGGGAGGCATTTGGAGTATAGTCGCTGATACTAGCATAGTAGACGTCTTGGGAGCCTCTTTGTATGGTGGCTATTACGAGGTCGCCGACTGTGGGTGTGTACTGTTATCGGTGTTAGCTATAGAGCTGCGTAGCTGCAGAATTGATATCCCTTACGCGACCACCATTGAACTCAACCCAAACCGCATTCTTTCTCCTGTCCATACATAGCTGGCCTGCGACTGTTGGAGTGATAGTGTTTGGTGGGATATGTCGTAGTCCTGGTCCGAGTTTGAGAGGCAATTTCGGGTGAGATGGAAGAGAATCTGGATCCAATTCCTCACCAGGGAGGACAAATCTTTCGATTGCCATTGTTGTAAATCCGAATATTGAGAAATGTTGATGTTTTGAAGCTGTCCTACGTGGCTGGTGAAGTTATCCTTCAGCCTTGCGAAGAAGTGGGGCTGGAAAGAGGCAGATTTGGCGCTAGTGAAATTTCCTCGACGTGGGAGAAAAAGTTCCAGGAATTCGATTCCTTAAGAACAACAAGATCTCTTATTTACCGCACCACATCCACCTCTCTCCTCTCCTTCTTGCTCTGTAATTATAATACCGACAAGATGTCTGCCGAGGACTCAACAGCAAACGGCGCAACGCCTGGGGAACGTGTGGCTATTGGTATCTCGTTTGGAAATTCGAACAGTAGCATTGCTGTGACTTCGATCGACGACAAGGCTGAGGTTATTGCCAATGAAGATGGAGGTATTTCATTCCTGGGCATTATGTAGATTTGGAATGTCGCTGACAGTATGCGCAGACCGTCAAATCCCTTCTATAATATCCTATGTCGATGGGGAGGAATATAATGGCCAGCAGGCGAAGCAACAGCTTATCCGAAACAGCAAAAATACTGTCGCATACTTCAGAGACTTCCTTGGACAAGAGTAGGACTATAAAACATCTCTTTAAATTTTCCCTGCTAATTTGGCACACAGTTTCAAGTCGATAGACCCCACCCACTGCCATGCCTCTGCCCATCCCCAAGAGCACAACTCGACAATCGCATTCACAATCCAAGACAAGGCGGAAGGCGAACCATCCACTGTCACCATCTCCGAGATTGCCACTCGTCAATTGCGCCGTCTGAGACAATCTGCTAGCGATTTCACTGGCAAGAACGTCAATTCTGCAGTCATCACCATCCCTACCAACTTCAGCGAGAAGCAGAAAGCCGCCCTTACAAAAGCAGCAAACGATGCCGGTTTGGAGGTTTTACAGCTCATCCACGAGCCAGTCGCCGCATTATTAGCATATGATGCCCGACCAGAGAGCAAGGTCTCGGATAAGAATGTGGTTGTTGCAGACCTTGGAGGAACGCGATCGGATGTTGCTGTCATTGCATCAAGAGGGGGCATGTACACGATTTTGGCCACTGCTCACGATTATGAGTATGCAGGTGTTCATTTGGACAAGGTTCTGCAGGATCATTTTGCAAAGGAATTTATTAAGTGGAACACAACCGACCCTCGAGAAAACGCCCGCTCTTTGGCTAAGCTGAAGCTCGAGGCAGAGGCTACAAAGAAGGCTTTGAGTATCGGTACGAACGCCAACTTCAGCGTTGAGAGTTTAGCGGAGGGCAACGACTTCGCTTCTACCATCAACCGTCTCCGTTATGAGACTATTGCTCGCAAGGTCTTCGATGGCTTCAACAGACTTATTGAAGGCGTGGTGAAGAAGGCTGGCCTCGACGTTCTTGACATTGACGAGGTGATACTTTCCGGAGGAACTTCCCACACCCCCAAGATCGCAAAGAACTTCGCCGCCATCTTCCCCGAATCAACGACAATCTTCGCTCCCTCCACCACACCTACCGCAATCAACCCATCAGAACTCCAAGCCCGGGGAGCAGCGCTACAAGCTTCTCTCATCCAAGAGTTCGAATCCGAGGATATCGAGCAATCAACCCACCCCGCTGTGACCACCGTCAAGCACCTTACGAACGCCATCGGCGTCCTCGCCATCTCAGGTGACGACAAGCAAGGCGTCTTCACCCCCATCGTCTCCGCCGAGACCGCTGTCCCCGCGCGACGAACAATCCACATCAACGTCCCCAAAGAAGGCGGCGACGTCCTCGTCAAGATCGTCGAGGGTGGATCGCACATCAAGGTCACGAAGCCCGACCCCAAAGCCAAGACGAACGGCGACAAGGGTGATGCCGATAGTGATGACAGCGAAGAGGAGAGCGACGAGGAGCCCGAGGAGCAGCGAGAGAAGGTCTGGAAGGTGGGTAATGTGCTTGCTGAGGCAGCTGTCAAGGATACGAAGAAGGGTGGCAAGATCGAGGTTATGATTAACGTTGCTGTCGATTTGGCCGTTACTGTTACGGCGAGGGAAGTTGGCGCAAAAGGAGGTGTGCGGGGGAATTTGAGCGCGCCTTGAGTCTTTGTGTGAGGGAGAAATAGAATTTTGCCGCTGGGTTCTGCTAAGTGGAAATGCGTTTAGAGCTTCTTTTTTTTTTTGTGTGGAAAATGGGATGGCTTATGGATAGAAATAAGGACTTTGCGTCTGAAGCGAAGATTTTTTAGATTCCTACTAAGTACCTACAAAATAGCATATCGTTGCACCTCTAGCCCTTTCAGGGAAATCGAAGATCGCCGCGATTGCTTGCGAGTTATGTGCTTACTAGTCTTTTTGCGGGCTGGGAAGAAGTCTTTCTGTGGGGTTCCTTCTCCAAGGCGTTCACGCTTGCTTGTTCTGATCTCGCAACCTTCAGTGTCTATTTTTCGAGAACCACTCTTCAGATCCAAAGTTGTATTTCGACAAGAGCGTCCGCAGAAATCTTGAGCGTTCGATGGACCCCACGATGGTCGTGACCATCATGTCCCCGAGAATGGAGTAGTAAATTTGATCGCCGGAGATCGTTGCGGTTCATCTCGCCAGGGCAGCGAGTCACCCAAACTTTGTTCCATCTCGCCAACCTCGGTACAAGGTTCCCAAAACTTCGACGGCGAAAGAGAAAGAGACAACGCCTGTGATACCCTTCTGGGTATTCCACAGTGCATCCGGACTTTGTATAAGATCCGGGTCTGGAGCTTGATTACGCCTTCATGCAAAAGAAAGACGCAATGGGCGACGCCCCCAACGAGCATTCCATATCCGTGGCGCGCAGGAACAATCCGAGGAGAGGCGTACCTGCAGTGTCACGGTCCCTTGCGGGAGATCAGCGCCAGGTTGGATCTATGGAACCTTCTTGCGATATCACCAGGTCATTGAGTCCATGATTTGGGAATCCGGATGTTTGGTTGGAAGAGACTGTGGCCAGAAGGGCTTGCCCCAGGATTTCACTGGTTGGAAGGCTGTGATGGAGGGGTACGACCAATCTGATCGATGCCGAATGCTGTAGTTTCCCGTGGTGTTGCGATGCTAGGTTCTACGGCATTTGCTTGAAGAGTGCCGAATTTTGTCACCAACGCAGGCTGCAAAGGTGAACTTGAGTGGAGTGCTGGGCAGCTGTTGCTTGCTCTTGTTGGTAGCTCTCGAGCTCCGTTGCACGGCGTCTTCATACTCTGTTTACGAGACACTTCACCACGCTTCTTTGGCAAGTAGCTCGCTGCTTCGAGATTCTAGTATGGTTCGATCGTCGCGAATTTTCGATACCCAACGATTTTCCCGACCGCAAGACCTACGACCAGCATCATCCGCCCCAGACCATCATTCATTCGTTCCCGGGAAGTCATCTAAGCACCCAAATTGGAGGTTTCTCAAGCTTTACATCACTGGACCTATCACAGGCTCCAGCTGCTCGTGCCGATACTCTGGTTCGGTCGGAGAATTTAGATCTCAAGATCCTGTTCACAGCTGACCAGCGTTTCCCAGATGAGATGCGAAACCCACCTATGACCTCGAATTTGACGTTACACCCGTTGCACGATACTCCAGGCAAATTATTAGCCATATGAGGTCAATACGGGATCTGGCACGACTGTCGAAATTACCCCTTGTCGATAAATACACTATTTGGGGATGCCATCCACCTACAATTTGAAGTCGCCTCTCCATCCTTGGACTTTTTATGACTTTAATTATGAGCGTTTATGCACACATAAAGAGCTTGCCACATTTAACTTGGAACGAATCAGCCTCGCTCGAGAACAGTTGTGCCTAGTCCTCTAGGGCGAGGTTATGTGGCCGACTAAGGTCAGGGTGACATCCGAGGTGACATGCGATTAAGCTTTGGACCGACTATTTCCAGAATATGCAAGTGGGACCAAGCTTGAAAATCTACCGGGAAACCTGGGGGGTACTTGCATTTACAAAGTGCTCGGCAGAGAGATGGGGAGACAATCGTGGCAGTAATGTATTTCCACGTTACTGTGGCGTCACGCAGATACCGCTACTGTATTCGTCGTCCAAAATCGCCCTCACAGTCTCCGATCAATGCCAAAGGCGGCGTGGTTATATTGTTGTCATGAATTTTATTTGCCAGCACTATAGGATAAAACGTCAATCTGCCGCGATGCGCGCCCCCAAAACTTCCCGCCAAGCTTTCCAGGTTCCCCGCCTTTCCGTCTCCCTTCAATACTGCGTCCAACGACACCCCATCTCCATCTGCCAATGTTACCAGCGAACAACCACACGAATGCGTGGAACAATCCGTGGAACACCAATAAGACGATCCGAGATGGTAGCCGTGATCTGCCGCATTAGGAGCGGCATATTCAGCCCATTGCCGGCTTTGGCATCTTCCCCACGGGGAACTCGAGTCCGGGGTCGCCCCTCGTTCGACACCTTGAATCCTCCCCCACCTCCGCCATTGGTAGCCTGGAGTTTCCGTCTCTGAATACCCTCACCTGATACCACCATACCACCACCAATCGATATTCTTCGTCCATATACTGCAAACGGGGCGGCCATTTTTCAAGAGTCCGTTAGAACTGTTTATCCGGCATCTCTTAGGGAGTATTTCGGCAGGCGGACCCGCACATCACCAATCATGGCGTAGTTGTCCCTTGATACCTTCCCATTGCTGAGCAGAATAGATTGGTCAATATATACTTGGAGACTGAATAGGTGGAAAGCTTCGTCCCCTATAGTCCCAACCCTCATCAGGTGGAATTTCATTTCGTCACTTGCGTTGTTCACATGCGCTTGGTACCTAAAGATACCTGGTTACGACGAGAAATACAGCTTCTTCGTATCTCTTGGCTGCCTAGGCTAAGATTATACATTTCCATGGCGTCGTCTTATAGGATATCAGTCTGCTATCCAGGATACCATCCGGAGGCTGGCCGAGCAAGTTACGATTGGCCTTTTGGTTCCCAGATACATTCTATATTATGTGTCTCGCTCTCAACACGGTCATGTCGCCCCCAATATACTACCGGTGGTTAAGAATGGATTCAAGTAATGTGGAGAAAGTGTTCATTTCACAAATTGCACAACTAATCATACGGAGTCAAGCCTCGCAGTGAAGCATATCCTGCAAGCAATGTCAAAATGTTTATCAGATGTTTCACATGATAGATGTAGATACTCAGAATCCTTCCACCACTCACGTCTAGCACCATATTTCAATGCATTTTATTTCTCGATGCGTTCTCGGGCACTCAGGAACGCCTTTCCACAGTCTACTGCAAGCCTTTGATGCGGAAGTCGGATTCCCTAGGGCGGTGCATGGATATGGTGCCACAAACACACCAGGGATTCGAGATTGCGGGGAACATCAAGTTTCTATGCACCGAAAGTTCGGACCGCCCCTTTATCCAGCTTGTCGACCTACAACTAAAGCGCTCTTTGAGTACTTGTCGCTCCGATGTTAGCATGCCAAATTAAGCTTGTGGTTTGATTCGATGGACTTTCTTTTGGACCCGGTCACACATGCGGACCATCGAGTCAAGTTCCTCGTTTGGAGAAGTCATCTGGTCGTTAGGCTCTTACACTGCACAATAGGATTTACATACAGTAAACTCTCACTCCCATTAATTTGATACAGGCAGTATGCAGGGCAAGATTCGGAAGATATCCGTCTCCAATCTTTGATGGCATATGCCTTAGCGGCGATTGTGCCTCCAGTGAAGTCACCCGTACGTCGGATCTCCTCCTACGGGTCTTGGAGCCCCAGCGCCACGCCGTTTATCTTCTCCCTCAAAGAGATTGACGACGGCTGTATGGACGCTAATCCCGTCGATCCGCCCTCTGAGTTTCTTGGGATAGATTGAGAAGTTTAAACTGAACAACTGCGGAGCCATTTAGATTGGCCCCATTGATAGGTATAAAGCTTTGTTGGCCCCCCGCGTTTTGCCCTCCCACCATTGCAAATTCCCTCACTTTTATTGTTCATATTTGGGACTTGTTCATCTTGACAAAATGTATCGAAGCTTTGCCCTTGCCACCGCACTGGTCGCTGCCATGGTGCGCGGCCAGCAGGTAGGCACGCAACAAACCGAGAAACACCCTTCGATGACATGGCAGAAGTGCTCTTCTGGAGGAAGCTGCACGACCCAGCAAGGAAAGGTGACAATTGATGCCAATTGGCGTTGGGTGCACGACAAGACGGCGAACAGCTACACTAACTGCTACACCGGAAATACATGGAACACGACCTTGTGCCCAGACAACGCCAAGTGCGCCGCAAATTGTGCTTTGGAAGGCGCAGACTACACGGCTACTTATGGAGCTACTGCGAGTGGTAACTCGTTGAAGCTTACTTTCGTCACCAAGGGCACCTATGCTACCAACATCGGTTCTCGCTTGTATCTCATGGATACTGATACATCATACGCGCAATTTAAGCTCCTGAACAACGAGTTCACGTTCGATGTCGATGTGTCGAACCTTCCTTGCGGACTTAATGGAGCCTTGTACTTCGTTTCCATGGATGCTGATGGTGGAATGAAGAAGTTCTCAGGCAACAAGGCCGGTGCGAAATACGGCGTGGGATACTGTGATGCGCAATGCCCGCGTGATCTTAAGTTCATCAACGGTCAAGTACGGAGTGGCTCCCTCTGTACCATGATTACTACTGACAATCCCTCAGGGAAACGTTGACGGCTGGCAGCCATCCAGCAATGATGCCAATGCTGGCGTTGGTGGCCACGGTTCCTGCTGCGCCGAAATGGATATCTGGGAAGCGAACTCGGTATCCACGGCCGTAACGCCGCACTCTTGCACAGAAATCTCCCAGTCCATGTGCGACGGGGATAACTGCGGAGGCACCTACTCAAAGACGCGCTATGCTGGCGTGTGCGATCCCGATGGATGCGATTTCAACAGCTACCGCATGGGTGACACTTCCTTCTACGGCAAGGGCCTGACAGTCGACACCTCCAAGCCCTTCACTGTCGTCACGCAATTCATCGGCAGCCCGCTGACGGAAATCAAACGTTTCTACGTTCAAGGCGGCAAGGTCATTCCCAACTCTGAATCCAAGATCGCGAATGTGACGGGTAACTCCATCACGCCCGCTTTCTGCGACGCGCAGAAGGCTGCTTTCGGCGATAACTACAGTTTCAAGACTCAAGGTGGATTCCCATCCATGTCTTCGGCTCTTGATAAGGGAATGACGCTCGTCATGTCGGTCTGGGATGATCATTATTCCAATATGCTTTGGCTTGATTCTACGTACCCGACAACCAACACGGCACCAGGAGGACCCAGAGGTGCTTGTGATGTTGCTTCTGGTGTGCCGGCTGATGTTGAGAGCAAGAGCCCTGGTGCTAGTGTTACGTACTCGAACATCAAGTTTGGTCCCATTGGTAGCACTTTCAAGCAGCCTGCTGGCACTTAAATTGTTCTTGGTTGATTGATGGGGGGAAGGGTGGAGGATTGTATATATGCGGAATGTGGGAGCTTTGTTTTTCATTCTGAGTGAGTTTTATGTGCATACTTTCGTTTTATGGTGGAGGTGGGTGGAGGATTGTAAATATCATGAGGGAGAAAAAGAAAAGTCAAGACTGTAGATAGGCTCGTAATGCTACTGTCACTATCTCTTGTGTTGTTTTTCCTGTCTTGCGAATATCCCCCTCGTAAACTCTGGTTCACTCTCACTTTTCCTGTGCAGCACTTTCAAGCTCCAGCTCAAGGTGCCAAGTCCATATCTAAGGCTGAGCCATCAGTATTCATCTTGCCATATTCTAGCCAACCTGAAGCCGTGCTCCTTGAGTGATCTCACCCCAATCCACCTCCTCAACTCCCACCCTATGTCCAACATTCCTCCTTTTCACCCACAAACTACAAATCCACATACACACTCGCTCATCCCAAAAATCCCCATCCAATCCATCCAACACCTCAAGAAGCCTCTCCAGCACAGCCTGCCGAGCCACGTTCACCAGAATCGCAAACCTCAACCTCTCCACTCCATCCAACCCCCTCAAAAACTCTTCATAGCGGCACCCACATCCTCTCAACTTCGCTTCCAGTACCCGGATCTGCCGCAATTTCTCCAGCATTTCGTCTCGGAACTTTGGGTCGTCTCCGAAGTGGTGGAGAAGGAGGGGGATGGAGCGGCGGAGGAGCATGAGGAGGATGAGGGTGGTGTGGCGGAGGCTGAAGAGGAGGATTGATTGGATGATTGAGGTGAGGAGGGCGGGGGTAGTCATTGTGGAGTTTTTGGATTTGAAGTGGGAGTGGGAGTGGGAGTGGGAGTGGTGGTGGTGTTTGTCGTTTGCTAGGGGAGTTGAGGGGTTGGTTGATGGGAGGACAATGCTGTCATACGTTGATTTGTAAGGAAGGTGGTTCTTGCTAAGTTAGTGATTGATAGATTGATATTAGGAATGTGTTCTTGTGGATGTGTGTGTTTCATAGTCTGCTTCGTCTCTTTGTAGGAGTAATGTGATGATATGCTGGCTGCCCACATGAAAGATCCTCTTCGCAACCACACAATATTTTCTCTATGAGAATATTGAAATGTTCAAGCGTAGCAACTACAAAGGAGAGTGAGTTTCAAACAGTGAATGTGAACTGGCAGGAGCTTCCATCAGGTTCTGCGTCGGGAAGTCGCAGCTTCGGAGTAGCGAGGGCGCGTTTGCATTGTTAACACCCACAGCACTTGAAAATATTTTCAACTTCGACCTTCTTACACAAACTTTTGACAACATACAAAGCGTCCTCTTAATACCTATTTCCTTCCTCCCGTTTAATGTATTAAGGCATCCTTCCTCCGCGCGCCTTCTCCTCCTTCCCTTCTTGCAGATGTAATGCCGCCACCTTCTGCTTTCGGTATCGGCGTCGTCAACACAAGAGCTCCTTCGCGGCGCTTATTCTCCCAAGTGATATGAATTAATCGACACATTCCTCCATGGGCATTTCATCTATAGCAGCTTTTTACCTTTGACTCTCCCCTTGTAGCTTATGGTAAGTGCTCAATAGCCATCACAATCCTTCATGAATATTACTGACAGGGCAGGCTTCCAAATTCAATTGTCGATCTTCGATCTCGAGCTCTGTCTTTTCAGCATCATGGGCTCCCTCAATTCACTTTTAGCTACTTTGCCGCAGTGTCAAATGTTCCAGCTTGACCCTGAACGCCAATCGATCTCCAGCTCCAGCTGCCCTGCACCCTTATCCATCGCCTTCTCACCGTCATCTATCAGAATATCAAGGCAGTCAGTTCAACCGCCCAATTCACCATTTCGTCTTTCTTTCAAATTCACTCTCATAAAACATCCAGTTGAAGGACATGGACTCAAGGGCTCGATACTCTGTAGGAAGGCAAAGGTCCGCTCCGCGACGTTCTTATCTTCCACTCATGAGTTCAATCTCTCTTCCTTACGCATCCTTTCAATTCTTTTCTATGATGATCAAAAGTTTTGTTACCCCATATGAAGTTTTACATGTATCTATGATTTAATTTTTGACCACTGAGAATATCTGACTTCTCTCTTGTTGATCTATGATCTTCTATCTGTGAGATACATACTGACACCTTCAAACATTGCAGATAGGTGAAATCAGCACCGACGATAGCACATGTATCTTTGTCAATATCCTTCGCACTGTGTGTTCGGTTCATCGAACCCAGACTTTGATGATTGCTGTAGGTGCCCCACGATTCATTTCCTTGGAATGACCGAGACGTCAAACTATTATGATGATAAAACACTTGTCAATGCATGGCTTATTTGATGGTGCATCTGTACCAATGAAAGCACAAGAGCGTATATATGATCACAATCTTTTCTCCTCTGTCGCAATGTCCATTAACTCTAAGAGAACACTCGCTGACACGGTTGACTAGAAAATGTCCTTCCAAGGGCATCAGCCTCTGGCATAACTACCTTCTGTCTTCGATTGCGCACTATCTCTACATACCGGTGGGGCGGCTTCATTTTGGAGTGGAAGAAGTATGATTCAGTTGGCAGTAAGGTCACGTCTTTCTCGGCCCTCGCGCTGTTCTCATTGACGATGATGATCCCAAACGCTAGAAGTTATTAGCATTTGATGCCAGGATTTCTCCTTCTTTCTGATAATCCTTTAGTCCCTCTCACCTCTTGCCATGAAAGCAGCCCATGGCTCATCTAATGCTAACATGTCAATTCTGCATGTGCAGTGATAATAGTACCATCTGGAAGTCTGCGGCCTCAAATGAATGTTCAAGTGAGTATTAGATCTCTTTCCTCCTATTACTGCCTACCTGATGAGTTTTGCTTAGATAGTATTTGAAGCCGTGCTTCCTGCCGGGCTGTGTTGATACCCTTTTTCTTTCACTGATAAAAGACATTAGCAGACTAATTTGTTCCATCAATTTTGTTTCCACGATTTTACTAACATTCTCTCTCACTTTAGGCTTTACCAATTTTGAGGGTGTGTGCTCTCGCCTCTCGTAGGATATCGTATCTTTGACTGGGTAGAAGTTCCCTTTACAGCTGGAAATACTATGTCTGCCTTTACTTGGTAAGTTGTTTGGAGTCTCATGAAGCATCCCTACCCGACCTGATGAACAAATTGCAATGTTGAAACGTTTTGAGGCCTATGGCAATGATGTCTTGACGATCGATTCTGAACTGTCGAATTTCTCTATAAGCCTTCTTCAGCAACCAAACCGCTGAGACTCGTCGCTAACACAATTGCATAGACCCCCCTGGATCCGCATTGAATGGTAGCCTTAGAGAACTCTTTTTCCCATCTTGGAAAAGCTCTCCTCCGTTTCGAGGTATATATCTTCCTCTCGGTCCTATTTTCGTATACCTTTAACCAAATGATGATTCATGAGTTCTGTATCCTGATGCTGCCATGCTGGTGCAAAATCCGCAGCTATGAAAACAGCAACTCTGTCTGACTTCCAAAATTGTTCCATTAATATAAAATTGGGGTTTGCATTAAATGAAGCTAAATCTTGTACAGATGTAGGAACAAGTCGGCTAAGGTTAATCGAGGCCTCTGACTGATAGGTGAGAGTGAAGAGCCAAAATCGAAGGATGCGTATTACTTTGTACTGAAACTATAATTAGAAAGAGCTAATTTTCTCGTAGGTCGTCTTGGTTCTGTTCTTGGAATATGAAATATCTGAGATATCAATACATAAAACCTTCTAAGCAGGATACTTTCAGCTCCAGGTATGGCTTTGATGCTGTTCAAGAGAAGGGGTACAATTATGTTTTTTTAGAACCAACTTTATGTTCTAAGAACTTCATTAATTTTAAAATCCTAATATCAGTCTTTTGATTGTTGTGAGCCCTCAATCTTGAGGCGCTTCACGTCCCAGATCCCAGCAATTTACTGTAGCGCAAATAACACCAGTTTGTCTGGATCAGCTACAAGCAAGTTCGTACAACGCTCCAAATCCAACCTTCTTTTTTGGAGTCTGTTATGCTCGATTGAGTCGCCGCCTAGTTCTCGGAGACCATATTTGACCTCATAGTCAACGAGTTTCTTCCACCACGCGAGTAACTCGTTCCCCAATTCCTCCTTCCCAACAGATGCTGCAAAGCACCTGTTACATCGCCACTCCTCAAAATGTGGCCCATCCCAGCCTTCCTGCCGCCACACATCAGGATTCGCTGGAGTTGCTTTAACACCGTATGCCCCGCCTTTTCGGAATGCGGCCCTTTCCTGCCACATTGCACAACCTGGGCAACGAATGTTCCAAAGCGTCCACCAATCACAGTTTTCCTGGCGGTAGATTTTCCACCTCTGGGGGTACTCCTCATCAGCACCTACAGGGAACAAGCCCCAAAAATAGCGCTCAGTAGCGTCATGACATCTCCGCTGTCGACCTTTGACTACCGGAACAGTCGCCGTGCCTACATTTGAGTTTCTAGAACCGCCTATCCATTCCTGGCTGTCGGGAACTGTATTCCGAGACCAAAAGCCGGTGATGAATTTGCATTCATTGCACATGCGTCGGTGCCGAGAGGTTCCTATCTTGTATAAGTCTACCAGGTCGGATTCTAGGACGGCGAGATGGTAGTGGTACCGGAGCCAATTCTCTAGTGTGTCGTTTCGGAGATCGGCTTGTCGTTGCAGACCTTGCGCTTTTGCATCCCAAGATGTCCAGCCACAGAGCTGCCGACCTGCTCTGGATTGAGATGGTGGTTTGCGGAAACGCAAACGGAGGAGTGCATGGTTGTCGAAGTGGGTGTGAGACAGGATTTTGAGACAGTGCGTACATGCGTATGAGACTGGCTCTGGGGGAACGATGATTTTGGCGTCGCGGTTGATGGTTACTTCACCGCCGTATTCGGGGAGGCATTCTAGCTCGAGGAGCCGGTTTACGAATTGTTTCTTTTGGGGATCGATGAGGCGTCGGAAATATTGATTGGTTTGGGAGATGGAGATGAGAGAAGTTGAGGTGAGGAGTGGTAAGATTAGGATTTGGATGTCGATTGGTAATGTGATCATGGCGTATGATCCGATTTCAATTCGTTATGAATTTGATGTTCCTGCACAAGAAGTATGTTTATCTCGGATATAAATTTTGTAAGTCCAAGTGGAGGTTTCGGTCTGAATCATAGCCTTACTGTATCGTGGCGGTGGCGCAGCCCAGCCATCGTTTACGTACGGTGTACTACCCACATGCCTTAATAAATGTTAAATGTGAGCTGATATCGCCACCTTCTCACCTGATCTGACGCAAGGGCCACAACCAATAATATTTCTAGCTTTCTGTGCTGCTTTTACTCTTCTTCTCTCTTTAATAAATCCAATTATCTCAATATTTACATCCAAAATATTTACCCACCAGTTTTCTAGAAATAATAAATTATATATCCAGACTCTTTACTATATTACAAACTGGTCAATTGATGATATATACATCTGAAACCTAAGACTCAATTATAAATACAAAAATCAGAAATATTATTTATATAATATCAGAATATTGTCAGGATATAATTAATATTTAAGGAGGATCTACAAAATGGTAATCCTAGTTCTGAATAGCTTCAATTTGAGTGATTTTTGCCTCTAAAAGCAGCATGCAATAAGGAGTGGTAATAGTGTGGCAAGGGTCTGTGCGCATTTAACATTTAAAAGGGCCTGTACGTAGTACGGTACGGGCACTACTACCCACATGCCTTAATAAATGTTAAATGTGAGCTGATATCGCCACCTTCTCACCTGATCTGACGTAAGGGCCACAACCAATAATATTTCTAGCTTTCTGTACTGCTTTTACTCTTCTTCTCTCTTTAATAAATCCAATTATCTCAATATTTATATCCAAAATACCTATTTATCAATTTTCTAGAAATAATAAATTATATATCCAGACCTTTTATTATATTACAAATTAGTCAATTGATGATATATATATCTGAAACCTAGGACTCAATTACAAATACAGAAATCAGGGGTATTATTTATATAATACCAGAATATTGTCAGGATATAATTAACGTTCAAAGAGGATCTATAAAATAATAATCCTAGTTCTGAATAGCTTCAATTTGAGTGATTTTTGCCTCTAAAAGCAGTATGCAATAAGGAGTGGTAATAGTGTGGCAAGGGTCTGTGCGCATTTAACATTTAAAAGGGCCTGTACGTAGTACAGTCCCGTACTGTAAGCCAGATTAGCTTTAGCGTTGGGGAGAAAAGTTAGGCCGACTTAGGCTGCAGCTCGCCGCTTCCTCCCCACCATCGCGTACCCCTTAATTTTTCTTGAAAGACTTCTGCTGAAGTTCAATCTGTCATAGGAATTGACCAGTCTGCATCTTTTCTATGGGGCACATACGCCCTAGATCTTGCTTCAATCTTTGCGGTAACGTGGCAGCATCCGTTTCGTTTCCCAACTTCCTACCTAGGTAATTGTCGCGAAGCCACGGAGCAGACTGACTCGACTGACTATCATTGTCTCACATCTATGTGCATGTACTTGATTCGAGAACATTGTAGGAGCCTAGCTGTGCAGCTAGCGAACACAAGGCAAAATGGTGCCGCCGTCTTTCGTGCACGGCTCAGTAAATTACGATAGCGATAGGTCTATGAGGCTCGTGGCTTGTTGTACAGTCGGTTCCAGGTGCTGTTCGCCACGTGATCGCGAAGCCTTCTGCATATTAAAGGATGTATAAAAAATTAATTACTCAACCAATTAGCTTACAAATAGGCTCAGATTGAAGCTAAATCAATATTTAATATGCCCTCCCTTGTTCTCAATTATTGCTTTAATCTTAAATATTATATTTCTATTTAATTTAAAAAATATTTCCGGTTTAATAGTGGACCAAACTTCTGTTAAAATCTCTTTTATTTAATTGATATTCTTGACCTTATAATATATCTTGTTAATAATATTTTTAAAAATCTTTTATAAATTTTCAATAAAAAAGAAATTTAGTGATTGTGGAAACCAAAAAAAAATCTTTTATACTTTTAGTTTTATACTAAGAAATATTATTTTCTTGCATTATTATTTTGTATTTATATTTCTTTTTTATCCTTTTATAAAAAGAAATAAAATACTTTTTGAGGATTTCAATATAACGTTTTATTGTTATAATACTTCCCTTAATAATAATGATTAAAAGCCCTATTTAGTCTCTATAAAAACAGTTTTATACCTCTATTGTAGTATGATCCGATTTGAAAATTAGCTTCAAATTATAATCTTTATACTCCTCCCCAAGTCTATATATCATATAATATATATTGTTATCTTCTCTTATATAAAAAATAGTTTCATTAAACTAACAAATAATATTTAGGTTTTTATTATCCTTTTCTTAAGTTTTATTAAAGTTTAATCTTTTAATTTTATTACTTTTTTTTAATCAAGATTTTTTTTTTAACCTTTTTTTAATTTTGTTATACTTTTTTAAAACTTTCCTGACTATAGTACGCCCTAATTTCTTGCCGGATTTGGAAAATGAATAAAAGATGAAAAAAATATTTTTGGTATAAATAATAATATGGCAGAAAAGGTGTTTTTCATTTTTAAAAAATAAAATAAAAATTGTGACGGTTCGGTTCTTGGAGCGTCATGGTCACATGATAAGTCATGTGACGCCCGAACGTCACCTGTATATTAGTTTCATTTCTTTTCTCTTTTTTAGTTCTTTATTTTTAGATTCTAAGAAATATCGAATATTTTAATTTCACAATTTATTATATTTATATTATTTAAAGATTATTATAATTATACCTAGGAAAATATTTTAATATTTTATAAAATAATATTTATTCTAAAAAATTTCAATTATTTCTTGAAATTATTTATTTTTTATAACGAGAAATTATAAAATATCAAATAATAATTAAATTTTTTAAAAAATTATTTTTTTCGATAATAAATATTTTATAATTTTTATATAAAATTATTAATATAATTATAATAATAAAAAAAAAAACAATTTCGAGAATTATAATAATATATTCAAGCGGGAATATTTTATTTTAATAAATTTTTCGAAATATAAAACATTTTAATTGCCGATAAAAATAATATTTTTATTTCTTTTTTGGATTTTGATAATTTTTTAATATAAAATAATTTATAATATCTTATATTTTTTTTATTTATTTTATTAAATTCTAAATTTTATTTTTCGCTAATAATTTATATTATAAATTAAAATAATCTTAATTATAAATAAATTCCAAAAATTTTTAAAATTTTTATAATTTTTTTTAGAAATATAAAATAAAAAAATCCCGAAAAGTTTTATAAAAATTATTATTTTATTTCAATTATTATAAAATATAAATTTGGGTTATTAAATAGATTTAATTTTTTATATTATTTAATCTTTAAATCTAATTATCAAATGATCTCCGAAAAAAATTATATAAAATATCAAAAATAATTTAAAATATAAAATTTGGATATTTTTAATTAATTTTATATCGAAAACTTTATTTTTATTATATTAAAATATATATAATATTTTGTTAATTTTATTTCTGGAAATTCAATTATTTTCTCCGAATTAATTCAAAAAAATCTAAAATTTATATTTTATATAAATCTTTTAATAAAAATTAAAATATTATATATTAAACGATATTTTTTTTTTAATTATATAAAATATATAAAATTATTTGAAAATTAATAAAATTTTCTAATATTCCAAAAAGATTATTATATTTTAATCTCTCGATAATAATATTATAAATTTTTTATTTAAATTTTAGAAAATCTAAATAAAAAAGAAATTTGTTTTTAATATTAATTATTATTTTATTAAATAATATCGTTAATATTTTATTAAATAAATTATTATTGGTAAAATTAATAAATATTTAACCAATAATAAAATAAAAAGGTTTTGGGATAATAATATAATAAAAAAATTAATAAAAAATATTGGAGATTTTATATAAAATTTTTTTGAATTTGAGAAATATAAAAAATTTTTCAAAAATTTCAATTATAACAAAAAAAAAATATTTCTTTTTTATAATTTTATTGCCAAATTCTAATTTAAAATTTTTAAAATTTAAATATTAAAAAAAAATTAATTCAAAAAAATTTGGAATAAAATAAAAAATAATTTAAAAAATTTTTTTATTAATTAATAATAATATATTTAAAACAATTTCGAAATTATTATTTAAATAAAATTTATTATTAAATTTTAAAATAATTTTTTAAAAATTTAAAAAATTAAATATTATTAAATTTTTGTAGCAATTCAATTTTTTTAATTTATTTTTATTATTATTTAAATATATTCTTTTACCCCAAAAATTAATTTTTTTATATTAATATTATTTGCGCGCGAAATATTAATTATTTAATATATTAATTTCGATTTTTTATATAAATCAATTTTTATTAAAAATTTCTAATTTTTTTAATATTAATTATTTATCCCAATCAATTAAATTATTTATTATTTTTGTAATTAATCTAATTATTTCGCTAATAATTTTTTTTGCGGAAATTATATTATTTATATTATCGAAAAAGATTTTTTCGAATTTATCGAGGAAAATATTAATAAAAATAAATAAAATATAATAATAATAAATAAAAATCGATTAAAAAATAATGATATTTAAAAAAAAATTTTATTTTAAATAAATTTAAAAAAATTAATAAATAATCGATATTTTA
>Ga0247778_1000332_pt1 | contig 72965 bp, 62 predicted proteins | sample UWRJL049202B5_FD_179939 | JGI IMG/M metagenome (GOLD analysis project Ga0247778, IMG submission 179939) | Plant litter microbial communities from Arlington Agricultural Research Station in Wisconsin, United States - UWRJ-L049-202B-5 | ecosystem: Environmental > Terrestrial > Plant litter >... | reverse complement strand
CGGACGTCGAGCTACCGTCCGAATTCGACGCCAGCCGCGAGCTCCGCGACGACGCGCGTCTGCAGGGCTGCTCGGAGCTCGGCTGCGCGTTTGCCGGTTTCGTGCGCGTCGGCTTTCGGAACAATGGCCCCTCGCCCCGTTTGCACATTGCCAACTTGCCGGAACCGACGCGCATGCTGCAACCCGGCGGGAGTCGTTGGCTGCTGCGCTGTGAGCCAACCGGTGAGGCCAGCGAGGCCGCGCTGCCAGCGGTCTCTCGTGCGCGCCTAGGCGCACGTTCGGACGACTCGCTCGTTCCCCCGTGGGCGCCCTTGGGCGAGCTTCCGCCACCCACCCTCGCGGCCGGAGAAACCGGTTACGACGTGGGCCCGACTGACAGTGAGGGAGTGCCTTTTCGCGCCTACGTTTGGGGAGAACGCAGTGCCGATTGGGCACGCGTCGGGCACTTGCAGCTACGCCTCGTCGATCGCTTCCGGCTGCGCGGCGGCGTGTTTCAAAGTGCAGTGACGCGTAGCCCGTGGGCCGACGCCACGGCGGCTGCCGAGGCCTTCGGCTTCGACACCTCCGGCAATCCCAGCTCATGGCGAGCCGTACTCGACCCGAACCAACGCGCTGCAGCCGTGCTGGCGAGCTCGCGGGGGTTACTCGACCTGCTATTGTTCGAGGAGGGGAAAACTGTGGTCCGCATTCCGAACGCTGGGCGGCTGGGTTTCAATTTTGGAATGCTGAGCAGCGTGGCGAAACTGAACGCGGCTTGGTATCTGGCCTCGTTCAACGAAAATCATGGCTTAGTGCTGTCTCAGCTTGCGGGCGGGCGCGTCGAACGGCTTGCCGAATATCCGGACCCAGGGCACGACGTCGCCTCGGCGACCCTGGTCCACGGCGTGCGGGGGGAGGAGCTCGGGCTCTGGGTAACCGGCCTCGGCTGGTATCTTTACCCGATTGACCCCGTGAGCCACGCCCTGCAAGCGCCGCTCTCGCTGAGCCCCGCCGAACTCGCGCGGATGCCGCCGCCTTGTGTCTCGGATGCAGACGGTTTCTTGCTCGCCGGCGCGCCCTCCTTGGAGCCGAATCTGCGCCTTTCCCCGGGCAACGAGGGGATCTCAGCGCGGCGCGTGGAGGCGCAATTCATCTGGTCTGCGCGCGGCTTGTGCACTCGCGCGCTGGCGGCCGAGAGCGAGGGCGCGCCAAGCCGCCTCGCTCATCCTATCCCTTCCGGGTTGCTTTCCGGTGTGCCGCTCACGGTCAGCGAGCGCCGCTTGCAAGGGCGCCGCTGGGGCTACGTTTGCGCACCCTGACACACGAGGGCGCAGGTCGAGCGGTGTCGCCACTTTGCGAAAATGTAGCGCGTCATTTCAGTTTTGAAATGCGCCGCGGCAGTGGCGATCGGGCGCGCCAAAGAAGATCAACGCGCGAGTGTTTTTCGACCATTGGAGGTTTGCGTTTCGCGTTTCTCGCTGCTACAAACCACTCGTCCGCGTAGAGCGAGGCTGTCCCCCCCCGGCCCCTTTGCGCGGACACTATTTTTTTGTCAGCGCTTGCTGAGCTTTGCCGCCATCGCCTGGCCCAGCTCGGTTGCGCGACGGGTCGCTGCTTCGACGGCGTTCATCAGTGCGTGGCGCAGCCCGCCCGCTTCGAGCGCGTGCAAGCCCGCGATGGTGGTGCCGCCAGGGCTCGTCACCATGTCTTTCAGGCGGCCGGGGTGCTCGCCGGTTTCGAGCAGCAATTTGGCTGAGCCATAGACGGTCTGTGCGGCCAGCAGCAGCGCGGTTTCGCGGCTCAACCCGACTTTCACGCCGCCATCGGCCAGCGCGTCGATGATCAGCATCACGTACGCGGGGCCGCTGCCGGACAGGCCGGTCACGGCGTCGAGCGCTGATTCGTCGAGCACCACCGAGCGCCCTACCGCGTCGAACAGCGCGCGCGCAACGCGCAGATCTTCCGGCGTGGCGTGTGCGCCGGCCGCAATGCCGGTGGCGCCCGCCAAAGCGATGGCGGCGGTATTGGGCATGGCGCGAAGTACGCGAGCTCCCGGCAAGCGCGCCTCGATCGCGGCCAGGGGCACACCGGCCGCGATCGAGATCACCAGGGTATCGGCTGAGATCACACCGGCCGCTTGCTCCAGCACTTGGCCGATGACTTGCGGCTTCACCGAAAGCACCACCACGTTGGCCCACGCCCAGAGCTCGGCGTTGTCGGTGTGGGTCTGGATGCCGTGGCTCTTTTCCAACTGAGCCAGCTGATCGACGCGCAAATCGCTGGCGCGGAGCTGTTCCGGTCGCAGCGTGTTCGAGCTCAGCAAGCCGCGGATCAGCGCGCTTGCCATGTTGCCGGCGCCGAGCAGACCAATTTTTCGGTTTTCCATCGAATCTCCCAGAGCGTGTCAGCCGACGCCGAAGTCTCGCAGGGCTTGGCGCAGCTCGCTCGCATTTCGGCACGCGACCACCCCATCAGGCAACGCGCGATCGTCGGTCGGCGCGTACCAGATGGCTCGTGCGCCGGCGGCCCGCGCGCCCAACACGTCCGCCTCCCAGGCGTCTCCGACGTGCACGATTTCGGTCAGCGGCACGCCGAGGGCCTCTGCGGCGAGCTCGAAAATGCGCGGGTTCGGCTTGTCGACTCCGACCTTACCCGAATCGATGATCGCGGCGAAGAGCGCGCGATAGCCGAGCTCTTCGACCAACTCGGCGAGGTGCCCTTCCGAGTTGGAGATGATGCCGATCGGCACCCGTTTTTCGGTGAGCTCGGCGCACAGCTCGAACATGCCCGCGATCGGCTTGCGCCACAGGTTGTGCGTGGGCTGCGCGTCCCACAAGAGCTGCGCAATCTTCTCGGCGTACGTCGGATCAGCCGCCTCGGCGCGGATTTTGTGCACGTTCCCGCCGCGCAAGATCTCCAGCATCATGGCTTGCCAGGCGCGCGCGTGGCCGAGCGACTTGGCCGCGCCGTAGGCGTGCCATGCGCTCACGGTGGCCGCGTGCGAGGCCACCGGATCGAGCTCGGCGCCGAAGCTGTGCGCTCTCCGCATCAAAAACTCGTGATCCAGCTCGGCCAGAGTTTGTCCGAAATCGAAGGTCACGGCGCGCATCGAGGCTGCTTTCTCGTCAGTCAAAGAGCCCCCGTAGCTTCTCGAGGAAGCTGTGTTGCTGCGGCTGCACGTCTTCACCCAGCTCGCGCCCCAGCTCTTCGATCAGCTCACGCGCGCGCTCGCTCAAGCGCGCCGGAACTTCGACCGTAACCTCGACCAATTGATCGCCGCGCCCGGTGCGCATTCGGTAGGGAAAGCCCTTGCCGCGCACGCGCAGCACGGCGCCCGATTGAGTCGAGGGAGGGACGCGCAGCTTGAGCTTGCCGGCGAGGCTGGGCACGTCGATTTCGCCGCCCAAGGCGGCCTGAGCGAAGCTGATCGGCACTTTGCACACCACGTCCTCGCCCACGCGGCGAAAGAACGGGTGCGTGCCGACTTGGATCACGAGCTCCAAATTGCCCGGCGGCTTGTCGACGCGCACGCGATTACCGGCTTGGCTCACCGTGCGCGTCGCGCCGTCCTCGATGCCGGCGGGGATTTCCACGCCCAAGGTGCGCTCGCTCTTGGCCAGACCCTTCCCGCTGCAGATCCGGCACGGCGTGAGCACCATCTGCCCCGTACCGCGACAGCGCGAGCAAGGCCGCTCGACCGCGATCGGAAACAGGGCCTGCTGAAAGCGCACCTTGCCGCGCCCCCCGCAGGCCGAACAAGTCTCGACGCGGGTGCCCGGCTCCGCGCCGCGGCCGGCGCAGCCTTCACAAATATCGATGCGCTCGTACGTCACTTCGCGCTCGCAGCCGAGGGCCGCTTCTTCGAAGCTCAGCTCGAGATTCTTCTTGATGTCACCGCGGTCGCCCGTGCGAATGCCAAACGCGCCCAGTAGATCCCCGAACAGATCTTCGAACCCAGCTAGGTCGCTGAAGTCGATCCCGCCCGGCGCGGCTCCGCCGGGACGGAACGCGGCTTCACCGTAGCGATCGAAGGCGGCGCGCTTGTCCCGATCGCTCAAGATCTGGTGCGCGAGGTTGGCCTCCTTGAAGCGCACACTGGCGTCTGGATCGCCGGGATTTTTGTCCGGGTGATGGATCGCGGCCAGACGGCGGAATGCCGTTTTGATCTCGGCTTCGGAAGCCTCTCGGCCAACACCGAGCACCTCATAGGGGTCGCGCACCCGCCGGGTGTAGCATTTTCGCCCGGAGTTTTCCGCCGGAGGTGACGCCGTTTGGCCTCGGAGGCCCGGAATAGACTAACCTCTCCGAAGAAATGAGCTCAGGCGACAAGGACGACCGGCGATTGGGCTACCGAGCGCCCATCGAGCTGAAAGTCGAATACAAGCGGCTCAATACGTTCTTCGCGGATTACACCAAGAACATCTCGCGCGGCGGTACCTTCATCGCCACCGACAAGCCGCTGCCCGTCGGCACCGATTTCGTGTTCGCCCTGGGCGTGCCGCACATGGTCGAGCCCGTGCGCCTGCGCGGCAAGGTGATTTGGACTACGCCCGTCGAAGAAGCGACCAAAGCCAACCCCTGCGGCATGGGCATCGAGTTTCAATACTCTGCCGGCGAGCGCGAAGAAAAAGAAGCCGCCGTCGAACGCCTGATGACCTCCGAACTCGGCGACCACCTCGCCGAAAAACTCCTCGGCCGCAAACCGCAAAGATAGGTCTTGGGTTGGGGGCACGCGCGGGAACGGGCGCGCTTGCCGGTCTGCCCGCCGCTGTGGTCTGCCCGCCTCCGCACACAGCAACCCAGCGGCCGCGCCTGCCCCGCGCAGCGACGGACTCCATTCGCTTCACTTGAAACGGCTCCCTGAGGGCCGCCAAGATCGCCAAGCGCGCAGCACGTCACAGACGACGCGAGCCACCTGAAAACCACGTGGAGATTTGGGTTCGCTGTTGTCGATCAATTCGCGAAATATCCACGGCGGAGACCGCTCTTCGTCGTGAAAATAGATCGAGCAATGGCCGAAGCATTCACTCACGAATGATCGTCGAAGCAGACGCCCTTGGACGTTGAAATAGCGCGCCTAGCCCAAGCGCGCCAACCCACAATTTTCTCGAGTTCTCTGGTGTGTTGCTGCGTTGACGAGTCGTTCCGAGCTCTTGGCGATCTTGGTAACCTTGGCGATCTTGGCGACCCTCTCGGAGCCGTCGAGGCGCGTAGAAACGAGTCTGAATTCGAACCCGCTTTTGCTGGTCGATCACTGCCATGATCCGACGAAGCAGACGGCCCTTGGACGTTGAAATATCGCGCCTAGCCGAAGCGCGCCAACCCACAATTTTCTCGAGTTCTCTGGTGTGTTGCTGCGTTGACGAGTCGTTCCGAGCTCTTGGCGATCTTGGTAACCTTGGCGATCTTGGCGACCCTCTGGGAGCCGTCGAGGCGCGTAGAAACGAGTTTGAATTCGAACCCGCTTTTGCTGGTTCGAGCACTGCCTCGGTGAGCCCAGCGCTACGCGCGGGCTTGCGCATCCCCCGAGGTGCGATGCTGGATCGCGAGCGCCCACACTCTCGGCTCGCAATGGCGCGTTGGAGAACGGGACTACGGGAGCTTCACGCCAGCGGGCAGCTTGTAGTCGGGGGCGGGTTTGTTGCGCATGGCCAGGAGATCGCGGGCGATCGTGACTTCGACCAGGTCGATGGCGGGGCTCTGCGCGACGCGTTCGAGATCTTTGGAGGAGTCTCCGCCGGCTTGCAGTTTGAGCATCGCGGCGTAGAACGTGGCCTCGGTTTTTTCGGAGGCGGTGTGCGCGGCGTTGGCCAGCTCTTGATCGCTGAGTTTGCCGCGTGCCCAGGCGCGCAGGCGCGCGGGCCAACCGGAGTTTTCGTCCACACCGGCGTAGGCTTCTTCGACCGTGCCGTCGCTCGGCACATTGAGCTTCTTTTCGACGAGTTGTAGCCAGAGCGCGACGTACACCAGATCTTCACTAGCGAGATTGGCGGCCACCGCGCGTTGCGCGGCGCGGCGCGAGGCGCGCAGATCGCCGTGGGTGAGCGCGCGGCGTGCGGCGTCGAGGACGGTCGCGGTCAGCTGGTTCGGATCCGAGCTGGAGGCTTCGTAAGCGCGCTCGGTCGCGCGGCGCGCCGCGATCGGGTCGTCGTAGTGTTCGAGGATGCGCGCCAGGAGCCGCTCGCTGCGTGCGAGCGCGGGGCCGCCGGCGCGCGCCGTCTTTTGCGCGTCGACGGCGCGGGACAGCGCCGCGTCCAGCGTTTTGGCAGCGTGTTCGGCGTCGCCATGGTCGCGATACACCTCGAACTTCATGTTCAAAGCGTCGGTCTCGGCCAGCGGATCATTGGTCGCCTTGGCCAGCTCGACGGCTTGGCCCAAGGTGAAGAGCGCCGCGCCTTGATCGCGCTGGCGCTCGATCGCGCTCAAGGTCATCAGTGACTCCAGGCTCGGCTCGGTGTGCGCGGCCGATTGAATCAAGGGCAGGGCGCGGGCAAGCTCGCCGTGGCGCGTCTCGAGCGCGCCCATCACGTAACGCAGGCGCGCGCTGCTCGGGTTGACTTTGCCTAGATTGCCCTTGTTTTCGGCCAAGGCCAGGATCGGCTGAGCGTTGTCGAAGGTGCGCCGCGCGCAGGGCAGCTGATCGAGCGCATCCTCGGACACCAGCGCCTTGCCCACGATGCCGAGCGCGAAGCTGAGGCTCTCGGCGCTGCCTTCCTTGGCCAGCGCAGGAGCCAGCAGCAGCGGCGCCACTTCTGCCATGCCGTAGTTCATGAGTTGCGCGGCCAAGGGCGCCGCTCCGCGCATCGAGCTCGGCTCGGCTCGGAACAGTTGCACCGCGCTGCCCCAGGTGGCGGCTTCCAGCAAGGTGTGATCGGGCAGACCATCGGCTTCTCCGGCGCGCGAAGCGGAATCGAAGAAGTGACACAGATCGGCCCAGGCATCCGGGTCGTTCTCGTCAGCGGCGCGTTCCAGGCGATCGCGTAGCTCGGGCGCGATGATGCGGCCCAAGTCCGCGTGGTCCGCGGCCGTGAGTACGCCGCGGGCGTCGCCGTGCCGCAGGTACAGCGCAATCAGCGTGTAGCCGCCGCCGCGCAGGGCGCGGTAAGCCTCGTAGGCTTCGTCGCGATCGGTATTGGAGTTCATCGGCGCGTCCGCCGCGTTCGATTCCAGTGCGCGTTTCAGCCATTGCACGGCGCGTTCGCTGGCGTTGTCGAGCGTGGCTTTGCGCGCCTCGAACAGCGAGCGCTGCGTCGCGGCTCGCAGATCCGCGCCCGCCGCTTGCATCGGCCCCGCGCCGTGCGTGGCTTGCGAGAAGCGCGCCATCGCTTCCAGATGCGCCACGACCTCGTCGCGCTCGGGGCCTTTGGGCAGCTTGTCACGCAGCATGCCGTAGAGCGTGAACGCGTAGCCCTCTTGACCTAGGCGCGCGACCTCGGCCGCGCCCGAGCTCAATGCGCCTTCGGAGCCGTCGAGCGCCGCGTCTTGAAACTCACCGGCGCGCATCAAGTAGAACGCGCCGGTCAGTGCCTTCAGCCCGGCTTCGCGTTGACCGGCGTCGAAGCGCGCCTTGGCGCGTTGCAGTTGACGACGCACCACGCCCACGAGCAGGCTCGCGCGCTCGGGGGTCGCTTCACCGTTGACCAATATTTTATAAGCCGCTTGGGCGAAGGCTTCGTCGCTGACCGCTGGGATCGGCGAGCCGCTGACGGCGGCCTCGGGCGATTTGGCTCGAGATGGGTGGGCCGCGCAGCCGTTGCTCGCGAGCGCTGCAGCGCAGCCGAATGCGAGCAAAAGCCGGGCACCGAGAACCTGAAAGCCGAGCGACCGGGACATCGTCCGAAGTCTATACCGCGGACGCCAGGTGGACGCTAAAAGACCGGAGAGCGCGTTAAAACGCGAAGTCGCAGTGCAGTTCGAGCCCGCTGGTCGAGGTGTCGGCCAGGCGACCGCCGATCGGGAAAATGTAACCGACGCTGGGGGCGATCTTACCGAAGCGCGCTCCCACCCGCGGTTCCACCACGACCTGGAACCGGGTCGGCGCGGTCGCGCCGATGTTGGACGTGTACTCGACCGCGTTGATCGCGTTGTAGGCGAGCCAGGTGTCGAGTGCGCCGAACAGCTTCGGCCGATCGAGGAAGTCGTAACTCACGCCCGCGGAGGTCACGTTCCGCAGCGTGACTCCCTTGAGTTTGTAAGTGCCGGCTTCATCCGCGCTCTGGGCGTTGGAGAGCTCTCCGCCGACCTTCACGCCCAACACGAACTTGGTCGCCGCGCGCAGGCTGAGGGCCTTGCGCTGATAATCGAGACCCACGCCCGCGATCAGTGGCAAGCGCTTGGGCCCGAACAACTCCGGATCGCGATAGCCCGACGCGGCATCCGCCATCGCGTTGAGCTGCGTTTGGCGAAGACCGGCGTCGTCGTTGTAGGTCCCTTGCGCGATCGGCACGCCGAGCCCGAACAAGATCGGCAAGCGCGTGAACGGGCTGAGCGTGACGCGGTATTCGCCCATCAGCTCCAAGGCGCCGAGCGCGGTCACCGTTTGCGTGCCGCCATCGGGTTGACGCTGCGAGCCGACAGTCCAGGGCAGCCGCGCCGCCAACGTGAAATCGGGACTCAGGTCGTAGTAGCCGCCGGCCATGAACGTGCCGCTGGTGGTTTTGCCAGCGGGCAGATCGTCGATGCTCGGGCGCGGAGCCGGTGCTTTGCCGAAGCCGACCAAAACATTGGCGAACAACCCGAACTGGTCGCGCGCCCTCCGCTTCTTGACCTCCGCCGCGTCCCGTTTGGCTTCTTGCGCTGCGATTTCTTCGTCGGTCGGGGGCACGACCTTGGCGGCCTTCTTGTCACTCTCCTCCTTCGCCGTCGGATCCTGGCCTTGGTCCATGGTCGCGACGGGCTCAGCCGGCGCGCCTTTCTTGCCCTTGGCGGCGAGCGCGTGGCTACTGATAATGGTCAGAATGATTGCAAGTCGAAGGCTTTTTCGCACGTGTTTCTCCCGTTTGCGGCGCGGGACCGTAACACGCGAGCATCCGAACGCGCTAACGTAGAAAGCTGGCTGTCATGACCGACGCACCCGTTCGTCCGCCACCGAAGCGCCTCGCCGATTTCGAGATCATTCGTCGCCTCGGCGCGGGTGGCATGGCTGAAGTCTTCCTCGCAAAGAAGCGCGGTGCGGAGGGCACGTTCAAGCTGCTGGTGCTCAAGCGCATCTTGCCCGCCTACGGATCTTCGCGACGTTTTCGCACGATGTTCGCCGAAGAGGCGCAACTCGCGACACGTCTGAATCACCCGAACATCGTGCAGGTTTACGACTTTCAGGACTACGGCGAAGAGGGCCAGCTGCTCAGCATGGAGTACGTGGAAGGCCCTGATTTGCGCAAGCTGATGCGCTCGGCGCAGGCCAAGGGTCAGCGTATTCCGCCCTACGTGGCAGCTTACATCATTGCGGAAGTGGCCAAGGGTTTGCACTACGCGCACGAGCGCAAGGACGAAGCCGGCAAGCCGATCGACATCGTGCACCGCGACGTGTCACCGCAGAACATTTTGATGAGCTTCGACGGCGCCGTAAAAATAGCCGATTTCGGCATCGCCTCGGCCAATTTGTTCCGTGAAGAGCCAGGCGTGTTGAAGGGCAAGACGGCGTACATGTCGCCCGAGCAAGCCCGCGCCGAACGTGTCTCACGCCGCACGGACATTTACTCCCTGGGAGTAGTTTTTCACGAGCTGCTCACGGCCCGGCCCCTGCACGGCGCGGCCGAAGGTCAGGAGCTGCTCGAGGCGGTGCGCGCGGGCGTGGTCGAACCACCGAGCACCTATGCGCGCGGCCTGCCCGCGGAGCTCGAAGAAGTAGTGATGCGCGCGCTGGCAAAAAATCCGGACCAACGCTTTCAGACCGCGCGCGACATGGCGGCCGCCGTCAGCCGCGCGCTGTTCCAAAAACAACAGCTGGTCGATTCGCACGTGCTGGAAAACGTGCTGGCCGAGCTGGCCACTCGCGAGCACACCTCACCCGGTGTCGAGGCGGGCTCGAACCTCGCCAGTGAAGGGCAGCAAGGTAGCGAAGCGGTCGATGATCTGTCGTCCGTCGCGCACGTGGTCGGCACGGCCGCGGGCGCCAACGAAAGCACGGGTCCTGGTCGTGCGCAGCGCGGGCGCGTGGGGCGCGAAGTGCGGCACGTGGCCGTCGTCACCTTGCGCTTGCATGGCTTCGAGCAGCTCGCGGTCAGCCTCGGGCGCCCCGCCGCGGTGCGTGTACTCGAGCAGCTGCGGGCCACGCTGGGTGAAGTCGCGTTTCGGCGTGGCGCGCGCTTCGCCTGGGATACGCCGCAGTCCGAAGGCGCGGAGTCGAGTGGTTTTGCGTCAGCCGCGCGCGCGCTGGTCGGCTTGATGGCCAACCCGGCCCGCGCCCCGCTCGACGCGGTGTGGCTCGCGATCGACGTGCACGAAGTGATCCGCGGCGCGTCCGAAGATTTGCCGGTGGGTCTCTCGGCCAGCGTCGGCATCGTGCGCGGCATCGCCACGGGTGAACGCGATCGCGCCGGCCACCTGATTCAGCACGCACTGCAAGAGCCCGCCAACCATTTGGCAGATTTGCTGGGTGACCACGCGCCACCGGGGGTGAGCTGGGTGGCCGGCGGCCTGTACCGCTTGGTGCGTCGCGATTTCGTGTGGGGCGATGCGCCGACGATCAAGATCGAAGATGCCGAGCAACTGAACTTGCCTCAAGACATGCGCATCTACTCGCTACTCCGGCCCCACACGCGCCAAGAGAAGCAGGAAGAGATGGCGCTCGCGCCCAACGATCTGATCGGCCGCGACGCGGAGCTCGCCGATCTGCACGCTGCTTACTACGGCGTGGTCGGCTCGGCGCCGAACGCGGGCCAAGTGTCGGCCCGCGTCGTGTACGGCGAAATGGGGATCGGCAAGACCGCGCTCTTGGCCGCGTTTCTGAACGAGCTGCCGCCCGACGCGCGCGTGCTGCGCGTGGAATCATCGCCCGCGTTGAGCGAAGTGCCGTTCGCGACGATCAGCGAGTGGATCCGCGAGCTCACGGGCACGCGCGTAGATCAACCCTTCGAGCAGGCGCGCGAGCAGATCACGGACGCCTTCGGCGAGTTTGCCACCGAGCCAGAGGGGCCGGAGGTCGTGCTTCGCATGGCGGAGCTGGCCACTGGTCGCGTGCGCCAGACCGTCGACGACGCAGACGTCGCCGAAACGAGACAATTGATCGCGCTCGGCATGCGCCGCTTTTTCGCGCGCGCCGCCATGGATGCGCCGCTGGTCGTGGCGCTCGACGGCCTGCAATGGAGCGATCGGCCGAGTCTGGATCTGATAGTCGAATTTTTGCGTCGCGCGGAGCCGCTCAGCGTGCTCGTTATTTTGCTGTCACGGCCCGAAGATCGCGTGTCGAGCTACATCGAGGGCTTGGTACGAGTCGAGCTGAAGGGTCTCAGCTCCGAGCATCAACTGCGGCTCTTGCAAACGCGCTTGGGCGTGAGCCAAGGCGTGCGCCAAGTGTGCGCAGATTTGCTGCCGCGCGCGGGCGGTAACCCGTTCTTCTTGCTGGAGATGGTGGACGCCTTACTGGAGCGGGGCATGCTGGAAATCCGTGAGCGCAACGGCCAGCAAGAATTGGTGCAGGTCGAGCGGCTCGGGGATGCCAGCCTCTCTTTGCCGTCCACGCTCGAGCAGCTGATCGCCGATCGCCTGAACGAGTTGCCGTCCGAAGAGCAGTCGGTGATCGAGTGGCTGGCCGTCGCAGGTGGCCCGCTCGGCCTCGCCGATTTGCGGCTGATCAGCGGCGAAGATCCGTCGGAGGCAGTGGCGCGCCTGGCCGCGCGCGGCTTGTGCGAGTTGCGCGCAGACACCATCGACGTGCGGCATCCGTTGACGCGCGACGTAGCTTATCGCGCGCTCGATCGCCGGCGTCGCGTGCGGATGCATCGCGCGCTGGGTGAGCATTTGGCGAGTACTCCGCTCGGCAAGGGTCTCACAGCGGCGATCGTCGCGCGCCACTTGGCGCGCGGTAACTCGCGCAAGGAAGCGGCGCGCTTCTACCTGGAAGCGGCCGAGGCCGCCCGCGCTAGCTACCAAACGCAGCTGGCCAAACGCTGCTACCGGCGGGTGATCGCGCTGCTTGCGGAAGGCGATCTGCGGCTACTCGAGGCCCATGAGGCGCTGGAATCGATTTGCCGCAACCAAGGCCGCTGGCGCGAGCGCCGCACCCATCTCAGCAAATTGCGAGCGCTGGCCCGGCACGCCAAGAGCGCGCATTGGGCAGCGATCACGCTGCTGCGCACGGCCCAATTCGAGCTCGACGCCGGGCAATTGTCCAAGGCGCTGAGTTCGGTCAAGCGCGGGGAAGTGGTCGCCACCCAGGCCAATTCGCCCGTGCTCGAAGTGCAAGCGCGCACGCTGATGGCGGAGATCCTTCACGACATCGGAGACATGCAGGGCGCGCTCTCGGCCGTCGACCGCGCGCTCAGCACGGCCGAGGGCAGCGGGGTGCCTGTGCGCCTGCGGGCCGAAGCCCTGCGGCTGCGCGGCACGCTGCTGCGGCGCGTAGGTCGCGTGCACGAAGCGGTGGAAGCGCAGGCCGAAGCGATCGCGGTCTTCCGGCAAGCGGGCGTGCGCCGTATGGAAGCTCGCGCCAAGAACTCGCTCGCCTATGCGCTGCTCGTTCTCGGTCGCTTCGAAGACGGTATCGCGCTCGCGCTGGATGCAATTCGCATCGATCTCGCGATCGGCGGGCGCTTCCAAATCGCCAAGACCCTGAGCACGATCGGTGAATGCTATGCTAGCCTCGGCGATCTGGACCGCGGCCTCGCCTATTTGCGCCGCGCGCGTGACGCCCACGAGCGCTACGGGGACCGCGATTCGCGCGCCGACACGCTGCTGTCCATGGCCGAAATTCTGATCGATTTCGGAGACGTAGACGGCGCAGAAACGCTCGTGGGCGATGCCGGCGCGCTGACTGCGGTGACCGGCAGCGCGTTCGATTCGGTACACGAGAAGATCCTGCGCGCGCTGTTGGCCCGCGTACGGGGTGATCACGCGCGCGCCGTGATGCACGCCTTCGACGCACGCCAAGCCGCAGAAGCGCAGGCCTACGTCGCATTTCACTTCTACGCCATGGCCATCGAAGCGCGCGCGCGCGTCGACATGGGCGAAGAGCACACCGGGATCTTGCTCGCGACGACCGCGTTGGGCGCGATCGACACGCTGCAAGGCTCCGAATACGGCCTCGCCACGCGCGCCTTGGGCTGCGAAACGTTGCGCGTGGCGCGCTCCCCCCAAGCCGAAGAAATGCGTGAACGCGCCGCCCGTTATGCGCTCTCCCTCTTGGAGCACATTCGCGATCCGTTGTTCCGCCGCTCCTTCGTCGAACGCCGCGTGGTGCAAGCCGTGCTCACCCGGCCTGACGGCGCATCGGACGCCCCGCGCGGCATCGACAATCCGTTGAACCCCCCGCGCTGACTACGCGGCGGGCGTTACTCGAACTGGCTCGCTCCACCTACGACCAGCTCGGCCTGCACCTCGGGCAAGGTGTCGGTCAAGGTTGCGCCATTGGAGGCGGTGATTCGCACTTGAGTCGCGCCCGCGCCGAAGCCGCTGCCGTTCAAGAAATAGTTGTAATCTTGGCGCTGCGCTTCGCTGAAGGTGAGGCCATCCTTGGAGGTTTCGAGTTTGGCGATGGGGAAGCGGCTGTTCCGCACTTGAACCGCGGTCCAGTACGGGTTGCTCCCGTCTTTGAATTTGTAGGAAACGGGCCCTTGAGCGTCGCAGGCCACGAAGTTCCAAGTGATGGCAATCCGCCCTCGTTCTTTGGGCGCGAGCACTGCGAATGCATCGGGATGAAAGTCCAGCTGGCCCTTGGCGCAATCGCCACACTCATCGACAATGCGCACGCGCACGCGACTGCCACTCGGCCCCGTTACGTCTGCGCACGCGCCGCACCAGGCGCTGCCAGCCCAATCCGGAGCATTCAGCGCCGCGATGTGAAAGTCGTTCGTCTTGTCGAACAGGCACGCGCCCGAGCCGTCGGCGAAGGTGTAGTACGTACCGTCGCCGCTGTGCTGCTCGCCGAAGGTCTCGGTCGTGATCACGTTGGTCGGGGGCGGGGTGTGGTCCGAAGCCGGCGCGATAGCATCGCTCCCCGAGCAGGCAAGCAGGCTACTCACTACGGCGACCATGAAACCCGATGCATACGCCCTGATCATCGTTCCATCACTACGCGCACCTCGCCGCGCGGGATAAGGGCTCGGCTCAGCCCGCTTCGACCGTCGCAAGCTCGGATTCGAGCTCGCCCAAGGCCTTGGAATCGCTCTTTTGCGAGGCCAGCTCGATGCCCTGCTTCAGCCAGCTGGCGGCCTCCGCGAGGCGGCTGGCTTCGCGGAGCATTTGTCCAGCCATCAGGTACATCGGGAGGTAACCGGCATCCCGGGTCCGCAGCGTGGTGAACGCGGTCAGCGCGTCGTCCACGCGGCCTTCTTTGCGGTATTCCAGGCCCAAGCAATAGAACGCGAAGGAGTCCGCAGCCGCGGAAGTCGTGAGCTTTTCCAGCATCGCCAGGCGCTTATTCATGGCAAAAGCCATTTCCCGGGGACCGTCGAGAGTCAACCGAACATTCCGTGGGCAGCGCGGCCAGTGACGAGCCGCCGTGAAGCTGCTACGAACCCGCCCTGCTCGGGGACGCTCCTGCCTGCTGAGCGGAAAGGTCTATCCCATGTTTCTATCGAAGAACCCCTCAGCTCGCGCGCTCATCGGTGTCGGGCTATTCGCCGTTGCGCTCGCGTCTGGCTGCAACAAGCCCAAGCACAACAAGAGCAAGACGGCGGTTGCCGCCGCCTCTGGCTCCGCTGCCGCCGCTGGCTCCGCCGCCGCCGCTGCCGGCCCGTGCCAAAAGTACGCGGCCACGCTGTGCGAAAAAGCCGGCAAGGAATCGGAGAGCTGTCAGGCGCTCACCGCCAGCGCCGACATCCTCTCGCCCGCGGCTTGCTCCGCCGGCTTGAAAGACATCGCCTACTCGCTGAAGAAGCTCGGTGACGCCAACAAGTCTTGCGAAGATTTGGTGGGCAAGCTGTGCGGCGCGATCGGCCCGACCACCGAGACCTGCAACATGGTCAAGACCCAAACCAAGAGCTTTCCTGCGTCGCGCTGCAAGCAAATGCTCGAGCACATCCCCGAGATCACCGCCGATCTGAAGAAGATGGAAGCGGCGAACCAACCGCTCGCGCCGGAGCTCGCGGCCAACATCGCCAACAGCAAAGGCCCCTCGTTCGGACCGCCGGACGCCAAAGTCACGGTCGTCGAGTTCTCCGATTTCCAGTGCCCGTATTGCTCGCGTGCGGCGACTGCGGTCGATCAAATCAAAGAGAAATACGGCACCCGCGTGCGCTTCGTGTTCCGCCAATTCCCGCTGCCGATGCACGAGAACGCGCGCGGCGCGGCGGAAGCGGCCTTGGCCGCCAACGCTCAGGGCAAGTTCTGGGAGTTCCACGACAAGATGTTCCAGAACCAGAGCAAGCTCACGCGCGACAGCTTGGAAGGCTTCGCCAAAGAGGCCGGTCTCGACGTGGCCGCATTCAAGAAAGCACTCGACAGCAAGACCTACGCGGCTGAAGTCGACTCCGACATGAAGCTCGGTGAGAGCGTGGCCGTAAACGGCACGCCCACCATGTTCATCAACGGCGCGCGCGTCGCCAACCCGACCAGCTTCGAAGCCATCTCCGCCCAGATCGAAGGCGCGCTGAGCGGTAAGCCCACGGCAGCCCCTGCGGGCCACCCGGGCTGAGCTCTCGCTGAGCTCTCCCTGAGCTCTCCCTGAGCGAAGGCCGAGTGGTGAGTCGAAAGGCTCACTGCTCGGCTTTTTGCTTTTGTGGGGGCGATCGCGCCAGCAACATAGCGGGGGCTTCGAGCTGAAACCTTTTTTTGCACGCAGCGTCCCTTTGTGTCGATGGGCTGGAGTTTGAATTCCAATGCCGTTCGGTTAAGAGCTTCGCGCCGAATTTTGCGCGGAGTGCACCTTCACGGCTAGAAAATCGAGTTCGAATTCGAACTCGATTTTTTCGCGAGCCTACCCCACCGCGCCAAATGTGAGCGTGAGTGATGCTCGGCGCCAACAAAAGAGTGGCCTGCTTTCCCAAACGATTTCGATCCCTTGAGCTGCTAACCGATCGGCATTGGAATTCGAACCGTTTTTTCCCACGCAGCGTCCTCTTTTTTTCACGCACTCGAGTTTGAATTCGAACGCTGTCTTTTTTTGCGGGGCAGCGTCCTAGGTGGCGACTCGAGTTTGAATTCGAACGCTGCTTTTTTGAGGGCAGCGTCCCTAGGCGGCGGGTGAATCGAATCGGATGTACGGGGCCTCAGACGTTCAAGTTCACGTTCACCTTCACGTTGGTGGGTCATTCGTACTCGAGGAATTTCGCGTGGATGCGACGGGTGCCGTGATCCTTGAACTTGGCGACGACGGTGGGCGTCATGCCGAGTTCGACTTTCTCTACGATGCCTTCGCCGAATTGTTTGTGGCGCACGATCGACCCGGGGCGTACTTGGATGCCCTCGCCGACTTGGCTGTCGTCGGCTTCGCGTTCGATGACGCGCGTGCCGACCGGCAAAGAGACGGCGCGCGGCGCTTGATAGGGGGTGGAGTAAGGCGCGGCGGACCAACCGCTGCCCTCACGCAACACGGTTTCTTCTGGCAAATTGCGGAGAAAGCGGCTCGGCGAGGAGTAGCGCGTTTTGCCGAAGAGAGTGCGCATGCCCGCGTGCACGATCCACAGCCGTTCGCGCGCGCGCGTGATCGCGACGTAGGCGAGGCGCCGCTCTTCGTCGATTTCTTCCGGCTCTTCGTGGCTGACACGGCTGTACGGAAAAATCTCTTCTTCCATGCCCGTGATGAACACGCTACGAAACTCCAGGCCCTTCGCGCTGTGTACGGTCATCAACGAGACGGTGGCCACGCCCTCCAGCGCATCAGTGGCGTTTACCAGCGAAACACGCTCGAGGTAGCCAGACAGGGTGGCTTCTTCTTCACTGCCCAGCTCGCGTTCGTATTCGGCGATCGATCCGACCATTTCTTCCAAGTTGCCCAAGCGCGCGTCGCTCTCGGCGGTGTCGTCTTTGACCAAGAGATCGGTAGCCGGTGACTTCGAGCACGCGGCCGGCGAGGGAGTGCGGTGAGAGCCCTTTGGCTTCTTCGCGCAGGCCTTCGAGCATGGCCTTGAAGGCGGCGATTTTCTTGCGCCCTGCGCTGCCCAGCTCCTGATCGCGCGCCACGTGGTCGATCGCGTCGTAGGCGCTCATCGAGCGCTCGGAGGCCGAGTTCAGCAAATGTTCGACCGTCTTGTTGCCGATGCCGCGTGGCGGCATGTTGATTACCCGCACCAGATCGGTGTCGCTCATCGGGTTTTCGATCAGCCGCAGGTACGAGAGTAAGTCTTTGACTTCGGCACGATCGAAGAACTTCATGCCGCCGACGATCTTGTACGGCTGGTTGGCGGCGCGGAACGCCTCTTCTAAGGTGCGCGATTGAGCGTGCACGCGGTAGAAGACGGCCATCTGATCGGCCGGCACGCCGCGCGCCATTTCGGACTTGATGGTGCGCACCACGAACGACGCCTCTTCGCGTTCGTCCTTCACCAAGCGCACTTTTACTTTTTCGCCCGGCTCCTGATCGGTCCATAGCTTCTTCGGTTCGCGCACGTCAGCGGCTTCGATAACGCCCAAGGCGGCCTTCACGATGTTGCCGGTGGAGCGGTAGTTTTGCTCGAGCTTGATCACCACCGCGTCCGCAAAATCACGACGAAAGCTGCGGATCAGGCGTACGTCGGCGCCGCGCCAGCGATAGATCGACTGATCGTCGTCACCGACCACGCACAGGTTGCGGCGCTTCGCGCTGAGCGCGCGGATCAAGCGGTACTGAATCAGGTTCGTGTCCTGGAACTCGTCGACCAGCACGTGCATGAAGCGATTGCGCAGCTCTTCGCCCCCCACGCTGTTCGGGTTTTCCGCGATTAGCGCCATCAGGTACAGCAGATCGTCGAAATCGACCGCGTTGGCCAAGCGCAGCGCGATTTGGTAGCGCAGGTAAATGTCGGGCAGGGCGTCGTTGAAGCCCGCGTCACCCTTGACCTCGCTTGGGCCGCGGCCTTCTCGCTTCTCGCGGCTGATGAGCGAGGCCATCACTTTGGGCGGGTATTCTTGATCGGAGAGGTTCAGCTCCCGCACCACGCGCGTGAGCACGGCCTTTTGGTCCGAGTCGTCGTAGATCACGAAATTGCGCTTGAGCCCGACCTCCTCCGAGTAGCGACGCAGCAGCTTGGCGCACACCGAGTGGAAGGTGCCCACCCACAGATCACGCGTCACCTCCGCGCCCGCCAGCTGGCTCAGGCGCGACTTCATCTCCCCGGCCGCCTTGTTGGTGAACGTGACCGCCAAAATGCGGTACGGCGGCACTCCCGAAGCCAGCAAATTGGCGATGCGATAGATGATCGTGCGCGTCTTGCCGCTGCCGGCTCCTGCGAACACCAGCAGCGGCCCTTCACCGTGGGTGACCGCTTGCCGCTGAGGTTCGTTGAGATCTGTGGTGACGGTCATCGATGCCAGGCCTCTCGCTAACCTTGCCGCCACTCACACACAAGACAAGAGCGAACCCGAGCGAATTGCTCTACGCTCCGCGCGTGCCGCGCCTGACCGCTTTCTCGTTTGGCTCGCCGAGCGCGCTGGGCCCGTCTCGTCTCGAAGGCGCGAGCGTCGCGCTGCCCGCTTCGCCGACGGCGACCGTGCTGCCGGAAGAGTGCGCTTGCTGCGCGGCCCCGGCCAGTCATCATCAGGCGCTGACGCGCGGGGACGGAGCCTCTTTGCTCGTGGGCTATTGCGACGAGTGCGCGGAGCATCAGGCGAGCAGCTCGGCTCGTGTGTTGTCGTTGACGCTGGCCTCGGTGCTCCTTTCGCTGTCGGCGGCCGCGGGTCTGCCGCTGTTGCTGCCGTGGCTCCGTTTGCTGCCGCTGCTGCTCTGGGTGGGTGCCCTGTCGGCGTTGCCGCTGCTGCTGGCGCTGCTGCCCGCGCGGCCCCTGCAGCCGCCGCACGCGGCCCGGGGGCGGGCGGTGTTTTGGGGCCCGGATCAGCGCTTGCTGTGCGCGGCCCCGGGCTACGCCGAGCGCGTGCAGGCGCTCAACGGCGGCGAGCTCCTCCGAGCGCCCATCGCCGAACGCTGGGGCTCGGCCTGGCTGAGCGCGGGGCCCGTGCTCGGGCTGGGCGCTGCCTGCTTTTCGTTCTTCGTCTACCACCCGCTGCTCCGTGTGCTCAATCTCGGTCCGGTGCCGGTGGAAGTTGCGCTCGACGGCAGGCGTTTGACGTTGGTCGATGCCACGAGCAACGAGAGCCCTGCGGGCGGCGCGCTGGTGCGCGTACCGGCGGGTGCGCACACCCTGTCCGCCTTCTCGTCCATCGACGGCTCGGCGCTCGGCTCGAGCGCGGTCGAGTTTCAGAGCGGGGCCGTGCACCTGTTTGCGATTGGCGCGGACGACACCTGCTTCTGGTTGGAAACGACTGGTTACGGGCGCGAGCAGCGCGCTACCCCGAGCTATCAGCCATTGGCGGGAGCGGAGCACTTTTGGGTGCTGCCGGGCGGGATCGACACCTGGTTTGCCGCCAATCCCGCGCCGTCGGCCGCGAACGCGCACAGTTCTGGCGGTCTCTTGACCGCATTGAGGCAGGCGCCCTGCGCAGAAGCGCCCCAAGAAGTTCGCCCCGTACGATAATTCGCGCGCCGCGCGAGCCGGGTGTGCGAGCTTCCGTCTAGCTTCGCTATCGCGAGTGATTATACTCCGCCCGCTGTGCCCGAAGAGAACCCGATGACAGACGCTGCCCCCGAAGCATCCGCCCCCGAAGCACCGGCCGAAGAGGTCGCCACCGTCGAGGTCGACCCGCTCGAGGCCGCCAAGGCCGAAAACGCCAAGCTGCGCGATCAGCTGCTGCGCACCGCGGCTGATTTCGACAATTTTCGCAAGCGCTCGCGGCGCGAGCTGGCCGATATGGAAAAGCGCGCCCGCGAAGATTTCCTGAAAGAGTTGCTGCCGGTGTTCGACAATCTCGAGCGCGCCACGGCTCACGCCGAAACTGCCACGGACGTGAAAGCGCTCGCGGACGGCATCGGCCTGGTCAAGCGCCAATTTCTGGACACCTTGTCCAAGATTGGCGTCGAGCGCATCAAAGCTCAAGGCGCCGCATTCGATCCCGCGTTTCACGAGGCCGTGCAGCAGTTCGAAACGGACGAGCACCCGCCAGGGACCGTGATTCACGAAGTCCAGGCTGGCTACATCCAAGGCGAGAAGCTGGTGCGCCCCGCAATCGTGGTTGTCGCCAAAGCCAAACCGAACTGAGGCGTCCCCGCGCTCGCTCCCCGCTGCGGAGCGAGCGCCGGTTACGTGGGCGCTTCACCTACATGCATGCGAGCCCGCCGCCACTTTCTGAGCTGCGCGCTCCGAGCTATGATCGTGGGTCTGCATGGGGAAAATCATCGGCATCGATCTCGGCACGACCAACTCCTGCGTCTCCGTTTTAGAGGGAACGAACGCGGCGGGTCAGCCGGAAGTCAAAGTCATCGCCAACGGTGAGGGCGCGCGCACCACGCCCAGCGTCGTCGGCTTCTCAGCCAAGGGCGAGCGCCTCGTGGGTCAAGTCGCCAAGCGACAAGCGACGACCAACCCCGAAAATACGATCTCTGCCGTGAAGCGGCTGATGGGGCAGAAGTTTTCTGCGCCGACGGTACAACGCCAAAAAAATTCGGTCTCGTATCACATCGTCGAGCACGAAAACGGCGATGCCTGGGTGCTGGTCCAGGACAAGAAGCTCTCGCCCCCGGAAATCTCGAGCATGGTGCTGGCTGCCATGCGCGAGGTCGCCGAGACCTACCTCGGTGAGCCAGTGACCGAAGCGGTGATCACCGTCCCCGCCTACTTCGACGATGCCGAACGCCAAGCCACCAAAGACGCCGGTCGCATCGCCGGCTTGGACGTCAAACGCATCCTGAACGAACCCACCGCCGCTGCGCTCGCCTACGGCCTCGACAAAGAGAAGGCGGAAGTGATCGCGGTCTACGACTTGGGCGGCGGCACCTTCGACATTTCCGTGCTGGAGATTTCGAGCGGCGTTTTCAGCGTCAAGGCCACCGGGGGTGACACGCACCTGGGGGGTGAAGACTTCGATCTACGCATCATCGATCTGCTTTCGGACGAGTTCAAAGCCAAGCACAACGTGGATTTGCGCAAGGAACGCACGGCGCTGCAACGCTTGCGAGAGGCCGCCGAGAAAGCCAAACACGAGCTCAGCTCGTCACTCGAGACCGAGGTGAACATTCCGTTCATCGCCTCCGGCGCTTCCGGCCCGCTGCACCTCGAGCGCACGATGAAGCGCAGCGAGCTCGAGATCCTGACGCGCGATCTGGTCGATCGCACGATCGTCGCCTGCAAGAGCGTGCTCGCCGACGCCAAGCTCACCCCCTCCGGCATCGGGCAAATCGTGCTCGTCGGCGGCATGACGCGCATGCCGGCCGTACAAAAGGCCGTGCGTGAGTTCTTCGGCAAAGATCCGCACAAGGGCGTGAACCCGGATGAAGTCGTGTCGGTGGGCGCGGCCATCCAAGGCGGTGCGCTGTCCGGTGCAATCGACGAAGTGCTGCTCTTGGACGTGACGCCGCTGTCGATTGGCGTGGAAACGGGCGGCGGCGTCGCCACCAAGCTGATCCCGCGCAACACCACCGTGCCCACGGAAAAGAGCGAGATTTTCACGACCAGCGTCGACAATCAATCTTTCGTGCCCATCCACGTGCTGCAAGGCGAGCGTGAAATGGCGCTCGATAACCGCAGCTTGGCGCGCTTCGAGCTGACCGGCATCCCCCCTGCGCCGCGTGGCGTACCCAAGATCCAAGTGACGTTCGCGATCGACGCCAACGGCATCCTGGCCGTCGAAGCGCGTGACCTGGGGACCGGGCGACGCCAAGCCGTCAGCGTGACCGCGACCAGCGGCTTGAACCAGGCCGAAGTCGACGCCCTGGTGCAAGAGGGCGAGCGCTTCAAAGAGACGGACCAGCTGCGCCGTGATTTGGCGGAGATGCGCAATCAAGGCGAGACGCTGATCTACACTACCGAGCAAGCGCTCGAGGGCTACGCGGATTTGCTCGCGCCGGAAAAGCTCGAGAGTGTACGGAACGAGGTGCAGGTCTTGAAGAAAATGCTGGAGACCGGCGCCAACCTGGAAACCGTGCGTGAGGCGTACTCCCGGCTCGAAAACGCGACCTTCGAGATCGCCGAAGCGATGTACGCCACGGCCGACGGCGAACCCAACGCCGGCTAGAGGCGCCCGCGAACTCGGGCCGCCCGCGCACTGAGGCCGGCCTTGGCGGCGCGTCTTTTCCGCGCTCGTCGGGGCCGCGCAAATCGCCGGAAACTTGCCGGTGGCCCACAGGCTTCCGATATCGTTCCAAAACCATGATTTCCAAGTTTTTCGGGGTCTATTTCGGTTTGGGCCTGGGCCTGTTGGTCGCCGCGGGCGGCTGCAGCCTCGAGCACCGCGCCCCGCTCCGCTCCGCCGAGCTGCCCGCGCTGGCGCCCACGGTCTTGCACGCCAATCGGCTCTGGATCGACGTGGCCGAGCGCATGCCCGAAAACGACTGCGTGGCCCCCGGGAACGCGCGCCTGCTGTGCTTCGAGCGGCTGCGCAGCACGCTCGGTGGCGCGCTCACCCGCTCCCTCTGGACGAGCTTTCCGGGCGTTGAAATCGGCTCGCGCGCGGCTCGCCCGGGCGACTACGTGCTGCACATCGACCTCGATCTCGAAGCGCTGCCCCCTGATCCCCAGAGCCCCGGCTGGTCCGCGGGCGCTCGCGGTCACTGGCGCCTCGAGCGCGATGGAAAAACGCTCGCCGGCGCCCAAGTGGCGTCCCGTTCGCGCGCAGAGTTCGCCTACGGTGCCCCACTCGGCAAAGGCGCGAGCGAAGTGATCGACGCGATCGCCGTGCGCATCGGCATGACCCTCGGCGGAGTTCCCGAATCACGGGTCGTGCTGCCCGTGCCGCTGCCGGAAGTGGCCAGCGCACCGCTCGCGAGCGCCACGCCCGTACCGGCCGCTGGCACCAGCGTGAAGACGCAATCGTTCTGAACGCGCCACGCCTGCATCACTGATCCGCGTGTCACTTGATCGTCAGCGTAGCTGCTCGGCGATACGGCCGGCGATCGGCTCGATGCCGCGCGTGAGCCCTTCGATGGCGTCGCGTCGCTGCTCCATCAAATCAGAGAAGCTACCGTAAGCGTACGGGCGGGCCGTGGAAAAATATTCCTTCCGCACCCCGAATTTGGCGCCATAAACCAGCCAATCCACATACAGCGGAGTTCGACCGCGCGTGGCGACCAGCGTGGCTTTGACGTGCAACCACGGCAGGTAGTCGCCGGAGCCCGGAGGCGACAGATAGCCCGCGCTCAAGAAGGAAACGTCCAAGATGGCATCCGCCTCGGTCGTGATCTTGGAATAATTCGCCAAGTCGTCCGCGGTTCGCTGATCGGGAGCCGGTTCGATCGGTCGCTGGTCTTCGAGCGTGACCCGATAGCCCTCCTTTTTCAGCTCGCTCTCCAGCGCTTCGGTCAAGAGCTTGGCAAGCGGCATTTCTCCAGCCACCGCGTCCGCGAACTCGTGAGATTTGGTGTCTTCGTCCGCCGCTCCCATCGCTCCGCCCAGCAGACCGAATGCGCCGAGGCTACCGCCGAGATTCGTCACTTTCAGTTGGGGCGCAGGCACTCGCAACAGCGCAATGTGCTTGATCTCGGCATGGTGCGGCTTGTCGAACGCTTGGCTCGGCCGCAGGGAAGCGCACCCGCTCAGCGCGCTGGCCATGGCGATGCTCGTGAGCAGCGCAAAAACGAGCTCGTTCAATAGTCGATAGATTGTGGATCGCACGCTCGGGCTCCTCGCTGATCCGCGAGATTGACAGCTTCGGGGAGCAGGCCCTTGAACGCGCTTGCTGCATCGAGAGCGTTGAGCATCGTGCCCCACCCGTTGTCGAAAACTTCGCCCGTGCGGAGCTCCGACGAGCGACCCGTGGGCTCGCCTCAAGCCGTCTTCGTGCCGGACCGCAATTCGTCGCGCAGCGAGTTGGCGACACTGAGCAGCTTGGGCACGGAGGCACGCCGGTCGCCGCGGTGTGGGCGATTCAGCATCCAGGGCACGGCCTCCTCTGCGCGGCCAAAGACTTTTAGCGGAAAGGGATACCGAGCGGCGAGGCTGATCAGCGAGATGGCACCGCGCACCGCCGCGGCGCCGAAGCCCTCGCCTTCCACGACGTACGCGAACGCTTGGAGCTCGGCCGCGTGGCGCATGAGCGTGTTTCGGATCTGCAGGCGCGAGCCATCGTCGGGCGCGCGCACGCCGCACTCGATGATCGTGACGGCCAACAACCCAGCCTGCAGTTGCTCGATCACCTGCTCGACGGTGCGGGTCCAGGCCTGTAGAAAGCCTGGGTTCGGCGCCTCTGACGAGTACGTCAAGACCGTGTTTTCGTGCACGGCGATCACATGCTGACCATCGTGATAGATGGGCCCACCCAAGCGGATTTTCGCGCTCTCGCCGTTCAACACTTCTGCTAGGAACGGCCGAGGCCGGGCGTTCGTTAGCTCCAAGAGCCAAATCGGCAGCGTGCAAAACGCGCCCAGAATTGCACGCTGTCGGTCGGATGTGCGCGAATTCACGGCGATTTCTGCATCGTCTGGTTAATGGTCACGCGCTACGTCACCGCCGTCTCAGCCTTCGGCGTCGCAGCGCGGCCCCCTGAGCTGCGCAGAACGCGAGGCAGTCCGCGAACTGCGAGGTGCGTTGTCGAACCTGCGAGCGCCCCCACCAACACGGTTCGTGCAGAAAGTACCAGAATCGCGAGGGGGGAGCTCGGCCACGCGAGGCGAGCTGCCGCCTTGCGACACTGCACGAGTGCAGTGCGAGGCCGCGGAGGCGGAGCTCAGCCTAGCGATGGCGGCTTAGCGATGGCGGCTTAGCGATGGTCGCCTTGCCGAGCTGGGCGATCAGCCTTCGGACGAGGCGAGGCGTTGTTCGATGGCTTCGAGGTGCGCGTTCACTTGCGGATCGCGTTGGCGGAGCGCTTCGACGCGACGCACGGCGCTCATCACGGTCGTGTGATCGCGATTGCCGAAGGCGCGGCCGAGCTCGGGGAAGCTGCACTTGAGCCGTTGCCGGCACAGGTACATCGCGACTTGGCGTGCGAAGGCCACGCTCTTGTGGCGATCTTTGCTGAGCAAGTCCGAGTTCGAGAGCCGGAAGTGGCCGCACACGGCGCGCTGGATGTCCTCGACGCTCATCAGCTCGGGACGCCGCGGTGACACCATCGCTAGCTCGCCGAGCGTGAACTCTTCGTCGATCTGACGACCGGTCAGAGACGATTTGGCGGCCAGGCGGATTAACGCGCCTTCTAACTCGCGCACGTTGCTTTGTACGCTTTGGGCGAGCATTACGGCCACTTCGTCCGAGAGCTCGATGCCCTCGAGCTCGGCTTTCTTGCGCACGATCGCGACGCGAGTTTCGAGCTGTGGCGTTTGGATGTCGGCGACCAAGCCCGAAGTGAAGCGAGAGACCAGGCGTTCTGGCATGCGCTGCAGCTGCTGCGGATATTTGTCACTGGTGACGATGATCGGGCGATCGGCGTCGTGCAGCGCGTTGAAGGTGTGGAAGAACTCTTCCTGAGTTTGCTCGCGGCCGGCCAAGAACTGAATGTCGTCGACCAAGAGCAGGTCGCAGTCCGTGCGGTAGCGCGCGCGGAATTCGTCCATCTTGTGGTGCTGCAGGGCTTCGATGAATTCGTTCGTGAAATGCTCGGCCGAGACGTACACGATGCGCGCGTCCGGGCGCTCATCCAGCACCTTGTGGGCGATGGCGTGCATCAAGTGGGTCTTGCCCAAGCCCGTGCCGCCGGCGATGAACAGCGGGTTGTAGCGAGGACCGCCACCGCCAGCGGACGCGAAGGCCGCAGCGTGCGCGAGCTCGTTCGACGGGCCGACCACGAAGTTCGGGAAGGTGTGCTTCGGGTTGAGCACGGCCGTCAGCTGCGCGCGTGAGTAACGTGACGGGCGCTCGGAGCGCGACCGGCCATTCGCCAGACCCGAGCTGGGCGGGATCGAGGCGGGCGGCTCGGAGTTGCGCCGGCGGGGTTGGCAAACCGGGCGATCGAGCCCGTTGGAAATGTTCCACTTCACCCGCAAACTGGCCGGGTTGGGCTCGCCCGCCATGCGTGCCAAATGGCCCAACAGGTCTGGCAGGAAATGGGCCTTCACCCAATCACGCACGAATTCGTCGCGGGCGGTGAGGGAGAGCACGCCGGTCTCGAAGCCGTCATATTGGACGCTCGAAAACCACTGCTCGAAAGAAGCGGGCGAGCGGCTGCGGGTCTGCTCGAGAGCAGCTGTCCACAGGCGTTCCCCAGGGGGTGTGGGTAGGTTGGCGTTCAAGGAGTGAATTTGAGGGGTTTCGATCGTCACTAGATAAAATTCCCCAACTTATCCACAAGCTGTGGATAGGGAGACCCTTGAAGCTCTTTCACGCCTGAATACTCCGGCAAAACACCGAAGCCCAACCAACAGTCTAACTCGTTCGAGAGGGCGCGTTTCGGGTTCTCCATCACACGACGAACCGCTCTCGAATCGGTGCACTAGAGCGCCGAGCGACAACGGGGAGGCAGCTAGCACCGACCTCATTCAAAGTTCAATCCCAAGATTTTCAAAACGTAAAAGGCCGCCAAATAGACGCCCAATCGTAACACGCCTCTGATCCACGATGCGGCATTTGCGGACACGGTCATCGGGGCGCGATCACTAACCTCGCAGACAGAGAAGAGAATCTTTCATCGCGCGCGTGCGTGCGCTCGCATGCGGGCAAACTTTCGGTGTTTGAGGCGTCAAGAGGCAACGCCACAAAACTTGTCCAGAAGTTTGAAGTCGAGCACCGTGCACGCTGGCCCAACGGCCGCTTACGTTTTTCATTTGCTTCGTGAAAAGATCGCGCACCGAGAAAGTTGGCCGCGCTTCACTCACGAGGGTAAGCCCGAGTCGAATACGAACGAGACGCGGAGCGTTTCCCTGAAGCACGTGCGCAATCATCGTCATCGAACCGAGTCGCTAGTGAGAGCGCGCCGTGCGCTCGTGGCGCTCGTTTGTCTGTGCGCCTCGACGTTGTCCGCGCCCGCGCGCGCCGACAAGAGCAGCACGCCTCCCGAGGTCGGCTACAACTACAACGAGATCGAAACGCCGCGCATCACTGCGACCAACGGCGCGGTGCGTGCGCTCAGCAACTCGACCGAGGCGCTGTTCTTGAACCCCGCGAACATGTCCATGTCGCGCGTGTACCATTTGAGCGCTTTGGCGCAGATTTGGCCTGAACCGAACCGTCAGAGCTATGGCATCGCGGCCGTCGATTCGGTCGGTTCCAGCGCGCGTGTCGGGGGCGGTATCGGCGCGACGTACAACACGCAGGACACGAACGGCATCAACCGCAACTGGACGGACATCCGCGGCGCGGTTTCGTATCCGTTCTCCGATAAGTTTTTCATGGGCGTCGGAGTGCACTACCTGAGGCTTCGACAGAATGGCGAAGGGCCGCTCGGTACGAGCGTCGCATCCAGCGGGCTTTCGGGTGAGTACATCGTCAGCGGCTTTACCTTCGATGCCGCGGCGACCTTCAAGATTTCGGATGCCGTGGCCTTGTCCATCGTTGGCGTGAACTTGAACCACCCGGCGAACACCTTTCAGCCGACCTCGGTCGGCGGCGGCATTGGGCTCGGCAAAGAATTGTTCAGTCTCGAGGCCGACCTCGTGGCTGATTTCGATACTTGGGACAGCACTAAATTGCGGGCCATGGGCGGCGGTGAGTATCTGCTGGGTGATCACTTCCCGCTGCGCGCCGGTTATCGCTACGACGAAGGCGCCAAGAGCCACTCGCTCAGCGGAGGCCTGGGCTACATCGATACCTCGTTCGGCGCGGAGATCGCCGTGCGGCGCGTGGTGAGTGGCGATCCGGCAACCGCGATCGTCTTCGGCTTCAGCTACCACCTCGACTCGGGCAGCCTGACCCAGGGCGAGAACGACTCGTTTTGAGCCGAAACTAGCGCTTTTACTCAGAGCAAGGCGGAGGCGCGAGCCAGCGCCGAGCTGGCGCCTTGGCTCAAGGTTTCCGCGCTCGGCGTGGTCGGCGCAGGCTCGCTCAGCTCGGCGCGTAACTCCGCGATCGCGCGTGGGTTGCGAAACCAATCTTCGTCGTGCGTTTGCACCAGCGTCTCATGGCGAGACGCGGCCAAGAGCGCACCCGCAAAGCGCTGGCTGTCTCGCGGGCGCACCCGGATGAACACCCCCGCGACGGGCTCGGGCAGCTCGAAGCCGAGCGCGCGATGGCTCAGCTCCGGCAGCTCCGCACGCAGGTGCTTTTTTCCGGCGAGGAGCAGCTCGCGCAGCAGCACGCGAAACGCGCTCACGCGCAGATCGGCGAGTACCGATCGCGCGAGCGCGCGCTGCTGATCGCGCACGTGGCCCGGGCCGAGACCCAAACGCCGCGTCGCAAACGCGGGCGACAGCGGCAGCGTGCCGATCAAGGCGCCCACTGTATTGCGCTGCAGGTCGAATACATCCGTGCCCAACACGAAAGGTGAGCGCTGGGCGCTCGCAGCATCCGACAATGCGCGCCCCGCGTAGCTCAAAGCGAGCAAAAAGCTGCCCGCGCCGCGCGCTTCGGGCAGCGCGAAGGGGCGCAGGCGCAAGCCCTGAAAAAATGCCGGGTCGCCCAGTAAATCGAGCGTGCTGCGTTGCGAAAGGCGCGCGGGCCAACCCTCGGCGGCCGTCTCCGCGAGCAGCGTGGTCACGAGCTGGGCTGGCTCGCGAATTTGCAGCGTTTCGAAGGCCGAGCGCGTGTTTTCGAGGAAAGCGTGCGCCGCGGGGACGATGGCCTCGCTGGCGATTTCGAAGGAGGCGAGCGGAGCGCGCACGCGCTCGGCGAACAACTGCCGCTCCTCCCAGAGCCGGAGCACGCGCTCGGCCACGTTGGCCGCGGACGCGAAGTACCCGCGCAGGTAAGCAGCGCGCTCGCGCGGGCGCGCGAGGCTCAGCTGCAGCAGTTCAGCCAGTGTCCGGCGCGCTTGCTCGGGCTCGCTGATCGGATGCGGTTGCTCGCGATGCGCGCGACCGAGCTCGTTCCGTCGCCCGCCGAACTCGGCCTGCTCGAGCAGACGCAACAGCCAAAGCTCGAGCGACGGAGCCAGCGGATCCTTGTCGCGCAATTCACGCAGCCAATGCAGCGTCTCTTCGTCGCGCAAGAAAGCAGGCAGGGCGTCTTCGCTCGACTCGCCGGTTTTCTTGCGTCGCTCGAGCTCGCGCGCGGCTTCGCGCAGGGCGCGGTCCAATGAAAGCGGCTCGAGTTCTCGCATCGAGCGCGGCAGTGTACACGAGCTGCTGGCATTCGCTCACGCAGCTCACAGGCCCGGACCGAGCAGCACGGACAAGCGCAGCGAAATCGTGCTGAAGCCGGTGCTGTGCCCGTAGCTCGCCTGATCCAGGTCGACGCAGCGCGCTTGACCGCAGCGGCGCACGTGTTGCACGTTGAAGAACGCCCAATCGTAGGCCGGACCGACGCGCACGTGTCGGCTCAGGTAAAACTCGAGCGCTCCGCCCACGCGGAACGCGAGCCCTGCGCTGTTTTCTCGATATTCTGCGTCCGCCTCCGACTCTCGTGCGCTGGTCGCTACGCCGGCGCTGCCCATGCCGAGCTCGAAATACGGCTCGACCAAGCCGTGATCCACGAAATACAGCCGCGAAAGCAAGCCCCAGAAATAACCGTCGGCGCTGCCCCGAGACAGGCCCGAGCCCGACGCCGGCCGAAATCCGAAACTGAGCGCGCTGAGCGTGCCGCCGAACGCGAAATACGGTGACGGGCGCCAGAGCGCGGTCGCGCCCAAGCCGGGCCCGGGCGCCACACTGTCACAGCGCTGATTCGAGCTACTACCCAGGGCGCAGTTGGGCAAAGCCACGAGCAGCTCGGCCGTCAGCTCGAAGGGCCGACGCGCGTATTCGGGCCCGGGCAGCTCGGGCGGTGCGGGCGCTTCGAGCACGATCGGCGGTGGGGGAGCGTGCTCCGCGTGCGCTACCTGGGACGCGCCCCAGCTCGCCAACGCTGCCACGAGGGCTAGGCAGCGAGCGACGTTCCGCGTCATGCTTGTGGGAGCCATGGTGCGCCGGCTCCCCGTTTTGCAAAACCAGGACACTGACGACGCCGCCGCCGCGCGCCGGCCGCGTTGGCAATGGGTGTTGATCGGCGCTGGCTTGGTCATCACGCTCTTCCTGCCGCTGTCGTGGCTCGGGGTGTGGCTCGGGGCTTGGCTCAGCCGCGCGAGCTCTAGCGGGACGAATGGCGCGAGCGGCGCTATACCGATCGTCCTCGGTGTGCTGCCAGTTGCGTTTTCTTTTCTGATTGCGTGCGCGGGCGCGGGGGCGCTAGTCGGCCGCTTTGGGGGTAAGGCCAAGGCGCGCGAGGCCGCGCTCTCCGGCTCCCTCGGTGCCCTGATTGGCTGGGGGCTCGCGGCACTGGGCGGGTCTTTGAGCCCTTGGCTGGTCGCGGTCGTCTCGCTGGCCGTACTGGTGATCTTCGGCGCGGGCGCCGCGTTCGTGGGCGCGCAGCTCACCTTGGCGCGCCGCGTTTAGCGGAAACTTCTGCGCCGGCCCGCGCGGGTGGACCGGTGCGCCGCCCAGGGCTAGTCTTCGCGGAAGATGAGCGACCTCGATAGAGAACTCGAGCGAGCCGTGGCGGCCGTCGACGAGCCCGCCCCCGCTGCTCGGCGCGAGCCTGCCCCCCCACCCCCTGCGCGCAAGGGTAACCTCGGTCTACTGATCGGCGTGCTCGTGATGGCCGGCGCGATCCTCTCGCTGATGTTCTTCAGCTTCAGCCGCTCGTCGGCCTACGCCAAAGACGTGAACGAGCTGCTGCGCGAGAAAGCCAAGTACGCTGGCTCGGACCGCTCGGTGCGTGTCCAGGGCATGCTCGTCAAAGGCACATTGGTGCACCGCGATCAACCGTGCGAATACCGCTTCGAGATGCAGCAAGCCAAAGGCGGCGTCGTGCTGCCCGTTCGCTATGCGCAGTGCATCGTGCCGGACACCTTCCGTGACATGCCCGGTATGGATGTAATGGTGACCGCCGAAGGCAAGCTAGCCAGCGCGGGTCATTTCGAGGCGTCGACCATCTTCGCCAAGTGTCCCTCCAAATACGAAATGAAGGAGATGCAAAAGGGCGGACAAAAAGCGCCGCATGTCTCCGAGATGGCTCAGGCACTGTAGAGATCAAAAATGTGGGACCGCTTCTTACGGGCTTGTCGTCGCGAGCCCGTCGACACGACGCCAGTTTGGTTCATGCGCCAGGCCGGCCGTTACATGGCCGAGTACCGCGCGCTGCGCGCCAAATACACGCTGATCGAGCTGTGTAAAAACCCGGAGCTCGCGACGCAGGTCACCCTGCAACCGGTCAACGCACACCAGGTGGACGCCGCGATCTTGTTCGCGGACATCTTGCTGCCGCTCGAGCCCATGGGCGCGCCCTTCGAGTTCGCCAAAGGCGAAGGCCCGGTGATTCATCATCCCGTGCGCGATCGCGCCGCTGTCGAACGGCTGCGCGTGATCGATCCGGAAGAGGGCCTCGGCTACGTGCTCGACGCGATCAAAATGATCCGCAAAGAGCTGGACGGTAAAACGCCGCTGATCGGCTTCGCGGGCGCGCCGTTCACGCTCGCCAGCTACTTGATCGAAGGCGGTAAGAGCTCCAACTACGCGCTCACCAAGCGCATGATGTACAACGAGCCGGAGACCTGGAACCTGCTGATGAGCAAGTTCAGCGAGGTCGTGCGCCGTTACTTGCACGCCCAAATCAAAGCCGGCGCGAACGCGGTGCAGCTGTTCGATTCTTGGGTCGGCTCGCTCTCCCCGACCGACTACGAAGAGTACATCTTGCCCCACGTCTCTTCGATCTTGAAGGACTTGGAAAAGACGGGCGTTCCCGTGATCCACTTCGGCACCGACACCGCGACGCTGCTCGAGCTCCAAAAGCGCGCCGGCGGCACGGTGATCGGTGTGGATTGGCGCACGCCCCTCGACCAAGCCATCGCCCGCCTCGGCACGGACGTGGCCGTCCAAGGCAACCTGGACCCGCTGCTCTTGGGCGCGCCCCGTGAGCTGCTCGGTCGCCGGGTCGACGACATCTTGCTGCGGGCGTCCGGCGCGGCTGGTCATATCTTCAATTTGGGCCACGGCATCCTCCCGGACACCGACCCGGATGCGGTCAAATTCGTGGTCGATCACGTCCACAGCTACCAAAAACGCGCCTAGCCAGCCGCCGATGTCGCTCCGTTGTTGACTTGCCGCCCCGAGCCGACAAAAAGACACCGGCCTCCTTCCCGCATCGTCTAAAGGCAGGACAAGGGACTTTGAATCCCTGAATCGTGGTTCGAATCCATGTGCGGGAACTTCCTCATCATCGGGGGTTTCACCCCCGCCCCGCTGAAGTGAATTCAGCGGGGCCCCACGCCATCGCAACTGAGTTTCGGGCCCCGACCCCAAAACGGTCGTTGCGACGTCGAGTGCAGCAACTGTCACGGAGTGCCTGGCTTCGCCAGGGGGGCTGCCGGGGCGTTCACCCGCGCCTCGCGGAAGTGAATCAGGGGGTGCGGGCGTGCTCCAGTGCGGGAACGTTGCGTGCCGCGGAATCTCTCCCGTGCCCTAGCGAAAAAAAATCGCGCCCCGTGTCGATCCGAGCGGTCCTGCTTCGACGTGTAGGGGAAGGCGCGAGATTGGCTCGGCCCGACGCTCTTCGACTGGTGACCACGCCAGCGTGGATGCGCTGAAAGGAGGAAGAGATGCACACGGAAACCACGCTCGGCTCGGTATCGGTTCAAAGCACGGAAAAGTCGCTCGCTCAGTATTTACTCACTGCGGAACGGGTACTGATGGGCGTCATCCTCGTCGCTTGTGGGATCAGCGGGTTCTTCAACTTGCTCGCGCACGGCACCGGTGCGGATAGCGTCGCGCAAGCGGGCGGTTCGCTGCTCAAAGCCGGCTTTCTGTTTCCGCTCTTGAAAGGCGCTGAAACCCTGCTGCAGCTGTGGGTGAGTAAAGCTCGCTCGTGAAGCGCGCGGAGACGCGCCGCGCCTGGACCCTGCAGCACGAGCGCCTGAGTGAGCGTTGGGCACGCGGCCGAACGCGCCAGAGCGCCACATCGCGTGAAACGCAGGCCGATTCCGGATTTCGCAAATCTGCTCGCAGGGGCGGCTCGTATCTCTCGGAGCCAGTCGGCACTTCCTCGAAAGGGACGAGATGATCAGAAAGATATTGGCTGCGGGCGTGATGCTCGCGGCGATGCAGGGTTGCGGCAGCGATAGCGACACGGATTCCGGGATGCCCGAAACCACCGCCAAGGGCCCCGGTGCGGCGCTCAAGTGCACGAGCAGCGGCAAAAATGCTTGGGATACCTACGGCGCTGACGCATTCGTTGCCGTCAACGAATCGATCGTATCACTCGTGCTCGCGGACACGAGCGGCGAGCTCGGCGATTCGTTCAGCAAAATCGGCACTGGCAAGCCGCCTTCGACCGCCGATGACGCTCCCACGTTCAAGGGAAAATTGGCCGCGTTTTTGGTTTATGCCTACGGCGGTCCAACGAGTATCGAATACACGGACGGCAAAACCTACACGGGCCCGCAGAATATGGCCGCCGCTCACGCTGGGCTCGCGATCACCTCCGATCAATACAACTACTTCATCATGAACCAAGTGGTTCCTGCATTGACCATGAATGGTGTGCCGGATGAAGACGTGTCGAGTTGCTTTGCACCGGTCGTCACCGATCCCGCCTTCGTGGCGTCCATCGTAGGGAAATGATCATGCGCCGCGCTCTCGCTCGAACTCTGACCATCGCGGCCGGGACTGCGGTCGTGGTCTTGGGCGCCGTCGCCATCGCACGAACGCCGACCGGCGGCGCGCTTGCGCGCGGCCTCACGCGCATGGCGCAGGGCGGCTGCCCATTCGGCTACGACCAAGCGATGAGTCCCGCTCAGCGAGAGCGCGCACGCGCCCAGTTCGCCGCCGTTCATGGCGCTGACCGCGAGGCGCCGAGCCGCCCTGCGCTCGGCTTCATGCTCGACCAAACGACTCGAGCGCAAGTCCAAGCCCGCCTGGCCGCCCATGGCGTGCAGTGCTCGCCCGGCCACGGCATGTCCGATTTGACCTGCCTCAACGTGCCGAGCAGCGCGCTGCCAGGCTCTGCCACCGGCGCTCCCGCACGCACCCTGTGGTTCACCTTCGGCACCAAGGAGCAGCTGCTCTCCGTCATCGCAGTCTCGCGCGACCCGAGCGCACAAACGATCAGCGACGCCTTCGCAAACACGAAAAATGCCCTGAGCAATCAAGCGGGCGCGCCCACTACCACCGCGGGCAGCGCAGATTCGCACGCTCTCACTCAGGGAGTGCTCCGCCAAGCCAGCGCCGAGTACCGCTTCAAGAATTACTACGCCGTCGAGCGCGCCGCCAACATGGGTAACGCCTACGTGCTCACCGAAGAATACCGCTCTCTGCCTGATTGATTGGAGTGCTCGACCGCAACTCTCGGCGGCAGCCTCGTCCGAGCCCGACCGTTCTCGGCGTGCTTTCGGGGCGAGCTCCCCTTGCGTCGTAGAATTTCGAGCAGGGTCAGCGACCATTCGCGCGTATCATCGCGGCGCCATGACCAACAAACGCACCGCGATCGTGCTCGGAGGCTCCGGTTCGGTCGGAGGCGCGCTGCTCCGCGAGTTGTTCCACGACGACGGCTTCGACACGGTCATCTCGCTAGCGCGCCGATCGCAGCCGGACGTTGTCGCGCTCGCTCGTCGCAGCGGGCGCAGACTGATCGAAAAGCTGGTGCCAGAAATGAAGCCGTCGGCTCTCGCCGCCGCGACGCTCGAGGCCGCGCTGGAGTTCGGCGACGATCTGGAAGGGTTCAGCGTGCTCGGCGTCGGAGCCGGCACTGCGAAGCTCTCGATCGATGAACATCGCGCGGTCGACGTTGCGCTCAATGAGGCGTTCGCGCGGGCCCTGAGAGACTCGGGCAAGGTCCGGCATCTCGCGTTCATGTCTGCCGTCGGTGCGGACCCGACCGCGAAGTCCAGTGGCAGCGGCGCCGCGGGCATGTCGCGCTACAACCGCGTCAAGGGGGAGGCCGAAGAAGCGGTGCGCGCAAATGGGCCAGCAATTGTGAGCGTCTTCCGCCCCGCGATGATCATCGGCTCTCAGCATACGCCGTGGTTGCTCGAGAAAGCGCTGCCGTTGTTCTCGTTCCTCACTCCCGCGAAGTACAAATCGAGCAGCGTGGAACAAATCGCAAAGGCGATGGTCGCGACGGCGAAGCACCACCCGGCGAGGAGCGGGACGTATCACTACCCGGAGATGATGGCGCTGATCGGGGAGTGACCGCGCGCGCAATGCGCAGCCACAACGCGGCGTTCGATCCTCCTCAGCGTGATCAAGATCGACCTTCCGAAGCCGTTTCGCCTGTTTACGATCGCGCTCGGGCTCTCGTGCGCGGGGCGCGTTGTTTGGCGTGTCGCGGGCGGCGCGGAGCTCGCCATCGCGCTGTTCTTCGATCCCCAACGCAGGCGCTTTGGTCAGTTCGAGTACTACGAGTTCGGCGCCTGGGGATGAGCGGTGCTGGGCGCCGCGGTGCGCCGGCCGTCATTTGGGTGATGCTTCGTCGAGTGCCGCTGGGGCGGCTCTTTACGGGCGGTTCTCTGTCCCGGGGGCCGCCCCGCGCCGCCGAAGGCTGGGACGGTGTTTGCGTGCCGCATGACCATCAACCCAATCTCTCTGTCAGGGTTCTTGTTGATGGTCACCATGTAGGCGGAGAGCACTCAGCCTTCGGCGGCGCGGCCGGCGCATTTTTCTCGGAACCTTTGCGCCGCGGGCGCTGTCGATCCGAAAACGATGGCAGATCGGCGCGACGTGGCCGCGCATCCGGTCTACCTTGGCGATGGCGTGGCCGACGCAGAGGAGCAGAGCGAGCGTAAGTTCATCGAGCGCTTGGCTCGGCGCGACGAACGCGCGTTCAACGAGCTGGTAGAGCTGTACGAGGCGCGCGTGTTCCGTTTGCTGCTGCGCATGCTGGGCCGGCGCGACGAAGCGGAGGACATGGCGCAGGAGGTCTTCGTGCAGATCTTCAAAGCCGTCGGTACGTTCCGCGGGGACTCCAAGCTGAGCACCTGGATTTACCGGGTCAGCGTCAACTTGTGTAAGAACCGCATGAAGTATCTGGCCCGCCGTCACAGCGAGGGCGAAGACGAGCTCGAGCCCGTCGCCGAGCGCGCGGCGCTCGACGAAGCCAAGGGCGTGACTTTCGGCGACGTGGCGCAGCCTGATCGGATGGTCGAGGGGTACCAAATCGAGCGGGTGGTCCAACAATGCATCGCCGAGCTCGACCCGGATTTTCGCGAAGTCCTGATTTTGCGCGACTTGGAAGATCTCAGCTACGAGGAATTGTCGCAGATCACGGGTCTAGCGGACGGCACCGTGAAAAGTCGGCTGCATCGCGCCCGCAGCATGCTCAAGGCCAACGTCGAGCGTAAGATGGGAGAGAAGATTCGATGAGCGACCCCGGCCCCGAACCTGGCACCGACTCGAGCCACGAGGTGGAAGGCGGCGAAGCGGCCGCCACGGCGCACGAGCCGGAAGAATCGCTGCGTTCGATGCTGCGGGGTGCCCTGCGCGAAGAAGAGCCTCCGCCGAATGTGCTGGCCGGCGTGCAAAAGCGCATCCGCGAGCGTAGCAAAGGCAAATTCTACGCGGACGGCTGGAGCACCGCTAAGCACCCGCCGCTCAACACCTACCTGGTGACCAGCCTGCTCATGCTCGCGATCTTGGTCATCAGCTACGCGCTCTTGAGCCCACTCGTCGGCAGCCCGGTGCCCGTCCGCAATCAACCCGTCCCCGTTCAGCTCATCCCGCGCTAGTCGAGGGGCTGCCGCTTGAACGCGTGTCGTCTCCATCGGACGGGTGAGATGCACTGGCCGTCAGCGCGCAGGCTCCCTCACGGCCTAAAAATCGAGTTTGAATTCGAACTCGATTTTCCGTCCGGCGCACCCTCTCTCCCGCTCTGTGATGCGCGCGGAGCGCCGCACGCCTCGCGCCCGGCGCGCGTGCTCTCCACGGGCTTCAGCGCGGGCGGCCCAGCGCACCGATCCCAGCGTGCGCCAAAGCGAGTCTCCGACGTCGCGCCGCAGGCGCCGAGCGTCCCTTTTAAAAGCGGCAGCAGCCAGACGAAGCGCTCAGCAGCCGCGCCGGCGCTACTGGATCCAGCGAGCCACTACGCAGGTAATGTTATCGGGCCCGCCGCTCTCGTTCGCGCTTTCTATCAAGCGGTTCGTTGCGGTGGGTAGATCCGGCGCGGTAGTCACGATCTTCAGGATGTCTTCGTCCGTCACCGGCCCGCACAGGCCGTCACTGCACAGCACTACGCAGTCACCGGCGCGCGGTGCTTCGAAGCGGGTGTCGACTTTGACGGTGTCTTTCATGCCGAGGGCGCGCACGATCACGTTCTTGTGGGGGAAATTGGCGATTTCCTCCTCGGTGAGGCGCTTCATCTTTTTGTAGTCGTTGAGCAGCGAGTGATCTTCCGTGAGCTGCTCGAGAGAGCCATCGCGGATGCGGTACACGCGGCTGTCGCCGACGTGAGCCACGTACACGCCGTCTTCGACCGCGAACAGCGCGGCGAGCGTGGTGCCCATGCCGCGTTGCTTGGCGTTGCGCTGCGCTTGCTCGTAGATGCGCAGGTTGCACAGCTTGATGCCGGTGATCAGGCGGTTTTCTTCATAGCCCTTGCCGCGGTCCATCTTGTAGGGCCAGGTGCGCTCGGGGTCGTCCGCGGTGGCCGCGAAGAACTCTTGCAGCGTGTCGACCGCCATCTTGGAGGCGACCTCGCCAGAGGCGTGACCGCCCATGCCGTCCGCAACGACGTACAGACCGTACTCCGCCATGATCGCGAAGTTGTCCTCGTTATGAGCACGTTTGCGGCCGACGTCTGTTTGGCCAGCGACTTCGATACGCAGGGGCCGATTCAAGCGCACATTCCGTGGAAAAGCCGGACCGAGCCCGGGCAGGGTGAACGCCAATGATCGCTAGGCTCAGGGCCTTCTGTCAATGATTTCCTGGAATTGGTCACTTTCAGCCTGGGTCCGGCGGGTGCTGACGACCTCTGCCCGACCTTCCCCACCACTAGAGCCGCGTTTGGCGTTTGTCCGTCAGATTCAACGATAAGGGTTTGGGACCGAGACGGGCGGCGGCTGCGGCCAGATCCCGGACGGGTTCGACTTGAAGACGCGATCGTTTCGTACCGGGGCGATCGAGTCAGCGGGTGCGAGCTCACTGAGCAGCACCTCGCGGTAGCGCCCCTCACTGAGCACGGTCAGCCGAGCGAGAGTTCCTGGCGCTCGATTGTCGACCGCATCGGCGAAAGCCTCGGGGCTAGCGACTGGCTTGCCATCCACCGCCAGCACCACGTCCCCGACGCCGGGCGGCCCTGCGCGTAGTCCAGAGTTGGCTCCGGCGCCATCCGGCGCGACCGATGCGACGCGCACGCCGCGCGCGAAGCCCGCGTCGAACGCCACCAGATCCAAACCGAGCCACGGATTCCGACGCGGTGGCGCTGCGCGCAGGAAGCTCCGGACCGCGCTGACCGGTGCCGCATAGGGCGCCAGCGTACAGCCAACTTTGTCCGTCAGCGCGCAAGCGCGGGCGATGATCGCTACGACTTCACCCTGGTCGTCGAGCAACGGCGCGCCGATATCGGAGGCTTTGGGTGCGAACGGCAGCACGAACACGTCTGCCAACTCCGCGCTGTCGCCGCCGCGCAGCGTGCTCTTGCCCTTGATCGAGACGTCGACCGAGCCCAGCTGCTTGTCTTTGACGTAGCTCAGCGCGTGCAGCTTCGTGCCCGCCGCTGGCGGGGGAGCGTGTGAAGCCTTGAGGCCCGCGCGCCGTGCATCACCCACAGGGGTAAGCAGCGCCAGATCCCACGCGCGGTCCGAGTAGCTCAACTTGACCGGAACGAGCTGCCCTTCGGGGTAGTGCGCCACGATTTGATTGCCATGCGTGAGCGGGGAGAGCGCGGTCAAGATCCGCCCGTCACCGTTGAGCGGCACGCCGATGGCCAGCGGGCGCCCGCCGCGTTCGAGCATCACCACCTGCTGAACCGCGGCTTCGACCGGAGTTTTCGCGGCCGGGAGCTTGCCGCTGGGCTTGGGCGCGCCGGACGCCGGTGCTGCGGCGGGGGCGGCGGGGGCGGGAGGCGCGCCCGCCGCGGCCGGAGGATAAACGCTGGGGGCAGCGGGAGGGGGAGGCGACGCCGACGCCGGTAGGGGCACAGGCACCGGCACGACGACTACCGGACGCGCGACGTTCGCGCCGCCTTGGGCACGGGCCACGCTGCGCTGGGAGAGTACGGAGCAGATCAGGATCGCGGGCAACACAAACCTTCGCTCTTCCACCCGCTCAGCTTAGCGCCATTCTGGGCGGGCGGGCTGCGCGCGCTCAGGATTTGCGAGATAGCTGACGGATGGCCTGCGCCTCGGCGACGATCACCCAATCAGTACGGCCACAAAACAGGCCCGTTTCGACCACCCCCGGCACTTGTCGCAGGGCGCGATCGACCGCGCTCGGATCGGCAAGCGGAGCGACACCCACATCGTAGATATAGTTGCCGGAGTCCGTCAGCACGGGCGCATCCGACGTGCCGGCGCGCAGCCGCAACACCGGTTGGCCGAAGCGCTCGAGCGCCCGCCGAGTGGTCAGGTGCCCGAAGACCAGCACCTCCACCGGGATAGCGCGCTTTTCGCCCAGGCGCTGACTGAGCTTCGAAGCGTCGACGATGATCAAGTTTTGCTTGGAGGAGAAGTTCACGATCTTTTCGCGGGTGTGCGCCGCGCCACCACCCTTGATCAAATCGAGCGTGTCGCTCACTTCATCCGCGCCGTCGACACACAGGTCGATCTGCCATGGCCCCGCGTCGTCGAGCAACGGGATGCCGCATTGTGTGGCCAAGGCCCGGCTCTGTTGGCTGGTCGGGACACCGATGAACTTTCGCCCCGCGCGCACCAGCTCGCCCACGCCTTCGATGAAGAAGCGGGTCGTCGACCCGGTACCGAGCCCAATCACTCCGGACTCGGGCAAGAACTCCAAGGCGGCACGGGCTGCGCGCTGCTTCGCTTCGTCGTCACTCATGTTCGTTACTCATTGGGGGCGGCTAGCGTACCACGCTCGCACTCGCTACACCTGGCACTCGGGGCAATAGTGCGTGGAGCGGGTGGCAATCACCACGCGCCGGATTGGCGTCTGGCACACCGGACAAGGCTGGCCCTTCCGCGCGTAGACCTGACGCTCATTTTGATAGCCACCGTCCGAGCCGTCGGGCGTCACGTAGTCGCTGATACTCGAGCCGCCGGTCTCGATCGAGCGTTGCATGACGCGCTTCGAGGCCGAGACGATCGCCTGGCATTGTCTCGCGCTGACGCGCCGCGCGCTGCGCGTTGGCCGCACCTTGGCCAAAAACAGAGCTTCATCCGCGTAGATGTTGCCAATGCCGGCGATCACGCCTTGATCGAGCAGTAAACTCTTGATCGGGATTTTGCGTGCACGCGCGGCCGTGAACAGGTCTTCGCCCGTTGCCGACAGCGCGTCCACGCCCAGCTTGTCCAAGCGCGGATCGTCCGCGCCTGCGCGAATCAGCGCGACCTTGCCGAACTTGCGCACGTCGCGAAACAGCACCGAAGGGCCGCCGTCCTCGAAGTGCAGGCTCAAGTGCGTGTGGGCGTCGGCCTTGAATTCGCGCAGCGCTTCCGGCGGCAGCGAGCTGCGAGTCTTGGCCGAGAACAAGCGCACGCTGCTGACCGCGGACGAGAATAATTGTCCGGTCATACCTAAGTGCAACAGCAGGCGATCCCCATCATCGAGTTCAGCGAGCAGGTACTTGCCGAGCCGCTTCAGCTCGCGCACGGTGCGGCCCGTGAGGCGTCGCTTGAGCGCGTCTGGCTTCGTTAAGAAAAAATAGCTGTCTTTAGTGGTCTCGACACGGTCGATCACGCGCCCGACCAGGATCGGTACGAGTCGTCGGCGCGTGACCTCGACCTCGGGAAGTTCAGGCACCGGCGGAGTATAACTGTAGCGTTGCAGGCCTGCCTGCACGCGAATACCGCCAGGGCGGTAGGGAGCGGCCAGAAGCGACGGAACGGCACGGCGCCATACGAAAACCTCGACATGAATGTCCGATTCGAAACAGAAGCCGATTCCCGAACCGAGCCAGACGAAACTTCCGAGTAATGCTTGCGGAAAGCGAGGGGGTGATCAAAACTTACGGCGGATCCCCTGACGCGGCTGTCCCCCCCGGCCCGCAGGGGTTTCCACTTTTGTGGGTGCCAACTCGAACCCCCGCCACGCACTCGTTGCTCGCCGGCAGAAGATTTGAAAAAGTCGCGGCGCCGCCCGACAATTGCCTTCTCGTTCTGCCGCTCTCGCGAGCCGTATCCCGGACTAGGGAGCGACCTGCTCCTTGCGCAAAATGTAGAAGAAATCGCGCTTCTCTTTTTTGCGCAAGTATTCGTCGTCCGAGAATTCGAAGCCGGGCGCGAGCGCCACGGGATGCAAGACGTGCGTATGACCAATCGGTTCGAAGGTGACGAACTTCGGGTACGACCAATTCACGTCGAGCTGTGCGATGTCGCTCGCGCCGGCATGGTGCAAGCCTTCCGCGAGGACGCGCGCCGAAGTGTGATTGGTGATGGCCACGTACAGCACACTGCGCTCGGCGTTGAGCCCAATCGCCGAGCGGCGGATCACCGTCTCGCCGTCTACGGTCGAGCCCCACTTTCGAAGCCCCGCGCCCGCCTGCAGCCCTGCGTGGAGCTTGTCGCTTTCGAACATGCACTCGGGCGTCTGTCGAAACCAGACCATGTCGGCTTCGCTTTCGCCGAGCGAGGCCCAGCTGCCGATACGCAGTGAATCGTCCTTGTATTGGGCGATCGCGCAGGCGCGCGGCTTGGGCTTGGCGATCGTCATGCCGTCGAGTTTCATGCCGTAACCGCCGTGCTCGGTCATGAACCCACCGTTGAATGCGGCGAGCAACGCGCTCTGTCGATCGACCGGAATTCTTCCGTCGCGCTGATAGGCTCGCGCTTCGTCCGAATCGGGCTGTGGCTCTTGCGTGCCCAACACCGGATACAGTCGCACTTGCTTCAAGTCGATCGCGACCACGAACACTTCGGCCCACGAGCGACCCTTGTCCGGATGAAGCAAGGTCTTGTACATGCGCGGCGGCTCATCCGGGTGCCGCACGTCGTTCAAGCCGAGCCACTCGCCGTCACCGGGGGCCGACCATTCTTTCAGCGCCGGGCCGGGGTTCAGGGGGTGAAATGCCTCGCCGCGGGGGGCCGTTTCTGCCACGCCCGCCGCGCTCGACGCAGGGGCAGCGGATGGCGCAGCGCCGACCGCGGCGGAGGCGGTGCCGGGCACTTGCCAATAGGCCTTGGGCGGTTCGTCCTTCTTCACCAATCGGTTGACGCGATCTTCGGCGCCGTAGACGAAGTCTTCGAGCCTGGCCACGTTATCGTCGCCGAACAGCGCGCGCAGTGAATTCGCCAGCAACGGGCCCGCCCAGTCGAAATGGTGCACGGCGTACCAAACGAGCAAGAGGAGCAAGAACCCCGTGCCAAAAAAGCCGAGCAGCAGCCGGCCGAACCGTCGTGGTCGCTTTCGGGCGGTTTTCTGCTTGTCGCTTGGGGTGGCTCGGCGCGCCATGACTCCAGGCCGGATAGTAGAGGACGGCTCCCGTGCCAACTGCTACGCGTAGTTTCATCCTGCAGTCGCGGCTTGTGACCACGAACCGCGCCGTCTGGTGTAAGACAGGCGCCATGCGGCTTGCACAGATGCGCCTGATTTGGGTGCTGATAGCCGTGTGTTCGTTGCTGAGTCCGCGTCGCACCCTTGCCGCCGAGGGCGACGTCTCTTTGGTCTTGCAATCGGCGCCGGACCTATCGCCCTACGTGGGGCAGCCCATCACGCGTATCCAGGTGCTGACCGAGGGCGGACGCTGGCCCGCTACGCCGCTGATCGAGCATGCGCGTGTCGGCCAACTGCTCAGCGCCGATCTGGTGCGCCGCGTTCTGGCAGAGCTCGGGGACAGCGGTCGTTACGCCGACCTACGCGCCAGCGTCGACGCCGAGGCCGCCGGGGTTCGCTTGACGATTCGCGTCGTGCCGCGGCGGTTGATCGCCAACATTCGCGTCTCCGCGGCCGGGCTGGAGCAAGAAGACGTGCTGCGCGTTGCGGACGTGCATCAGGGCGGCGCGCTGACGGCGGCGGAGCTCAGCGCGCTCCAGGGCCGCGTGCAGTCGCTATACGTGCGCCGCGGTTACGATCAAGCTCGCGTCACGGTCGAAACCGTGGACACCGACGACCCCGCGTCGATCGTACTCACCATCGACGCGGTCCCGGGGCCAGCGCGCAAGATCTCCGCGCGGCGCTTCGCCGCTTGGCCGGACCCCGAAGCTCCGGGGCTGCACGAGGCGCTGTCCACGTACGCGCTGGGCCAAGGAGATCGCGCCAACGAAGACGCGCTGACCGACGCAGATCGCGGGCTCGAACTGGAGCTGAAGGCGCGTGGCTTCCACCGCGCCAAGGTCTCGCACCAACTGTCGGATGAGCGGCAACCGCTGCTTCAAGTTTCGGTCTACGCCTACTCCAAGGTCCGTTTTCGCTTCGAGGGCAATCGCCACTTCGACTCGGGCCAGCTCGAGAACGTGCTCGACGTCGAGAACGCGAGCGACCTGTCGCCGGCTGCCTTGACCGAGAAAGTGAGCAAATTTTACCGAGAACACGGCTTCTTCGACGCGGAAGTTCAGTATTCCGAGCGGGGCCGAGCCGAAGACCCCGCCCAGGACGTGGTGTTCGTCGTTCGCGAAGGCGCATTGGTGCACGTCGTCGCTCGCGAGTACCCTTGCCTGAGCGGTGCGCGCACGCCGCAACAAGTCGGCAGTGAAATCGACAGCTTCTTGTCGGAGTTGCCCGGTGGCCGGCTGTTCGACGCCATCGACCCGGCGGTGCTCGATTCGATCCAAGGGCCGATCGAAGGCGCGGGCACGCGCGTGACGCCCGACCAACTCAGTCCGTGGGCGGTCTATGATCCCGACGTTTACGATCGTGCGATCAAGCACGTTCAAGATTTGTATCGCTCGGAGGGCTACTTGTCGGCGAGCGTCGGCCCGGTTCAGGTGTTGCGGCGCGCCTGTTCACCGCGTTCGCCCGCAGGACAGTGCTTGCCGGTCGGACCCGAACGCCGGCCACCGACCGCGTGTCGCTACGACGCAATCGGCTTGCCGCTGGAAGAAGCGCCGGTAGACCCTTCTCTGTCGTGCGTGCCGGACCCCAAGCGCGGCGTGAAGTGCGAACCGTCTCTGGTCCTGCATTTGCCGATCAAGCTCGGCCCCCGCGCCACGCTCTACGATCTGGGGTTCGAGGGCAATCGCGTGATCGTCGAGAAGGAGCTACAAGCGATCGCCGACCTTCCCCTGGGCAGCGCGGTCTCTCAGGTCGAAATCGAAAAAGCACGTCGCCGCGTGCTGGACGAGTACGCCGAACGTGGCTTCGCCTTCGCGGAGGTCGAAACCGCGCTCGATCTCTCGCTCGATCACACGCGCGCGCGCGTGCGCTTCATCGTCAGTGAGCGCGAACCGGTCCGCGTTTCGCGGATCGTCGTCCGCGGCGCGAGTCGCACCAAAGAGAGCTTGATCCGCACGCGTATCGCGCTCGAAGTCGGTGGGCTCTACCAGCGTAGCCTGGTTCGCAAGACCGAAGAGCGTCTCGCCACGCTCGGCGTGTTCGCGAGCGTGAGCGTCGGCTTCGAAGATCCGTACGTGCCCGCGCGCGAGAAGGTGATCGTGGTCGACATCGAGGAGCGAGTTCCGCAATACCTGGACGTTCGCCCCGGTTTCAGCACTGGTGAGGGCGCGCGGGTTTCGTTCGAGTACGGACACAGGAACCTCGGCGGCCAAGCCATCTCGCTCACGCTTCGCTCACAGCTCGGCTACCTGCCCACCGCCTTCATCCTCGAAGACGACGTGAAGCGCAAGTACGGTGAGCTCAGCGTCGGTGAACGCTTGGAGCGCCGCAATACGGCTACCGTCGAGTTTCCCAACATCGGGCTCGGTCCACTGTTCCGGATCAGCTTCGAGGGCGTCGATTTGCGCGACAACGCGCGCGACTACGGCATCACCAAAGACGCGGTCAGCGTCACGCTCTCCTATCGCCCCGACCGGCGCTTCTCCGTGCAGATCGGGCCTTCGCTGGAGCGGAATTATTCGCAGATCTTCGGCAACGATCAGAAGAACGCGCTCAAATGCTACCTGCAGGATCACGAGCAACAGCAGGCGTTGTTTCGCGTGCCGCAGGGCCTATCTCGTGTACTCGCTCAGCGGATCGGCGTGACCTGGGATCGACGCGACAATCCACTGAACGCGACTCGTGGCACTTTCATTTCGGCGGGCGTCGAGCACGTCAACTCGATCCCCCTCGATTCGACCACTTCTGACGAAACTGGCTGCGTCGACCCGACACCGACCCCGACCGGCAAGGATCTGATCGATCCCTTTCAGGCCGTGCACAGCGACTTCTTACGTTATACGAACCGCGTCGCCGGCTACGTTCGCTTGAGCGACAAGGGCCTGGCCCTGGCGATGAGCTTTCGCTGGGGTGTGATTCAGCACTTGATTCCGGGCTCGCAGACTTATCCCGACCGCTTGTTTTTTCTAGGCGGCGTCGACACGCTGCGCGGCTTTTTGCAGGACTCCTTGGTACCGCAAGACATCGCGCAACGTTTGCTCGACCCGAACTCCGGACTCAACATCCGCGACGTCGTGATTCGAGGCGGCGATATGTTCTTGAACCCGCGCGCAGAGCTGCGCATTCCCGTCGGCAGTAGCGTCGAGACCGCGTTGTTCTTGGATGCGGGAAACCTTTGGACGGACCCGGCGCGCGTCAACCCGCTTCAGTTGAGGTACGCGGTCGGCACCGGCTTGCGCATTGCCACGCCCATCGGACCGCTCGTGTTCGACTACGGTTTCAACGTCGACCGCGTGCTCGATCGGCTGTTCCCAAATCGAGACAATAAACGCTATTGGGAGGATATCGGTGCCTTCCACTTCAGTATTGGCCTGTACTGAGACAGCGCTGGGGACCGATCCGACGCGTCGCGCTCTTGCGCTGCACGCGCGTGAGGGGGTGTCGCGATTTTGACAGTCGAGACTTATGCCGGTGTGGCGTGAGCCGTTCTCGATATTTGGTCCATGCCTAGTGTTTCGAAGCCTCCAGCAGCGGCGATTCACGATGCCGTGACCTGTCGGCCTCCGATGCCTGCCAAGGGCGACCTGCCGACTTCCACGACTCAGCCCATCGCGCGCGCGCTGCGGGCGGCAGCGCCGGCCGCTGCCGCGTCGTCGGTCCGCGATATCGCGGTCGGTGACTTGGACGTCGTTTTTCAGCCGATTGTCGACTTGTCGAACGGGGCGTGCTTCGCCTTCGAGGCCCTGACGCGCTGCAAATGGCCCGAATTCAAGAATCCGATGAAGCTGTTCGAGCGCGCTCAGGAGGAGCGTTGTTGCGGCAGCCTGGGCCGAAAGGTGCGCGAAGTAGCGTTTGCTCGCTGTACGGACGCGCCCTTGTTCGTGAATCTTCATCCCCACGAACTCGACGAGGGCTGGTTGGTTCGCCCTGACGACCCGCTATTTTTTCACGAACGTGCGGTGTACCTCGAGATCACCGAGTCGGCCGCGTTCAGCTATTTTTCATTGTGCGTGAATGTGCTCAAGGAAATTTGCTCGCGTAGCGGCGCATTCTTGGTCGTCGACGATTTCGGCGCGGGCCACTCGAATCTCAAGCGAATCATCGACTTGGAACCGCACGTCGTGAAGCTGGATCTGGCGTTGGTGCGCGGCATCGAGAAGAGCAAGCGGCAGCAGATCTTGGTCCGGCAAGTGGTCTCTCTGTGCAAAGAGCTCGGGGCGCGCGTGGTGGCTGAAGGTATCGAGACGGAAGACGAGCTTTCGGCCGTGATCGACACCGGAGCGCACTATGGGCAGGGCTATTTGTTCGCGCGCCCTGCCTTCCCGATCCCGAAGCCGAGCTGGCCGATGCCCCGTAGAGTCATGGCTACCTAGCGGTTTTTACGAAAATCCCGGCCTGTCACAGGGCCGCCGAAGTAGTCGAAGGTGAGAGAGCCACGCACTAACTCATCGCACAGAGTGCGGAGCATCGACAACACAATCGAATTGTCGGCTCCTCCGACCACGGTTGGATTCTGGCCTTTACCGAATCGAATCAGGTCTTCCGCGCTCCAGACCGAAGAGCCGCGCGCGGAGACAGCACGCTCGAGCGAACGAGTCGCGCTCGAGCCAGCGTTGACACCGCACTTGATCAGGGTTCCCATGAGCTGGTTGGGATGACTTCTGCTGCGCTTGCCAGCCGCTTTCGTTCGGCCAATGCCGGAGAAAATTGCACTGACCTGAATCAGGTCGTTGCGCGCGCGGAGCAATCCATCTCCGAGGTCGCCGGGGTCTCGGTGAGCGTGCAGTTCGCGTTGTCGCCGAACGTGAAGTTCGTGGCCGTGCCGCTCGCTCATCTCGAGCAAGTCGTACTCGGTCTGTGCACTGCGGCCCGCCTTCTGCTCGGGGTGGGTGGACGCATCATCGTCGAGACGCGCGGCATCAACGACGCGCCCGTGGGTCACTCGAATGGCGTCCTTCAAACCAGCGATGCACGCGCGCGTGTCGTGGTGCGCGTCGAGCAGCTCGGCCACGAGCCGCCCGCCGCGTCTCCGCTGCGCGGCAATGCGCCGCTGCACACGGAGTTGGGGCTATCGGAGCTCGAGCAATTGCTGAAGGGGCTAGGCGGTCGTCTCGAGGTGGTCGCGCTGTCCGCCAGTGAGCTCGCCTATGTGGCACATCTGCCGTACGCGATGGGCACTGACTCGTCGGGTCGTATGGCGGTTGCGGTTCCACAGCAGTCCGGCGTGATTCTTTTGATCGAGGACGAACCGCAAGTGCAGGCCGTGACCACCCGCATTTTGCGCGCTTTCGGCTACAGCGTGATCACCGCTCACAACGAACGTAGCGCGCTCGCGCAAGCCGAACTGTACGGCTCGTCGATCGGCTTGGTCGTCTCGGATTTGGTGCTGCCCGGCGTCTCGGGGAAGGACCTCGTTCGACGCCTTCGCCAGCCGTGTGAGCACGCGCAAGTGCTGTATATTTCGGGCTACTCACCGGAGCACGTGGGCGCACTGACCGACGGCGCGCGCTTCTTGCGCAAGCCATTCACCGCCCAAGAGTTGCTCGAGTTGGTTCGCGAGCTCCTGCCCAAGGCGGTTGCGGCGCTGTAACCAGGCCGCCCCGACGGTTCTCGCCACCCGCTGCTGCCCGTTCAGGGGAATGACACGAAGACGTTTCGGGTTGGACACGCGCCGCGGCCGGCCCGGCCCGAGCGAGCGTGTTAACTTCCTCCGCCCGTGACCACGATTGTTCATCGTCGCGTCGTTGGACGCTACCTGCTGTGCGATGCGATCGCCTCTGGCGGTATGGCGACCGTGCACCTGGCGCGGCTGATGGGTGCGGAAGGCTTTTCACGCACGGTGGCGGTCAAGCAACTCCACCCACAGTTTTCGCGGGACCCGGAGTTCGTGGCCATGTTTCTGGACGAAGCGCGGCTGGCATCACGGGTCCGTCACCCAAATGTCGTCTCCCCGCTAGACGTGATCTCGTGTCCGCCGGAGCTGTTCATCGTCATGGAGTACGTGCACGGCGCCTCGTTGTCGCGTTTGTTGAAACACGCTAGCTCCGAATCCGTACCGCCTCGTGTGGCAACCGCAATCGTCGGCCAGATCTTGCTGGGGCTGCATGCCGCGCACGAAGCGACGGGCGAAGGCGGTGAGCCGCTCGAGCTCGTGCACCGCGACGTATCGCCGCAAAACATCATGGTCACCAAAGACGGCGTGGCGCGGATCGTCGATTTTGGCATCGCCAAGGCCAAGGCGCGCTCGCACCAGACGGATCCGGGCAAGCTCAAGGGTAAACTTGGCTACATGGCGCCCGAGCAGGTCAACCTCGAGAGCGTGGATCGGCGCGCCGACGTGTTCGCTGTGGGCGTGGTTTTGTGGGAACTCTTGTGCGGGCGACGACTGTTCAGCAGTGACAGCCCCGCTGCCTCGGTGCAGAAATTGCTGCACGCCGAGATCGAGTTGCCGAGCCAGATCGTCCCCGATCTGCCTCCGGCGCTGGATCGGGTGGTGCTCCAGGCGTTGGCTCGGCCTCTCAGCGAGCGCTTCCAGACCGCCCGCGCGATGGCGGAGGCGCTCGAACACGCGGTCGCCCCGTGCAGTATGCTCGAACTCGCGAGTTGGGTCGAAGCGCACGTCGGCGAAGAGCTCGATGCTCGCTCGGAGCTGGTGTCCGACGTGGAGAGCCTGCGCTTCGATGACTTCACTCGAGCGATGGCCCAACCGCGTCTGCCGGGCCAGCCGGAGGCGACCGGCATGACCGCGGTCGGGGCGAGCGGGCTCGAGGAGCGCGCCGCTTCGCCGAAGCCTGCGGGCGCAGCGGCTGCCCCTCACCGCGGCCCGTTGCGCAGCGGCTGGCTTTTACCGGTCGCAGTCACGATGGCGATTGTCGGCTTCGTGCTCTGGGGCCGCACGCGCGCCGTGCCGCCGACCACCGTGGCGCCGGTCGTCGCTGCGCACGCCGCCTTGCCTGCCGTACCGCTGTCTGTGACCGCAGCACTGCGAACCGAACTCGACGCTTCGCAGCCTGAGGCTCTGCACCCGGACGCGGCGACGCCTGGCCCGACCGCGCAGAGCGCACCTTCAGCTGGGAGCCCGATTTCGCGCCGGGCGACCGTCAGAGTGACGGCTTCGGGCCGGCCCAAACCCGCGAGCAATTGCGATGTCCCGTACGTGATCGACAAGCATGGGGTCAAACGCTTCAAAGAGGAGTGCTTCTGATGCCCTGGCGCGCACCAGGCGTTTGGTGGCTTCAACTCAGCGCTCTGCTGGTCGCCACTCCGGCCGCTGCTTCCGGACCCGCGCACGCTTGTATCGACGCGCACGCCGCGGGCCAAACCGAACGTGATGCGGGACGCTTGCTCTCGGCCCAAGCGCAATTCATCTCCTGCACCGCGGAGGCGTGTCCGCCGATGATTCGCCGCGAGTGCGTGGCGTTGGGTGAAGCGGTCCTGGCCATGACGCCGAGTGTGGTGCTGGTTGCGCAAGACGGCGACGGTCGAGCGATCGAAGGAGCACACGCGGCAATCGACGGCACGCTCGCCATTCCGCTGCTCGATGGGCGGCCGTTGGAGCTCGACCCAGGGCCTCATCGCTTTGCGCTGGCGCTGCCTGACGGTCGCAGCCAAACCCTGACCGCGACTTTGCGCTCGGGCGAAAAATACCGGAGAATTGTCGCGAATTTCGTGCCTGTCCTGCCCGTGACCGCGCCGCCGGAGCGCGCAGGCCGCAATCCGCTGGCGTACGTGTTCGGTGGTGTGGGTCTGGCCGCCCTGAGCGCATGGGGCTTGTACGCGCTCGACGGGCACAACAAGCAAAACGAGCTCGAGCGCTGCGCGCCGCACTGTCAGGCCAGTGACGTCGACGCCATGCGAAAATCCTATTTGATCGCAGACGTGCTGCTGGGCGTGTCGCTGGTGTCGCTCGGAACCGGTACTTACTTCTTCTTCAAACAGACCGACGAGCAAACGCCGCGCGGCAGCACCAGCACCCTTTGGCTCGAAGCGAAAGGTCACTTTTGAGCCGTGCACTGAAGCTCGCTCACGGCGCTCGCGGCTGAACGCGCTCGTTCAAGATGCGTGCCGCTTCACGATAAGCAAGGTTTCTGGGTTCACGCCGCGAGAGCTCGCGATACAGGGCCGCGGCGCGAGAAAAATCGCCGGTCGCGACGCTGTCTGCGGCCGCGCGGGCGGCGGTGACACCGCGCGCGAGGGCAACCGTTTCGACGCTCGCGAGCGGCTGCGGGACGGCTCGTTGCACTGGCGTAGCGGCGCTCGTCGTGGCGACGCTCGAGCTCGGTTTGCTCGCGGGTGCACGCCCCAGTTTCTCGAGTTGTGGCTTGACCAAGAGCAGCAGACACAGCAGCGGCAGCAGAATCGCAGCGGTTCTGCGCGCGAGCGAAGCGCGTTGAAACTGCGCTCGCCAGCCGGGGGGCGGCGCTGCTTCGAGCACCGAGGCCGTTGGTTCGATGGCCGGCGGTGCAGGTTCGCTGCTATGCGCCGCCGGCGGTGCAGGCTCGCTGCTGTGCGCCGCCAGCGCCTTGCCTCGCTCCAGCAACTCCGAGGCGGAAAAATAGGTCGTGCTATCGCTCTCGGCGAGGTCGAGCAGCCGCGCCGGCTTGACGGGCACCGGTCGTAACGTGGTCACGCCCGAGCTCTCGTCGGTCTCCACTTCGTTCTGCGGGCTGCTCATGCTTTTTCCTTCGCCCGCGCCGCGGCGTACATCGCCGCGGGCAGGTCTTTGCCGTGTTCTTTGAGCTGTGGCAGAAAGCTCGGAAGATAGCCGGTGGCGACGAGCTCGCTGCGAATGCGACCTGCCTGATCCTCTCCCTGGTACGTTCGCACGAACAAATCGCAGAGCTGGTAACGCCCGCTGTTCGAGTCGAAGCTCGCCACTTCCGTGATGTGAGTCACCTTGCGCGAGCCATCGCTCAGGCGCGACACTTGTACGATCACGTTTACCCCCGAGGCGATCTGTAGCCTCAGTGCTTGGAGCGGCAGCTCGACGTCGCTCATCATGGCCATCGTTTCGAGCCGCGTGAGCGTGTCGCGTGGATAGGTGGCGTGCAGAGTGCCGAGGCAGCCGCCGTGACCGCTGACCATGGCCTGAATGATGTCCAGCGCTTCCCCACCGCGGATCTCGCCGATCACGATCCGATCTGGACGCATGCGCAGAGTGGCCCGAAACAACTCGCGTATGCTGACGGCGCCGCGTCCGTGCGGGTCGGCCGGTCGTGCTTCCAGCTGCACGACGTGGGGATGTTGGACCTGTACCTCTTTGGAGTCTTCGATCACCGCGATGCGTTCGCCGTGCGGAATGAAATGCGTGAACGCATTGAGCAGCGAGGTCTTGCCGCTGCCCGTTCCGCCGGCGATCACCACGTTGAGCTTGGAACCGACCAGCGCGTCGAGCGCATCGTGCGCATCTTTGCTGAAGGTGCCGAGGTCGAGCAGCCGCGCTAAGCTGAAGCTGTCCTTGGAGAAGCGGCGGATGGAAACATACGGGCCGTCGGGCGCGGCGGGGGGAACTACGGCTTGTAGCCGCGAGCCGTCGGGCAGGCGCGCCTCCAAAATCGGGTGCAACTCGTCCACGTGTTTACCCACGAATTGGGCCGCATTCCGTAGAGCACACATGACGGCTTCCTTGTTCGCGAAACGTGCGCCCGTGAGCTCCAATTGGCCGCGCCGTTCGATGAAAACCGTGCTCGGGCCGTTGATCATGATCTCGGAGACGCTCGGATCGTCCAGGAAAACCCGCACCGGTTCCAAAAATCCGAGCAGCGTTTCGGCGTACACTTCAGGACCGATCACGGCATGACCTCCAGCAGCGACTCCCCGGCTTCTTCCGCGTGTTGCCCGCCTGGCGCGAGCCGTAAATATTCGCGAAAGTGTCGGTCCGCTTCGACATAGCTGCCGAGTTGGTCGCGCAGCAGGATGGCCATGCTGTAGTGCGCATCGGCATAATCTGGGCTGACGTCGAGCACGCGCTGCAACTCCAGGCGCGCCTTGGCGATGTCACCCAAAGCACGGAGCAGCGTGGCCTCGATGTAGCGCAGCCGATACGAGCGCGGGTGTTGCCTCAGATATTCCTCCGAGTACTGCAGGGCTGCGCGATAGCGCTGATCGCGGACGCACACGTCGATCAAGAGCGGCACGAGCTGCGCCGGATCGCCGCCGCGCTGACCGGCGAGGTTCAGGTACTGCTCGGCGCGTGTGTAGTCGGACGCAGCAGCGAATTGCTCGGCGCGCTGCATCAACAGCGAGGCCTGCTGTTGCGACGCAGGGCCGTTCTCCAGCTCTGGTGCTTTCCCACCGTGGGCGCAAGCCACCAACCAGAGCGCGAGCAGGAGCGGGATGGGTTTGCTCATGCCTACTTCTTTCCCGAGAATTTCAGCTCGATTTGTCGGTCGAGCGACAACAGCCAGTTGGCGTAACTGCCGCTATGCCGGCCAATGTATGAAAGCAAGAGCCGCACCTCGGTGCGCGCGTCTTCGTAGCTCTTGGTTGCGAGCGCGCGTTCCAGCCGGACGCGATGAACATGGAACTCGGTCTCGACGTCACGCTCGAGCGCGTCGGCTTGACGCCGACTGCCATCGGCTTGCTCGGTGGAGTTCGCAAGCACGAAGCAGGCGGCGGCGCGGCGAAAAGCCACCACCGCATTCACCGCGTCTTGTCCGCTGAACGGCGCCCGTTCGCGCGCGGTTTCGCCGCGCTGTCGTTCCTCGCTCGCGACGGCGAGCGCCGCGCTCCGTTCCCCCTCCGGACATTGCGTGACCTCTGCGCTGGCGAATAGGGGCGGCGGTTCGACTTCATTCGGCAATGCGTTGCCGCTATCGCGCTGACTCAGCACCAAGTAGAAGCCGAGCGGAAGCCCCAAGAGGGCCAGGGCGTAAATCGCTGATCTCCCGGACTCCTGCTTTTTCTTGGTTTGTCCGCGTGTGGCCAGCGTCTCGATCACGGACACGGTCAACTCGACCCGCCCGATCGCGATCAGGCTGTCTTGCAGGAGGCGGCCCTCCACGAACGGCACACCGTTGAGGGTCACGCCCCGCTCCAAGCTGCGCACCTGGCCGAAGATCCCGGCCGCATCCAACGACAGACGCAGCTGCTCGACGGCTGCGTCCTCCGTCGGAAGACGAATCTCGCAATGAGATCCGCTGCCGACCAGCGCGGTCGCCGCGTCGACCGTGAGCTGTTGTCGCGTGCCGTCCGGGTAACGCACGCTGACCTCGAGCATGGATATGTCGTTCATGCTCAGTCTGCTCCGAACGAGTTTTGTATCTGCAATACCATGGGCGTTACGATGAGCAGCAGAATCGCGGCAAAGATCAGCAGCATCGGCGCGAGCATTTTGACGCTGGCCTTCGACGCCGCCTCTTCTGCGCGCGTCGAGCGCCGCATGCGCGACGCCTCGGCCTGGATCTCGAGCACCTGGCCCAACGGGTTTCCGCGCTCTTCGGCCTGGCACACGGCACCCACGAATTCACGCACCGCCTCGCACGGAACGCGGTCCGCCAATTGTTCCAGCGCCTGCTTGCGGGTCTTTCCCACCTGCAGCTCCTTCAAGATCAGGTTCAGCTCGCCGATCAGCGCGTCACCGCTGCTGCTGGTCTTGTCCACGACCTGCTTCAGCGCGCTCGGAAAGTCGAGCCCCGCGGAGAGACCGAGCGAAAGCAGATCGATCACGTACGGCAAGCCGTTCTGAACGCGCTTGCGACGCTCTTGCTCGAGCCCGGTGAGCTGCAAATAGGGCAGCATCAGCCCGACCATGCCCGCCAGAACGACGTACAGCGGACCACGCGAGAGCAGCGCTCCGTAGGCGGCGCCAGCGCTCAAGCCGCCCAAGAGTGACAGCAAGGTCAGCGCCACGCACTCCTCGGGTAAGAGTCCCCAAAAGTCCCCGGACAGCGTGATTTGCCGATCGATTCGCCGCTGCAGCGCCTCGCTCAGCAGCGGCTTGAGGTGCGCGCCGAGCCAGCGCAGCGAGGGCTCGATGTGCCGAAAGAGCGGGCTGCTCCGCTCGGCGCGCGAGCGCTGTAACCCGCGCAGCCCGAGATAACTGGCGCCTCTGGCCCGCGTGCTGCCCACCGTGTAGCCGAGCAGCCAGAGCGTCACGAAGGCAGCGAACGAGAGCCCGCCTTTCAGCAAGAACAGCGCCGGGTTCATATATCCACCGCCAAGACCTTGCGGGCCACGACCACCGAGCCCAGCCACAGCGCGAGCGAGATCACGATCACACTCCAGCCGAAGATGGATGCCGTGAGCGGATCGAAGTAGCCCCGGCTCACCGTGTCGAAGAGCAACAGAATGAAGGCGGGGAAAACAGCGAGCACGGTCACCTGAGCTTTGCCTTCCGCGGTCTTCGACCGGACCACGCCTTGCAACCGCGCCATCTCGCGCAAAGTGGCGGCGGTGCGCTCCAAGATCTTGGGCAAATCGCCCCCCACTTGGCGTCCGATCAGCAAGCCCGATAGAGCCGCGTCCAGCTGCGTGCTGCGGACTCTCCCGGCCATGCTCAGAAGCGCCTGATCGACGGTGTTTCCGAGGCGCATCTCCTTCAGGGCCAGGCCCACTTCGGCATCCAGCGGGGGCGCGAGCAGCGGCTGCGTGTAGGCGAGCGCGTTGCCGATGCTGGGTGTGGCCTTTAACGCGTTGGCGAGCGCCAAAATGAAGCCGTCAATCTTGGCCTCGATCGCGCGCACTCGCTGGCGGCGCAGCTGCTCGATGTACAGCGCGGGGCCTGCTATCACCGGGAGCAGGCCCAGATACAAGAGCTTCTGCGAAAACAGTAGCGCGCAACTCAGGCACACGCAGGAGGCGAACAGCTGCCCCCAGATGATGGCGCGACCATCGGTGGACATGAACATCTGACGCAGCTTGCGCTCGAGATAGGCCTCGTAGGTCGACCAAAGCCGATACGGCAGTGAACTCGGATCGCGCGCGGTCCAGAACAGCGCGGTCCACACCGCGGCCGCTAGAACCGTTATCGCGAGCCACTTGAGCGTCACCAGTTGGGCGATCATAGGTAACGTTCTCCCGGCTTCACTAGGCCGCGGACGATCAGTTCGTCCAAGAAGGTCGGCAAATAGCCGGTCGCCAAGAAGGTCCCTAGGACCTCGCCGTTGGGCCCGGTTCCGCTGCGCTCGAAGCCGTAGATTTTGCGCACTTCGAAGTCGCCCCGCTGATCGAGCCCGCACACCTCGCAGATGGCGATCACTTTGCGCGAGCCGTCGGCCATGCGAGTTTGCTGCGCAATCAACTGCACGCTGGAGGCGATTTGCTCGCGAATCGCGCGCGACGGCAGCTCCACACCTGCCATCAGACACAGCGTTTCGAGACGCGCCAACGCTTCGATTGGCGAGTTGGCGTGGGTCGTGGTCAGCGAGCCATCGTGACCCGTGTTCATCGCTTGCAGCATGTCCAGCGCCTCACCACCTCTGCATTCACCGACCACGATGCGATCCGGGCGCATGCGCAACGCATTTTTGACCAGATCGCGGATGGTGTACTGGCCCTTGCCCTCCATGTTGGGCGGGCGCGTCTCGAGCGACACGACGTGCGGTTGCGCGAGCTTGAGCTCAGCAGAGTCTTCGATGGTGACGATCCGCTCGCCAGCAGGAATGAACGCCGAGAGCACGTTGAGCAGGGTGGTCTTGCCGCTGCCCGTGCCCCCGGAAATCACGATATTTTTCTTGGCAATCACGCTGCGAGTCAGAAACTGACCCATGGCGGGCGCAAGCGCCGAGAGCTCGTACAGACGGTCGATGTCCAGCGGGGACTTGGGAAACTTGCGAATGGTGATGCAAGAGCCCTTCAGCGCCAGCGGCTTGATGATGGCGTTGACGCGCGAGCCATCCGGCAGACGCGCGTCGACCAGCGGTGAAGATTCGTCGATCCGGCGACCGAGCGGCGTGACGATCCGCTCGATCACCGCGCGCACGCGTTCGTCGTCCGTGAAATGCGCGGGGCTGCGTTCGAGCTTGCCCGAGCGCTCGACGTAGATCGTGTCGGCGTCGATGACCATGATTTCCGTGACGCTCGGGTCGTTCAGCAAGTGCTCGAGCGGACCGAGCCCCAACGCCTCGTCGGCCATTTCGCCCACCAGCCGATCCTGATCCGTGCCCGGGGGCAGGCGATGCTCGAGCAGCTTGACGATGCGACGGAGCGCGACCAACACTCGTGGTCGAAACGAGGGGTCGTCCAAGCGCACCGTGTCGGTGGTCGCGAGATCCAAGTGCTCCAGGAGACGCTTGTGGATCTCGCGGCGCAGCCCGCTGGCGCTCTCGGCCTTGGCCGGGGCAGGCAGAGAAATGACCTGGGCCGACGCGTTCGTGACGCCCGGAAGAACCGACGCGCTCGGCGCGCGCGCGGCACTCGCTGGGTTGACCCTCGCCTCCGTCGCGGGCGGGGGAAGGTCGCGCTCCAAGGTTCGCACGTAGACCGTGTGCACGCCGAGCAAGATGGGTGTGCCGTAGGCGACCTCGGCAATGCCGCCGCGCAGCAGTCGGTCGCCAGCGAGCGTGCCGTTGCTGGAGATGTCCTGCACGCGTAACGCGCTCGGTTCGACGTGGATCAGCAGGTGGCGACGCGAGATGCGGTTGTCGTCGAGCTGAATGTCGCACTCCGGGCCGCGACCCACCGATAGCGGCCGAGCGCCAGTCAACTGCGTGACCTGCTTGGCGCCGGACTGTGCCTCGACGGTGATCTCGACCTGCATCACGGCTTCATCCTCACTCCTGGAGCCGTGGCGGGGTTCTTTTCCCAGGCGTTCACTTTGTCGATGTCGCCGCTGTACGCTTTGAAGTCGCGCATCGCGTCGTCGAGCAGCTCCTGGGCGCCCTTCGGGATTGACTCGATCACGCTGGGCACCACGAAGATCGCGCCTTCGACTTCTTCTTCCTGATCCCCATGGGAGCCGAACAGCACGCCGAGCAGTGGTATTTCGCTGAGCCAGGGCAGCCCTGACACCGAGTGACGTTGGGATTTGGAGCGAATGCCGGAGAGCACGATCGATTGGCCCAGCTTGAGCGCCACGGCCGTGCTGAGCTTGGACACGTTGCGCCCTGGCAGATCGGTGCCGCCCGCAACCGGCGGCGTGAGGTCCATCACCTCGGCTTCGAGTTCGACCTTCAACTCTTTACTCGTGGAGTCGAAGCGCGGCAGCACCTTCACGTCGGTCCCGAAGCGGATCTGCGTGAGTGCTGCGGACAAGCCGCTGGAGATGACGTAGTTTTGTTCACCGCCGCTGGAGAAGGTCGCCTCCGAGCCGTTGGAGGTAATCACCGTGGAGTGCTTGAGCACCTTGGCCCAACCCTTGGTCGCCGCGATGTCGAGCCCGGGCAGCGGCTGCTCGATGATGCTCGCGGTCGCCGAGGTCGCCGCGCCTTGCAAGAAGTCGAATTGCCCGGAAAATTGGCCGACTTTGGCCCCGCCGAGCTTCGCCGGCCAGTTCACGCCGACTTGGTAGCCCTTGCTGCGGTCGAACTGCACGAACAAGAAGTCGACGCGGACGTTGAGTTTGCTCTCCGCGGCCGCGCCACCCAGCACCACGAGCGACTCCACTTGCCCCGGGAAGAGCGCCGCGATTTGCGAGACGCGCCGCAATTCAGGCTCGGTGCTGACGCCACCTTCGATGAACATACGGGCGCCGATGCGCCGGACCCGTACGCCGGTCGAGCCCTCGAGCAGCTGCAGCAACTCACGCTCGACGCTTTGCATCGGTCGCGGTGAGACGTTGATCTGGTAGTTGACTTGCGTTTTGTCGTTCTTGAGCAAGAGCAGCGTCGTGCTGCCGGGCTTCTGACCCACGATCACGAACTGCGAGCTGTCCGGCGTCAGCCGTACGTCCGCGATCCCCTTCACGCCTTCGGCGAAGCTCTTGACGTCCGCTGCGGATAGGGTGCGATTTTCTCCGACCGCAAGGCTCAGCTCTTCGGAGCGCTCGAGCGAGACTTGCTCCGGCGGTGCAGCGCCAGCCTTGTCGGTCTTGTCGGTCTTGTCGTGTTTTTGTGCCAAAGCCGGCGCGGCGAACGCCACGGCGATTACGGCCGCGCAAGCTTGGCGCTTCCAGAGGGTCATCGGACGTTCGAAGCCTCGATGCGCACTGGACCTTGCGGTGTGCTCGGCCGGCGCTGCAGATCGGCGCGCACTTTCGTGTCGCGCAGCGCGGACACCTTGAGATCCGGCAAATCGTCGACCGTTCCCGGATCGCTCGGGGGGCGGAGTGCGACGGAGAGCCGAGCGCGTTCGAGGGCCAGCGACAAGAGCTGAGCCTCTGGCAAGCTCAAGCTCAAGGTCAGCTGCTTGTCGTGTGTGGACGATGAGTCGCGCGATTTGGCGTCGGTGTTCACGTTCTGCGTCTCACTGCCGACCGCCAACACCAGGACACGCTGGAGCAAGACCGCTGAAGACTGATCACTATTTTCGAGGTCGGCTCGAAAGGTAGCAATCACGTCCACGTAGTCGCCGGGGCGGATCAGCTGGTTGCCGCGGGTGTCGTCCGAGCCAGTGGCCGCTCGCACGCTGACCGCGCGTTTCCCAGGTTGGATCAGCGAGCTCAGATCGCGGTCTTCGGTGGTGATGGCCAGGTCCGTCCACATCAGCGTCTGCTGCGGAAATACCGCGACCGACGCCTGCAGACCGAGGACCTTGGTGCGCTCCGCGGCCTTGATCGCGCGATCTTCGACGTAGGCGAGCGGCACGCTGCGCGTGGTCAGCATGTCGTCGCTGATCGGCTTACCGCGCTCGATCGGTCGCAGCGCCATCAACACTTCTACCGGCTCACCACCCGACATTTCTCGCTCGAATTTGCGCAAGTACACGAGCAAGAGCGCGGTGCCCAAGAGCGCCAGCAAGAAAGATACGACCAAAGCGTGACGGTTCATTCGAAAATACCTTCCGGCGTCGCGCTAGCTTTGGCAAAACCCGTGCTGCCGAGTTCGATGATGCTCACCCCGGTTTGCTCGGCCGGCGTCTGCGTCGTGACCACGACTACGGCTGCGCCGTCTTTGCTGAAAGCGCGGACATGGTCGTTCAGGTCCAGTTCGTTCGTGGCAGGGGGCAGGGGATGCACGAGGAAGCCTTTCGGTTGGAGCTGACGCTCGTAGTAGGACAACACCTCTTCGTTCGAACGCTTCGTGTCGTACATGCGGATGGCGTAAGAGCGGTGCGCCATTTCGGCGCTGAGCACACGGCGCGCGTCGGGCGGTCGCGGCACCGCGCCCGAGTCGGTGCCAGGCGCGTCGCCGCTGTCGCTGAACATCTCGGGAATGTTGAACTTGCCCTCGGTCCACATCGCCAGCACATGAGTCTGACCGCTGGCCTCGTCCCGGCGCGCCACCACGTAGCGGGCGTCGCCAATCTCGGCCAAGTCACCGCTCTCGGTGAAGGCCACGATGCGGTCGACCAAGCCCTTCAGGCCCCCGCCGCTGTCTTTTCGGGCAATGCAGGCAATTTGCCCGGCCTTGTGATCGCTGGCGATGGTTTCGGAGCTGAGCCAGCGTGCGGGATCGCGCAGCTCTACCGGCAGCTGTTCGAGCGCAGCACTGCCCTTTGGTAGGGCCGCGATCTCGCTGGCCAGACCGGCGGAGTGTTCGCGGCAGTGCTGGCCGAAGCGCTCGATCACTCGCTCCACGCTGAGCGGCGTGAGCTTGGAGGCCAGCGACATTTGTTGACCGTTGATCAGCGCGACTTCGGGCGGCCCAACCAAGGTCGGACCGATCTGGGCGAGCAGTTCGAGCCCGCTGCGCTTCGCTGCTTCCTCGGCCGCCGCACGCGCTTGCGGCAGCATCAACGCGCTGAAGGTCAGATTGGCCGCGGCCAAAAACGCCGCCGCGCGCAGCGTGCCGCGCAGACGTGGACTTCGGTATAGCTTCCTCCAGATCATGCAACTCTCCTTCAGAAGAAGCTCGGGATCACGTTGGCGGCGATGTAGCCAATCAGGCTGATCGCATCGCCGCGCTTGTTCTGAGGGATCTCGTTGCAAGCAACGGAGACCTTCGCCGAGAGCTTGTAAATCTTGTCGCTCACTCGCGCGTCGGCGCTGGCCGTTTCGCTGTCGCTGCCGTTCGTGTGACTGACGGCACCGAAAAAGCTCGGTGCGGAGTCGGTATCCACGTCGAGCGGCGCTGAGCTTTCGCCCGCTTCGCTCCAGATAGCTCCCAGATCGATCCCTGAGCTACAGCCCTGAAGGGCCTGGGACCAAGCCGCCAAGCGAGCGTTTTCGAGCGCTTTGATCTGAGCAACGTACAGGCGATGCAAGAAGAGGCCGCCTGCCATCAACGTGATCAACATCGACGAGACGATGATGCCTTCGACCAATACGGCGCCGCGCGCCGAGCTCCGAGCCTCGAACCGGTGAGCGAGCGCGACGGGGCGCTTCGACGTGCCGAGCGCGGTCAATGGACGGTCCCGCCGTTGTCGGAGTGGCTGATGATGAACGCACCGATGCCCTCGAAGGCGCCGCTGCTGTACAGCCCGCGCATCACGCCTTGTGTCTTGAGCTGCCGGAAGTACCAAGTGTCCTTGACCTTCGGGATCAGGATCTTGGGAATGCCGAGCTTGTCCCGCAGCTTGCCGCCGACCTTGTCGCCCGAAGCGTTGAAGATCTGCGTCAGCGTGGCGACGATCCCCGGCTCGATCGCGGTCGCAACCAAACGCTCTGCCGGTTGAATGCGGCGTAAGCGTGCTCGCCAGCGCATTTGCCACATGGCGTTGGATTTGCAGTCCATCCAGCGCGCCGCGTCGCAATCCAAATAAATCTCGGCATGGGCGATGATCTGGTCGTCCTCGATGGCTGCCAGCCCGCCATTTTGACCGAGATCGGCTACTTCCAGCACTTGGTCGTCGATCGGGGCCATGGCCCGGGTCTTCTCAATCTGCGCGAAGCTGCGCATGAAGACATTGCCGTTCACGGCCCACTCCCACACCTTCGACGGAGAGCCGCACTCGGTCAGATCGTAGTTACTCGTGAAGGCGCCTTTGAGCTTGTCGTTGGCTTGCTTCTTCTTGTCCTTCGAGCACTTTTTGACGTACTCGTCCTCGGTCACATACTTTCCGTCTTCATCCTCGTAGGTCACGGTGGTGGTGCCGTGGCTATCGCTCACGAATTTGCGCGGCTTGCCGTCGAGCTGTGATTTGCAGCTGTCGATCGCTTGCTTCCCGACCAGATCGTCCAAGCCCGCTGGTGGTCCGCCGATCGGCGCGCAGAACAATCCCGGTAAGCTACCGACGATCGCGCCCAAGAACACCTTGGCCTTGTCGATGCCTTCGACCGCCCCCGCCGGAACCCCCATGCGCTCCAGTACGCCGGCCAGGTTGTTCAATACGGACTCGCCCGCCTTCTGACACAGCACGGAATAGGATTCGACCTGCACGGGCAGGCTGGTGCCGATGCCCATCCGCGGGTTGCTCAAGAACGTCTGATAGAACTCGATGCTCTTGCCGAGCCGGCTCTCGGCTTCGTCCTTTTTTGGCATTTTGCCCGCCTTCGCGCCTTTGAAGCAGCGCGCTAAGGTCTGGATCCCCTTGGGATTTATCGAGGGCAGCAAGGACGCGCTCTCGGTCGCTGCGTAGGACACATCGTAGGCGTCTTTGGTGCTGAGTGTGCCTCGCGCCGCGCCCACGATAGGCGTCACGCTGGCCACCGCCACCTGCGCCGCATTCATCGCCGAGAGAATGCGCACGACGTTGGTCGCGACCTTGTCGTCGTTGCGCAGCATGAAGCCCTCCACGCGGGCCACGGCCCCTGCGAAGCCGCAACCGGTCCCGAGCGTGACCACGCACAAGATCGCCGCCACGACCAGCGCCACCGTGACCAAGATCAAGATCGTGCGCCAGATCACCAAGATGGCCAGCACCAGCGACATCACGATGTTGATCGCGACCAGCACGTTCATCCCGCGCGCGTTCCAGACCGCGTTTTCGAAGGCGGCGGAGTCTGCGGCGTCTTGGGCGCGCTCACGCCAGGCAATCGCGTCGCCAATGCCGGCGACGTGCCAAAGGGCGCCGACCAACAACACCCCGAACACGATGCCGACGATCAGAATCGCTCCGCGCGTATCCTGGGTCAGGTTCCGAGTGGGCTCGTTGCTCATGGTTTTGACTCAGAGTTCGTAGCTGTAGGCTGCGCCCTGATAGGCGTAGACCGACTTCGCCGTCAGCTCGCGCACGCCCGTTGGTCCGCAGACCAAGCTCACCCAGCCGGCAAAACAGAAGAATTTCGCCTTCACGGTGGCCGTGAGCGGTGCGGACCCTTTCAGGTCGCTCGGCACTTCGACCTCGAAATCACTCGTGAAATGCGGAGACGTGGCCAAGACCATGGCCGCCGCGAGCTCGATGTCTTCTTTGCGCTTGCCCGAGAAGCTGTCTTTTTTGACGCCCTCGTAAAACGCCGGATCATCGGGCAACACGACGACCGCCGCGCGGGCCGCCGCGGAGGCGGCGCGCTGCAGGATCAAGTGCGCAGCGCACAGGTCGATCAATTGCCAGGTGGCCATGAAAAAGAACATCACAGGCATGTAGGCGATCAGCTGTTCGACGAAGACCGCGCCGCGCTGATCGCGTTGGATGTGGAGGTGCTTCATCAAAACCGCCAGCGCACCAAAGCGACCAAGCCCGTGGCAACGAACACCGCTGGCCCAAAGCGCAGCTCGGTCAGCAGCGCTTGCGGAACTTCTGTGCGACGGGCCTTGGGCAGGAAGGGATTCTTGAGCAAGGCGACGGAGTTGCCGAGCAGGCGAAACAGCTCGCCCTGGTAGGCGAGCCGTGCTGGTGCGTACAGCGCCGCCAGCACGAAAGCGTACAGCTCGACCTGCAGTCCCAAGATCGGTCCTGCCCAGACGCCCAAGCACGCAAGCAGCTTCACGTCCCCGCCGCCCATCGCGCTCACGCGATACAAGAGCAGGGGTACTGCCGAACAGCCGAGCACGCCCACGAGGACGTTCACCGAAGCCCCGCCCAAGAGCTCGCCCAGGCCTTGCCCCGGTTGGCGGATCAGCATGAAATACAGCAAAAAATGCAGCCCAAGGCCGACCAGCGCGCCGAGTGCGACGAGCCGATTCGGGATTTGACCCGTTCGGTAGTCCACGAAGCCAGTGAGCGCCGTGAATACCAAAAGGCCGCTGAGCACGATTTGCGTGGCCGACATCTCGCCTCGAGTTGCAGAGGTTGACACGGGACATCGGATCGCCGAGGCCCCGCGTGGGGACTCACTTGTCCTTGATGCCCGTGACGAGGTCGCCTTGAGCCTTGATCTTGTCCGTCACTTTGCCGCCGAAGTACGTGTACCCCGCGATGCAAAACAGAGCGACGACGCCAACCAGGATGATGTACTCGACGAAGCCCGCGCCGCGGGTGTCGTGAACGAGCTGCTTCAGCTTTCCGTGCTTGATCGACATGTGCGTTTCTTTCCTTGGTTTCAGGGGTTGCTTTGATAGAGCGCGGCACGTTGCCCCGAGTAATTCTTGACCAGCTTCGGTCCCAAGCTAGCCAGGCCGACCGCCACGAGCAGGCCAGCAAACGCCGCGACGATCAGGTACTCGACCAGTACCGCGCCGCGTGTATCAGCGAGCAGGGAGGACTCGTTCTGCATGTCAACGGATGCGAATTGGGCCGCCCGCGCGATGCGTGCGAACGACGGATTTTGGTGGATTCTGAAAGGTTTGAGCGAGCAGCACGACGTCGTCTTGGTTGCCGATGCGAAAGCGCGCGCTCGGGCTCTTCGGGCGTAGCTGCGGCTGCTCCGTGGTGTCGATGGTGAGCTCCACCGTTTTGTCGGTTTCGCCTTCTAGAAGCAGGTGGGCAATGCCGTCGCTGTCGCTGCGTGCGAGCTCGCGGCCCAAATAGCGAATCGGCAAATTGACGCCGTGCTCGAGCCGAGCGGCGATGACCAACTTGCGCGTGAGCGGTGGGCACGCGGCAAAGTATTCCGGTCGCTCGTTGCTGCCCCCGGCGTGGCGCAAGGTGACGTTGAGCGGTGCCTCCGGGGAACGATAACCACCGGGGCACACGACCTCGAGCGCGATGCGCTCCCCGTCACTGCCCGTGGCTCGTACGGTTACGCGGCCGTCTGCTCCCGACGCGCCGAGCTCTTGCCCACCGTGCAGCAGCCGCGCGCCCACTAGCGGCCGGCTCGGGTCCGATTCCACGTGCACCACGAGCTCGTAGCCATTCGGTTTGGGCTGATGGCTGACGGTTTCGCAACCGAGCAGCAGGCACAGCGGGAGAAGCGGCAAGCGATTCACTGGCAACCTCAGATACACGCCGCGTGCCAGGGCCTTTCACCGCGGATTTGCCGATGAATCGGGGAGGAACGGTGCAACCTGCAACCAGCGGTTGGCAGCGCTGGGTTGCATGCCCGCAAGATTGCGCCTTTGATTCGTTACGGATGTCTCCAGAACGTCACTCGCGCGGCTGACGTGCGTAGGAGACTGAGCGAGCTTTAGTCATGGATCAAGAACGCACGCAGGCTCAGTCACGACCGACGATCGTGTCGTACGGTAAGACGCGCGTCTCCGTCATCGACGGACCCGATCGCGGGCTCGCTTGCGAAACCGCGGGGCGTCCCATCCGTGTCGGCACTGCCAGCGACAACGACCTCGTGTTGAGCGATCCCACCGTTTCGCGTCGCCATTGCGCGATCGTGCCGACGTCGGAAGGCTTTCGAGTTTCGGACGAGGGTTCCACCAATGGGGTGCTGGTCGGGCGCGTGCGAATTTTCGAGGCCGTGCTGGTCGGTAGCAGTGAGCTGCGCATCGGTGAGACGACGGTCAGCGTCGTGCCGCTTCCGGACCGAGTCGAGCGCGAGCAAGCCACGATCGATCATTTCGGGGATTTGCTGGGCACTTCGCCGGCCATGCGCGAGCTGTTCGCCGATCTGGCGCGCATCGCGGGCGCCGAGGTCACGGTGCTGATCGAAGGCGAAACCGGCACGGGCAAGGAGCTGGTTGCCGAATCGCTGCACCGTGAGAGTCGGCGTGCCGAAAAGCCGTTGGTCGTCTTCGATTGCAGCGCGGTCTCGCCTACGTTGGTCGAAAGTGAGCTTTTCGGGCACGAGCGCGGCGCTTTCACCGGCGCGGTGGCCGCGCGCGCGGGCGTCTTCGAGCAGGCCGACGGCGGCACCATCTTCCTCGACGAGCTCGGCGAGCTGCCCAAGGATCTGCAGCCGAAGCTGCTGCGCGTGCTGGAAAAGCGCGAGGTCAGGCGGCTGGGCTCTCAGCGCGCGATCCCCGTGGATGTGCGCGTGCTGGCCGCCACCAACCGCAAGCTAACCGCGGAGGTCGCGAGCGGCAACTTCCGGGAAGATCTCTACTTCCGATTGGCGGGGGCACACGTCGTCGTGCCTCCGCTTCGCGATCGGAAGCAAGACTTGCCCCTGCTCGTCGAGCATTTCTTGCGTCGCTCGTCGCCCCCGCGTTCGCCGAGTGAGATAGCGGCTCCAGTCTGGGAGATGTTCATGGCGCACCGCTGGCCGGGAAACGTGCGCGAGCTGCGCAACGCGGTCGATCGCTGGGTCGTCACACCCGAGCGAGCACTCGGAGTGCTCGAAGTGCGTGCGAGCGAAGACGGCGCACGACCGCCCGAGCTCGAACTGGTTCCACTCCGAGAGGCACGGCGCGACGCCAGCGATGACTTCGAGCGGCGCTATTTGCGCGCGTTGCTCGCGCGCACGAACGGCAACGTCACGCGCGCCGCGGCGATCGCCGAGGTTTCTCGGCAGATGATTCAAAAGCTGATGCGCAAGCAAGGTCTGGCCTGAGCCGAGCAGCCCTTCAAGGCGCGCGGCAACAGAGCACGCCGCGCTGAACCAGCTGCGATTCGATCGCGCCGCATACGTTCTTGTAATTGTTGTACACGCCGAACCAAGCCGTCATCCCGCGATAGATGCAGCTGCCGTTTTGCTGCACGCACAGATCGCCGCAGCAAGCGGCGCCGTCACCTGCATCCGAGCACGGTTCGCAATTTTGGTCGCCGACGGCGGCCACGAACGCGCCGGGCTGAGCCGCGCACTCTTCTTGCGTTGCTTGCGAGCTCACCTCGCCGGAGCCGTACGGCACGCTAGCGCAAACGTGCCAACCCGCGGCGCACGCATCCGCAGGCACCTCGCAGACATGAGTCTCGAAGCCGCATGCATGGCCGGTCTTCGGGGCCCGCAGCGAGCTTCGGGGCCATTGCGCCGTGCAGCCGGCGATGAGCGGCCAATCGGCAATCGGCAAGAATGCCTCCCGCGTACCGTCGCTGCAGCCGCTGGGCGAAATGCAGCTGCCGTGCTCGCAGCTTTGGTCGTTTGCACAAGCAAAGTCTGCGCCGCAACCTCCGCAATGATCGTGCGACGAGCTCAAATCCACCTCGCAGCCATCGCCCGCTCTTTGATTGCAGTCCGCAAAATTGCCGCTGCAAACCAGCACCGCTTCGCCGCCGCTCGAGCCGCCCGCGTCCGAACCGGATGCCCCGCCATCGGCGCCCGCACGGCCCGCCATGTTCGCGCTGACGTCGCCGCCAGCTCCTGCGTCGATGTTGCTTCGACCCGCATCACCGATCTGGCCGCCTTCTGGCTTCGTGAGCGATGGGCCGCTCAAGTAATGCTCGTCATTCGGCGCCATCAGTGAGCAGGCGGCGACCCACGCGCAAGCGAGTGACCAAACTACGGTCAGACCGCGACGCGCGCTGGCCCTGCGACCGCTCGATTGGGCCGAGGTCCTCATTCGGTCACTGTTGGTCGTCCTAGCATTTTCGATTGCGATGACGGCGCGCAAGATGGTGACGACGAGGTGACGTCGGATCGGATCACCCTTGCGGGTAAATCGAGTGTCGGAATTCGCTCGCGTGCTGGCCACGCGCGCGGACGCAGCGCTGCTTCTGCGGCGCCAGCAAGCGACGCGAGGGCGGCGAGCAAGCGCGCGACTTTGCGCATGGTGTAAGTGCCATACGTCGACTCGAACCAGTCGTTTCGGCGCGCGCGGCTGGTGTCGCTCTCGGCGCTCTCGTCGTAGGGCTGGTCGAAAGGAACTGCGACGCTCGAAGGCGCCGGCTCGGCCGGTCCGGTCCGCGCCGGGGAAAAATGGGACGAACTGGTACGCCCGTGCCCGCATCCGGCCACTTCCGGGGCGGAAGCTCGCCGAACCGCCTTGGGGGCCGGGTTGGGGGGTTACCAGTTGCCCGCTGAGGTCTTATAAGGCGTCGCTTCGGCCCCGCCTACGCAGTGACCAACGCTCGCTCTCCCCAAACCCCGGTGCCGGTTCGGCTCATGGGGCAGTTCTACCGACACGCGCCGCGCTACTGCGGGGGCCTCGTGCTGCTCGCGGCCTATCAGCTGTTCCAGTGGTGGTTCGACACGCGCATGCGCCGCGCGATCAACTTTGCAACGCAGGGTCAAAGCGCCCAGGCGATCGCGCTCGGCGAACTCTTGGTGGTAGCAGCCTTGGCCGCGTTCGTGGTGCGTGTGGCGTCGCGCGTCACCATCTTCAACGCCGGGCGCATTGCCGAATACGAGCTGCGTCGGGAAATCTTGCAGCGGCTGCTCAAGCTCGGCCCGTCTTTTTACCGGCGCATGAGCACGGGCGAAATCATGAGCCGCGTGACCAACGACTTGGTGCAGGTGCGGCTGCTGGTCGGCTTCGGGGTGCTGAACATCATCAACACCGGCTTTGCATTGATCAGCGCGTTGGCCGTCACGATCCCGATCTCGGCCAAGCTGACCTTGGCCTCACTCGCGCCCTTGCCGTTCCTGCTCTTGATCACGCGCGGGTTTTCCCAGCACTTCTACACGCGCACGCGAGACAACCAAGACGCGCTCGGCAAGATGAGCGCGCGAGTGCTGTCGAGCGTGGCGGGCGTACGCGTGATTCGCTCGTTCGCGCTCGAACCAGAGGAGGTGCTCGCGTTCGAAAAGACGAACCAGGCGTACCTCGACAAGAGCCTGTCGCTCGCGCGCCTGCGCGGCTTTCTCGGTCCGATTCTGACGGCGACGCTGTCGATCGGTGTTTTGGTCGTGTTCTGGTACGGCGGCTTGATGATGCTGCACGGTGAGCTCGACGCCGGTGGCTTTCTGGCCTTCTATCGTGCCCTCGGGCGGCTGACTTGGCCGCTGATTTCCTTGGGTTTCGTGATCGGCCTATTGCAACGCGGCCGCGCCGCGTTCTCGCGTTTGACCGATATCTTCAGCGCCGTGCCGGACATCGTCGATGGCGATCACACGCTGCCTCCGGGCGCGAGCGGTCGGCTCGAGGTCAAGCAGCTCTCGTTCTCGTACAACGATCGCAAGGTGCTCGATGACGTGAGCTTCGAGCTCCCCGCTGGGGGATCGCTCGCGATCGTAGGGCGCACGGGCAGCGGCAAATCCTCGCTCGCCGTGTTGCTCGCGCGGCTCCAGCCCACACCCCGAGGCAGCGTGTTTTTGGACGGCGTGGACGTGTGCGACCTGCCCTTGTCCGCAGTGCGCGAGAGCGTCGGCTACGCGCAACAAAACGCGTTCTTGTTCTCTACTACCGTCGCGCGCAACATCGGCTTTTCCCTCGACGAGCCGGACGAGCACGAGTCGCAGCTCAGGATCGAAGAGGCCGCGCGTGAGGCCTGCATCGAACAAGAGGTGCTGGATCTGCCGGACGGCTACGACACCGTAGTCGGCGAGCGTGGCGTGCAGCTCTCCGGAGGCCAAAAGCAACGCGTGGCGCTGGCGGCCGCGTTCGCATCCGAGCCCAAGGTGCTGGTGCTCGACGATCCGTTGAGCGCGGTCGACGCGCGCACCGAGCGCGCGATCTTGGACGCCATCGATCGTCAGCGCAAAAAGCGCGGCTTGATCTTGATCACGCACCGCGTGGCCGCCGCCGCCCACTGCGACCAAATCATCGTGCTCGAAAAGGGCCGGGTCGTAGAACGCGGTACGCATCAAGAGTTGAGCAAAAACGGCGGAATTTACGCGATTTTTGCGGAAGAACAACGAATCGAGAGCGAGCTCGCCAAGCTGGGCGGGGTCGTGCCCGACGAACAGCAGGTGGCCGAGTGACGCCACCCACGGTTCTCCCCGAGGCCAAGAGTGCCGGCACGCGCGCGCAGCGTGGTCGCGCGGACAAGAAGCGCACCGAGCGCATCCTGAAAGCGTTCCACGAAGAGGAGCGCTTCGGCAAAGCGTACGACGCCCGCCTGACCAAGCGGCTGTGGGGCTATTTGGTGCCCTATCGCTTGTTGCTCTGGGCCTCGGTGGTGGTGATCGTGCTCACTTCGATCGGGGCCCTCGTGCGGCCGCTGATCATGCGCTCGGCGATCGACGACGTGATCAAGCATGGTGATCGCGTCGCGCTTTTTCACAGCGGCTTGCTCCTGGCGAGCGTGCTGGTCGCCGAACAGCTGCTCGGCCTGGTGCAAGTGTACGCCGTGCAAGTGGCCGGCGCGCGCGCGGTCGCGGACATGCGGCGCGAAGCATTCGAGTTCTTGCAACAGCTGCGGCTCGGCTTCTTCGACAATCAGCTGGTGGGGCGGCTCGTCTCGCGCGTCACCAACGACACCGACGCGATCTTGGAGATGTTCGCCTCCGGCGCGCTGAGCGCGGTCGGTGATTTGGTGCGGCTGCTCGGCATCGTCATCCTGATGCTGATTTTGGACTGGAAATTGTCGCTGATCGCCTTCGCCGCGGTGCCGCCAATGGCCGTGCTGGTGGTGCTCGTGCGGCGCAATATCCGCGAAGCGTTCCGCGCCATTCGCGCCAAAACCTCGCGCATGAACGCGACCATGAACGAGCAAGTGACGGGCATGACCCTGATCCAAGCCTTCGGTCGCCAAGCAGCGGCCGCCGCCGAGTTCGACGAGAGCAACGTCTCTTATCGCGACGCGAACATGAGCGCGATCAAGTGGGATTCGATTCAAGACGCGGCCATCGACACCATCGCTGCCATCTGCCTGGCGCTGGTGATCGCTTCCTTCGGCTATCGCCCGGTGAGCTTCGGCACGCTGGTCGCGTTCACGGCCTACCTGTCGCAGTTCTTCGAACCCATTTCCCAGCTCGCGCAGCGCTACACCCTGCTGCAAGCGGCCATGGCCGGCGCCGAGCGCGTGTTCAGCTTGCTGGACGTAGTCGAGCCCGACGCGCCCGCGCGTGAAGGCAAGCCGCCAGGAGATCCCGAGCTCGCGCTGCAGTTCGAGGACGTGAGCTTCAGCTACAAGCCGGGTACGCCCGTCCTGTCCCACATCAGCTTCGCGGCACGGCGCGGTGAACGGATCGCGCTGGTCGGTCCAACCGGCTCCGGAAAAACCACGATTACCGCGCTTTTGTTGCGCCTATACGAAATCGAGACTGGCACCGTACGCGTCGATGGCGACGACGTCGCGGGCCTGGCACGCGAACAACTCCGGCGTCGCTTCGCGGTCGTCCCGCAAGACGTCGTGCTCTTCCCGGGTACGGTCGCGAGCAACGTTGCGGCCTCGGAAACCCCGGATCGCGCACGCGTCGAAGACGTGCTGCGCCGCATCGGCGCGCTCGATCTGTTCGCCGAGCGCGATCGCGGCATCGACACCCGCGTCGACGAATACGGCTCGAACTTTTCGACCGGCGAACGGCAGCTGATCGCCTTCGCCCGCGCCCTCTACCGCGACGCGCAGATTCTGATCCTCGACGAAGCCACCGCCAGTGTCGACAGCGACACCGAAGCGCGCCTACAGCGCGCGCTCGAAGAGTTGATGCGCGGTCGCACCGCGCTGGTGATCGCGCACCGTCTGAGCACGGTGCAAAAGGCCGATCGCATTTTGGTGCTGCGCAAAGGCAGCGTCGTCGAACAAGGCACACACGCCGAACTGATGGTCCAAGGCGGCCTGTACGCCCGCCTGCACGAGCTGCAATTCTCCCGCGCCGAACAAGAGTCCGCGCTGCAATCTGCCCTGGAACACGCCCCGAACTGAGATTTGGGGGTTAGCGGGCGCGGGGCGCGCTGCGCGTCGCGTAGCCCTCGGTGCTGCTTGGGCGCTCCAACCTGGCGGGCTCCACCTCCGCCGGCGGGGGTGGAGGGTATTATTGCCTCCGCCGGCGAGCATTGCGGGGGAGGTGCCGCGCGTCATGCAGAGCGCGCTCACGCAGGGACGAGTCGAGCCGCGGGATACCGAAACTTACCTCCGCCGGCGGGTGTTGGAGGTATGCCTCCGCCGGCGGGTGGGAGAGTGAGGTGGCGCGTCATTGCCGAGCGCGGTCACCGCCCAGGGACGAGTCGGGCCGCGGGATACCGAAACTTACCTCCGCCGGCGGGTGTTGGAGGGTATGCCTCCGCCGGCGGGTGTTGGAGAGTGAGGTGGCGCGTCATGCAGAGCGCTCACGCGGGGACGAGTCGAGCCGCGGGATACTTACCTCCGCCGGCGGAGGTGGGTGAGGTTGCCCTTACCTCCGCCGGCGGGTGTTGGAGGGTATGCCTCCGCCGGGTGGTTGCCGGTGGCGTAACGCACGTCTCATTGCCGAGCGCAGTCACCGCCGAGGGACGAGTCGGGCCGCGGGATACCGAAACTTACCTCCGCCGGCGGGTGTTGGAGGGTATGCCTCCGCCGGGTGGTTGCCGGTGACATAACGCACGTCATTGCCGAGCTCGGTCACCGCCGAGGGACGAGTCGGGCCGCGGGATACCGAAACTTACCTCCGCCGGCGGGTGTTGGAGGGTGTTACCTCCGCCGGCGGGTGGGAGAGTGAAGTGGCGCGTCATGCAGAGCGCGCTCACGCGGGGACGAGTCGAGCCGCGGGATACTTACCTCCGCCGGCGGAGGTGGGTGAGGTTGCCCTTACCTCCGCCGGCGGGTGTTGGAGGGTATTGTATGCCTCCGCCGGGTGGTTGCCGGTGGCGTAACGCACGTCTCATTGCCGAGCGCGGTCACCGCCCAGGGACGAGTCGGGCCGCGGATGTCGACTTACCTCCGCCGGCGGGTGTTGGAGAATAAGGTAGCGCGCGTCATGCCGAGCGCGGTCACCGCCCAGGGACGAGTCGGGCCGCGGATATCGACTTACCTCCGCCGGCGGGTGTTGGAGAGTGAGGGTGGCGGGCGGCATGCCGAGCGCGGTCACCGCCCAGGGACGAGTCGGGCCGCGGATATCGACTTACCTCCGCCGGCG
>Ga0247778_1000331_pt1 | contig 73236 bp, 64 predicted proteins | sample UWRJL049202B5_FD_179939 | JGI IMG/M metagenome (GOLD analysis project Ga0247778, IMG submission 179939) | Plant litter microbial communities from Arlington Agricultural Research Station in Wisconsin, United States - UWRJ-L049-202B-5 | ecosystem: Environmental > Terrestrial > Plant litter >... | reverse complement strand
TGCCAGGACCGCAGCGATCTTCGCCCACTTCCGATCGTCTAATGGGAGTCGAACCATCGACTCCCCCATGGAGCACACGCGCCATCCAATGGAAAGCAAATTTTTCCACCTTCCGGGCACGGGCACGCTTACGGGAGGACCTGAATTCAGGGACAGACCCTCGTAGAGATTGAGCGCCTCACGCCCGGCCGGTCCGTAGGGTTGATGGTCACGAGCGGCGTCGCGACCGGCACAGCCTTCGGCGGCAAATTTCGGAACCCTGCGCAGATGCGAGTTGCGATGCTGGTTTGCGATCGCCCCCAAAAAGAGTCCAAGGCCCAAGGCGGTCGTGATCACGCCCAACGGCGAATTGCCGCGCCCGTGGCGCGTTCAACGCTCGACGAGGGCCCGCAAGCGTTTCGGGGCGAGCGCGCAGTAGCTTTCGACGAGCAGAGCGTCCAACTCTTCCCAGTCCGTGTCCGCCGTCAGCATCACACCCACGATGTTCGGAAACCAGAGCGGTCGAAAGAACGGTCGCCTGCTGAAGCGAGCCGAACGCGAGTTCGCCTCCGAAAGCCAAAATGTCAGCACGCACCCGTGCGCCGTGTTCGCGGCCTCGGCGTACGCCGGCGGCCAGCCGTCACCGATCATGAGCACGTGAGCAAAGTTCTTCTTGCTCACGCACCAGCGGATCCCCGCCCAGGCCGCCTCTTCGTAAGCCTCCGGCAAATCGAGACAGACCAACCGCAGTCGGGCAAGGACTCGTTCCGCGATCGGTTCACGATTCAATCGACGCATCTGATGGGGGGCGAAAGCTGGCGAATAGCCGTCTACAGACTCACGGTTTATCCGGCTTCATTTCGAGAATCGGCTTCGGGAAATCGCGCAGGTGATCATTGAGCCAACCGGTTTTGGCAAAGGGCATGATTTCCAAGCCATCTCCCTTGCTCGCGACACCCACGGAAACCGCTTGCCCCCCCACTACGATGGCCATCTGCGTCTTGTCCCCTTTTTTGTAGACTCGACCCGCGGCGTCCCAAATCTTACTTTCGGAGGCCAGGGTGACGTCGGTCATTTCGCCGACGCCGCGCACGCGTGCCGACGCTCGAAAGGCCCTCAGGCTCGTGAACATGGGGATCAGCTTGCTGATCACGTCCTTCTCGGCCAGCGTTTCCAAGACAGGATCGAGATCGCGCGCCTGTACGCCGAAGGTACCGTCGAATGCGAGCGGGTCCTTGTTCCAGACGGTGAAGCGCGCGCTTTCTACGTCCATCCACCAATCGTTCGATTCGCTGTTACCGGCGCGTAGGGCGAGGTCTCGCGTGCGGAGCGCGAATTTCTCCAGCATGTTCACTCTGAGCTTCGGGTTGAACCGCAGCTCGGTGTCGAGCTTCATATTGGCCCCGGCCGTGATGTCGCTGCCGGAGACTTGCAGGTCCTTGGTCACGGCGTGCAATTTTCCCTGCGTCCAATACTCGTGATCCATATCCAAGTTCAGTGAAGCGTTCAGCTCGCCCTTCATCTCGAGCGCTTTGCTGTTGCTGTCCATGAGCACGGCGGGGAGATCACGGAGATCGACGGAAACGATCTTGGGCATACGGATCAGCGCTTTTTGGAGATCGGTCGATTTGCTGAGCTGAATCGTGTCGAGTTGCGCCTCTTCGTGGTGGTCGTGGATTTGGATCGTGAAGGCCTTCATCTTCTTGGCTAAGGAGACGTAGCTGGATTTGGAGCTGGAACGAACGAGCGGCAGCCGTGCACTGGAGCCAGCTGCATCGAAATCGAGCTGCCAATCGCTGCCGACGCCGAAGCCGATGCCCTTCACATTGATCGCGTCTGTCTGATAATACAGGTGGCTCTTGCTCCCGAGCCTGCCGCGGTCGAGAAACAGGTCGACGGCGAGCGGCCCTTTGCCCTTGGAGATGTCCAAGTTTTCGGCTTCGAAGTAGCTGCCGAGGCTGGTCATCGACTCGATCATCGCGCGCAGGTTCACGCGCGCAGTCACGAGCTCCATGAAGCTCGCGTCGGCGTGCTCTTTGGGGTTCAATTGGGGAATGTCGGCGGTTATTTGACCTTGCAAGCCGGTCGCGATCGTTTCATTGGCGCCGAAGCGAAGATCTCCCGGTCCGAGGTCTTGCACGGCGGTCTCGACCTTCATCACGTTCGGCCCCACCGTGAAGCCGCCCTTCAAGCTACCTTTGCCGAGGTAGCGATACTCGAAGAACCAGAGCTCCTTGACCGCGATATCGAGCCCTTCGACTTTCACGGTCCAATCAGGATCCTCTTTCTCGGTCGCTTTGGCCGTCGGTTCGCGAATGACGTTCGCGCCCGGCAAGCCTTCGAGGGGAGGGTAGGCCTTGACGCGCCGCTCGATGTTCTTGGTATCTTTGACCTGGACACGCATTTGATAGATGACGTCATGCGCTGCCAACCGGGTGACGTGCACGCGGCGCTTCACGAGCTCGAGCAAGCGCAGGTTGATGATCAGATCGTGCCCGTCCAAGATGAATTGGGTCGTGCCATTGCTGAGAATGCGCACGCTCTTCATGTACACTTTGCCGGGCCAAATGCTGTACGCCGGATTCTGAATCTGGACTTCCAGATCTTCGGAGTTGAGCATCCGTTCTACTAGACCGGTCCACAGCGCCAGCGTGACCAACACGGGATACGCCGCGAGCGCCAGCACGATTGCCGCCAGCCAGCGTAGCTTTCGTTTGCGAGTCCAGGTGAAGGGAGGGCGCTTCGTCAGCTGCGTCAACCAGGCGGGCTTCCTCATCGGCAGAGCCCGCAGCTGCACTTTTCATTCCAAAAGCCCGCGTGCCTGGACACCGACGGTCAATGGTGGGGCGAAAGTGAGCTGGCGCACCTGGCGGAACGGGTAACGTCAGCTAAGTTTTGTCCGGTGTCCGTGCAACTCGATCTCTTCGGTCGGGAAGGGCCTACCTTCGATCGTACATTCGGTGCCGTGCAGCGCTTCGAATTGGCCGGGGATGCTTGGCTCGAACTTTTGCCCAACTGGCTCCGCGGACACCAAGATTTATTCGACTCGTTGCTCGAAACCACGCGCTTTCGCCGCGAACAACGCGTGATGTACGACAAGATGGTGGACGTTCCGCGCCTCTACGCGGTGTTGGGCGAAGACGGCCCGATCCCCGCGGTCGTGCGGGCGATGCAGCACGCGCTATCCGAACGCTATCGCGAGTCATTTGCCAATATCAGCCTCGGCTACTATCGCGATGGCCGCGACAGTGTGGCATTTCATGGCGATCACGTCGCTCGAACCTTGCCCAGCGCGTTGGTTGCGACCGTTTCCCTCGGCGCGCCGCGGCGTTTCCTGATGCGCCCCACCGGCGGCGGAAAATCGCTCGCCTTCGACTTGGGGCGTGGCGATTTGTTGGTGATGGGCGGCGCCGCCCAGCGCACCTGGCAACATGCGATTCCCAAATCCCGCTCGGTCGGCAAGCAACCGCGGATGGCGATCATGTTTCGCCCCCATTGGCAGCCACTTCGCCCCAGCTAAATCTCGTGCACCCGCACGAGAGTGGCGCGTTCCTTGCTGAGATTTCGGGATGGATGCTCGATTACGAAGAACATTGCATGGGGCTCTCGGGGGCGTGATCGGCGCGGCGTGCATGACGGCCGTGCGCATGGTCGCCCATCGCGCGAAGTGGATTCAGCAAATGGTACCGCAAGCCGTGGAGGCAAAAGCCAGGCACCAGCTGCCCATCACACCGTCGGCCATCCTGTCGGCGCTGCCGTCGCAACGGGCGCTGCATCATCTTGCCGACCAACTCATGCATCTTGGCTACGGCTCGGGCTTGGGCGCCGCGTATGGCCTCGTGCTCGGCAAAGGGCAGGCTTCGATGACCAAGGTGGTGAGTTACGGCCTGGGCGTTTGGGGCTTCGGTTCGTTCGTGCTGCTCCCCGCCTTGAAGATCATGCGCCCGGAATGGCGCGCCAAGCCCGCCGAAATCGCCGTCAACCTCGCGGCCCATCTGATTTACGCAGGCGCCTTGGCGCTATTGACGGAGGAGCTGGAGACTCAATCCTTCGTGCAGCCCTTGCAATATCCGGCGTCGTTGGTCGCAAAAACCGGATGAGCCAAGGGGGACATTTATTCACACGCGGCAGTTTGCGCCAGCGCACCTCGGCTCGAGGCGGCGGGTTCGAAGTGGCCGAGCTCCGGCCCGCAATTTGCGAGCACTGATCTGAGTTGGCTCGCGTTTTCATCGGTATCTCCGGTTGGCGTTATCCGCCTTGGCGAGGCGTGTTCTACCCGCGCGGGTTGCGGCAAGCCTCCGAACTGCATTTCGCAAGCCGGAACTTTTCCACGATCGAGATCAACGGCTCGTTCTATTCGTTGATGCGACCTGAAACCTATGAAGCGTGGTACCAAGAGACGCCGCCTGGCTTCACCTTCGCGGTCAAGGGCGGGCGATACATCACGCATTTGAAGCGGTTGAAAGACGTGGCTTCGCCGCTCGCGAATTTCTTCGCCTCCGGCGTGCTCCGCTTGCGCGAGAAGCTCGGCCCCATCTTGTGGCAGCTTCCCCCGCAACAAGCGTTCGACGAGGCGAAGCTGCGTGCCTTCTTCGAGCTCTTGCCGCGCTCGACCGAGCAGGCCGCGCGGCTCGCGCGTCGACACGATCAACGCTTGGCTGGTAGGAGCGAGACTCGCGCGTTGATTGAGCGACCGATCCGCCACGCGCTGGAGGTTCGCCACGCGAGCTTCGTTCAGCCAGCATTCATTGCCCTACTCAGAGAGTTCGGAATCGCCGCTTGTGTTGCGGACACGGCCGGTCTTTTCCCATGCATAGAGGACGTCACGGCGGATTTCGTGTACGTGCGCTTGCACGGTTCGAGCGAGCTTTACACTAGCGGCTACGCGCCTCGCGAGCTCAGACACTGGGCGGCTCGTACGGCCGCTTGGGTCGGAGGTGGCAGCGCGCCGACTTCGACGTTGATTACCGTCCCACCGGAGCCTTCCGCAGCTCGTGACGTGTACGTGTACTTCGACAACGACGTCAAAGTACGTGCACCGTTCGATGCTGCCAATCTGCAGCGCCTATTGGACGGGAAGCGCGTGCAACGTCTGCCTTCGGCGCTCGGCGGAGTGACCGAGACACCGTTCAACGATTGGAGTCGGTGGCGAGGGCTGGGGCCGGTGAGCCGATCGTGACAAATGTGAACAGCGGTGCGAACGTGATTGGCGAAGACGGGAAAGCGCGCGCATGATTGCCAGTGAAGTGCAGAACACTAGCGAAGTATCTGCCGCATTGCGCGAAATCGCGGCCTTGCTCGAGTTTTCGCGGGCACCGAAGTTCAAGGTCAAAGCGTATCAACGCGCGGTGGAAGTCGTCGACACGGTTGCTGACTTGGCTCCCCTCATCGAACAGGGCCGGCTCAAAGAACTGCAGGGGATAGGGACCACGCTCTCGGGTCAGATCGAGGAGCTGTGGAACACCGGCCGCTCGCAGTTCCTGAATCGCCTGCGCAGCGAACAGCCGGAGGGTGCGAGCGAGCTGATTCAGTTGGAGGGGATGACGGTGCGACGCCTGCGCGCCTTGGTGGATGAGCTGGGCGTTCGTTCGGTCGCGGAATTGCGCCTCGCGTGCGCCCAGGAGCGCGTCAGAACCGTGCCCGGTTTCGGAAAAAAGACCGAGCAGCGCTTGCGGGACGCGTGCGACCGTTGGCTGAACCGCGGCCAAGAGATCCCTTTGCCCACGCTGCTGTCGAAGGCGCTCGAGCGTGCGGCGGTCTTGGAGCAGGAGCTCCGGCGCGGGAGCGAGCTCGTCCAACTGGTGGGTGACCTGCGGCGTGGAAGGGAGACCGTGCGCGAACTCGAGTGGGTGGTTTTGGGAGCGACCGAAGGCCCCCTTCGTCAGCTCGCGACTTTGCGCCAAGTGCTGCGCGTCGAGCCTGAGCAAAGTCGAGCGCATCTGAGCGAGGCCCTGAAACTGCAGCTGCATGCCGCGAGCGCGGAAACTTGGGGTAATGCTGTCGTCCTCGCGACGGGGGACGATGCGCACGTCAGCGCGCTGCGCCGCAGAGCCGCTGAACGGGGCTTCTCCATCCAGGGTTGGGAGAGCGTGCCGACGAACGGTGCACCAGTCCGCGCATTCAGCAGCGAGGGCGAGCTGTACGCGGCGCTCGATCTGCCGCTCGTGCCTCCAGAACTTCGCTCGGGTCTCGAACCATCGAGGCTGGCAAACCTCGCTCAGCTCGTCAGCGAGCCAGACATTCGAGGCTTGGTGCATTGTCACACCACGTACTCCGATGGCAGAAGTAGCATCGCCGAAATGGCCGAGGCCGCGCAGGCGCTGGGGATGCACTATCTGACGATCACGGATCATTCGCCGAGCGCGCACTACGCGAATGGGGTTTCCCTCGAGCGCTTGAAACAGCAATGGGACGAAATCGCCGCGGTGCAAGAGCGCTCGCCGGTTCGCATTCTGCGCGGTACGGAGTCCGACATTTTGGCGGACGGAAGCTTGGACTATCCGGACTCGGTGCTGGAGGGCTTCGACGTGGTGATTGCGAGCATCCATGCTCGACACCGCATGGATCGCGCGGCGATGACCACGCGCTTGGTGCGCGCCATGTCGCTCCCGATCTTCAAGATTTGGGGTCATGGTTTGGGACGCATTTTGAACCATCGCGACGCCATCGATTGCGACGTGCCCGCCGTGCTCGACGCTCTGGCGAGCTCGCGCGGGGCGATCGAGCTGAATGCGGACCCGCACCGCTTGGATTTGCCACCGGAGTGGATCCCGGCTGCCCGAGAGCGCAAAATCCCGTTCGTGATTTCGGTCGATGCTCACTCCACGCGCGGTCTGGGCGTTCTGCGTTACGGCACGCTGATGGCCCGCCGCGGTGGCCTCTTGCGCTCAGAAGTACTCAATACCGAGCCCGCGGAGCGGTTCGCGGCGCTCGTGCGGCCCACCCAGGCAGGATGAGGCAGTGAGCGACGATTCCGAAACCGAGCAGCTCGCGATCGCCGGCCAGATCGTAGACATCACGCATCCGGGTAAGCCCTATTTCAGCAAGCAAGTTCGGCTGACGAAGCTCGACATCGTGCGCTACTACCTGAGCGTGGCGGAGGGCGCGCTGCTCGGGATCCGCGAGCGACCGATCGTGCTGAAACGCTTCGTCAATGGTGCGGAGGCGCCGCCCTTTTATCAGAAAAGGGCGCCGGAAAAGCGACCCGCTTGGCTGACGAGTACGACCTTGTCATTTCCATCGGGTCGCTCCGCGGAAGAGCTGGTGATCAACGACGCGGCTGCCCTCGCGTGGATCGTGAACCTGGGCTGCATCGAGTTGCACCCACACGCGGTGCGCCGTTCCGATCTCGAGCATCCGGACGAGCTGCGCGTCGATCTCGATCCGGGCCCAGGCGTCTCTTGGCAGGACGTGCGGCGTGTGGCGCTCGAGGTGAGAGCCGTACTGGACGATCATGGTCTGGTTGGCTATCCGAAGACGAGTGGTTCGCGAGGCATCCACGTGAACGTGCGGATCGAGCCGCGCTGGTCTTTCACCGAGGTGCGGCGCGCCGCCCTGGCCCTCGCGCGCGAGGTCGAACGGCGTTTGCCTGAGCTCGCCAGCTCGAAGTGGTGGAAAGAGGAACGCCACGGCGTGTTCCTCGACTACAACCAGAACGCCAAGGACCGCACGACCGCGTCTGCCTTCTCGGTTCGCCCGCTGCCGGACGCGCGCGTGTCTACACCGCTCGCGTGGTCAGAGGTGCCGGACTGCAATCCAGCTGATTTTACCGTACTGAGCGTGCCTCGGCGCTTTGCGGAACAGGGCGATCCGCACGCTCGTATGGACGACGCTCCAGGTTCCCTCGACGGCCTACTCGAACTTGCGGCCCGTGACGAAGCGGCGGGCTTGGGGGACGCACCCTGGCCACCGCACTTCCGAAAAATGCCCGGTGAAGGCGCGCGGGTCGCTCCTTCGCGGGCCAAGCCGAGCGCAAAGGATGCCGACGCAGGCGAGCGACCCAAGGCGCCGCGCGCGAAGGCGCCGCTGATCGTGATCGCCAATTCAGCCGATCGCGATGCCGCGATGGCCGGGCTCGAACGCTGGCGGCTGTTGCACCCGGAAGTGGCCGCGCTGCTCGCCGTCGACGACATTTTGGTCGACTCGATGCGCGGTCAGTCCTCGAATTGGACGCGCATTCGCATCAACTTGCGCCACGTCCCGCCGGAGCTCAGGCCCGCGCAAGGTACACCAGATCCCGATGACGCTCCGATCCGAAGCGCGACGCACCCCGCCGCGCGCGCCAAGAAGTGACCGCTACTTCCGGAAAATTTCGGATAGCTCCTGCGCGGGGACCACTTCCAGCTGGGCGTAAGTGCAATCCTTGGCGGGCTTGTCGCTGCGAAATCGGCGAAACTGGGCCGTGTGTCGGAAGCGTGTGCTTTGCATGTGGTCGTAGGCAACTTCGACCACGAGCTCTGGGCGAAGCGGCTCCCAGGATAAATCCTTACCCTGGCTCCAGCGGCTCTTTCCGCCGGGCATCCGCTGCTCATCGCCTTCGCTGCCGTCTTGTTCGGCCCAGCTTCGCCAGGGATGTTCGGCCAGTGCGTTCTTGCGGTACGGCGCCAGGAACTCGGCCAGCTCGCTCCGCTTGGCCATGGTGAAGCTGGCGCACACTCCGACATGCTGCAGCGCACCCTGGTCGTCGTAGAGGCCAAGGAGCAGCGAGCCAACGCGATCTTTGTCGCCGGTTTTGTGCCAGCGAAAGCCGGCCACCACGCAGTCGCACTCCCGATCATGTTTGACTTTGAACATGACGCGCTTGTTCGGCTCGTAGCTGCCATCCACCGCCTTCGCCATCACGCCATCCAGACCTGCACCCTCGAAGCGCTCGAACCAATCGGCAGCACGTGAGGGATCGGTCGTACTGGGCGTGATGAACAGCGGCGGCTCGGCCTTCTTCAGTACTGCCTCCAAGCGCGCCCGCCGCGCCCGGAACGGTTCGCGGCGTAGGTCCTTCGTCCCCTCACACAGCAGGTCGAAAAATACCACGGAGGCGGGCAGCTCTCGTGAGAGCAACTGCACCCGCGATGCCGCGGGGTGCACGCGCAACTGCAGCGCGTCGAAATCGAGCCCGCTGTCTCGCGCCACGACGATTTCGCCATCGAGCACGCATTGCCGTGGCAAGCCGGCCAGCAGCGGCGCCAGCAGTTCGGGAAAATAGCGGTTGAGCGACTTTTGATCGCGGCTCTGAATCAGCAGCTCGTCGCCGTCCCGAAAGATCAACGTACGGAATCCGTCCCATTTTGGTTCGAAGATCCAGGCGTCGCCTGTGGGCAACGCGCTGACGCGCTTGGCCAACATCGGGAGCAACGGAGGAGCCACCGCGAGCTGCATGCGCTGACTCTAGCGCGGGCCGCTTCCGCGTGAGGCCCAGTTTCGAGACCGATGGCGCCGAGCGGAGGAGTGACAGTTTTGCCAATCCCCGGACGTGAATGTGGCCCAATGCTTGCTCCTCTCGACGTTCGATGAGCTCTCATTCTGGAACGGATGCTTTGGACGCCGGCAATCGAGCCTTCCGCGAGGCATACGACGGCGCGCGCGACGCGGTTCGGCAACAGGTGCCGGTGCTGATCGTTTTGCCCACGGAAATCGCGTTGCATCGGCAAAACCAACGGTGTGCTGTGCCGTATTCGCGCCCGTCGTTCGTCCGCGCCAAGTGTGCTGCGCACATGGCGGTGGCGCTTTTTGCGCTCACCTGTGACGAATCTGACCGGGAGCAGGCACGGGCTGGCCTTGCTCGCTCCATCGAGCACCTCTCTGGCGCCATCCGCGGCCCGCAGCCCTCGGATTCCGAGCTCAGCCGTGAGATCCGCGCGCTGTTGGAAGTTTGTCTCGACTTTGCGCGCGCGGCTCACGAGGATCCGCCTTCAGAACCGCTGCGGACGGAGTTCGCGTCCGACGCTGGTCCACGCATCCTGCGCGTGACCGAGCTTGCCACCTGTGAGCAGATCGCGGGGCTCCAGGAGGCCGTGGACACGATTTTCAAGCAGCTTTCGAGCGACGAGCAGGCCGAGCTGCAAGTCGTGGTCGTCGGGGATCATCAAGCGCGGGCGCGCAGTCTGGGCATGCAGTACTTCAAGCGACGCTTACGAGAGGACGAGGGGACGGACCGGCGCGTGACCTACGGCGAAAATATCGAGGATGAGCAAGAGGCAATCGCGCTGGTGGCGACACGCCGCCTCGATCAGCGGATCGCGTTGGCGTTCTTCGGGGACGAGCATCGTCTGCAACGAGACGTGCTCGGCGATGCGGCCAAGCGCTGCCTCGACCGGCTGCATTTTGCGTCCGAGGCAGTTGGCTGAGTCGAGGAATCGGATCGTGCAGCGGTATTGGAAGTCTTCGCGAGGCCCCGGCTCGGACGGCGCGGCGTTCTTCGTACCGCACCGCCTCGATTACGCCATTTCGTTGCTGGGGCTACGCCACTCTCACGAGTGAACCACGGCTGAAAATGCCGCACAACGGCGCTGCTAGGGCCGCGCGTGCTCATCTTGGGCGGCAGGGTTCGACTGATCGACGTACAAGATCAAACCCACGCCGGGCGCGGCTCGCAGCCGAGCGGCCACGCGTGGGCCGAGCCGACGACGAATGTCAGCCATCAGCGCCTTGAGCCGCACGCGAGCGGACTCAGCGGGCACGCCGCTATACATCGTCGCGAGCACTTCCCCCGTTGGGATCAGGCGCGCGGGCGTAGCCGAAAGTAGACCCAACAAGCGAACTTCCTGCGGCCGCAATCCGAGCGGGCCTTCTGGAAGCCAGGCCACGTGATTCACGAGGTCGACCCCGACGCCGCCGCAATGAAAGCTCATCACCGGTGCGCGGTGGAGTTCAGACCGGACCCACGTACCCGCGCGCGGTTTACCGATTTCCTGATTTCGCATGGCTTCAATTCCCCGATCCCAGCCTTCAGAGAACGACTACTGAGACCGGCGATCATCGTCAAGAGTTACCCGCCGCGCAGACGCGAGCTGCACGCCTTTGATCATGTCACGCCGCGCAAGCGAGTAGCGAAATCCGACACCAATCTGTTGCGATGCATGCCGGCGCGCATCACGCGGTGTGCGCGTGGCTTCGCGCGCTCGCGCATCTCACTTTTCTCTCACTGAATTCTCACTTGTGAGTGCAGGGCGAAGCTCCTACCTTCCGCGTCACTCTGCGGCATCGAGAGCGTCGAAGGCCGAATGCTCGGCCTATTTGCGCGAGCGAGCCGCGAAAAAGGGAGAAGAATCATGCACGCGGCATTTGCCAAAGGCTTCGTTTTTTCGACGCTCATGGGCCTGATCGGACTCGCGGCCACGCAAGCGGGAGCAACGACCGGGACCAGTAGCTACAGCGCCACTGCATGCGTCAACAGCGAGCTCAACGGTAGCTATTCTCACACGCTCGACAATGGCCAGGTGGTGAACCGATTGCCATCCAACTCGCTCACCGACTACTGCCCGGTGGTGAACGATGGCGTCTCGGCGCGCGCCCCGCTGGCGACGAACATCCAACTGCATGGCTGGTCCACTTTCGCGAACAGCATCATTATCTCCGCATGCCGCACGAGTACTAGCGGCGGATACGGTACTTGTGGCGGAACCGCCTATAGTACCGTTTCCAACGGTGTCGATCACCTCGCCGTGGCTCCTGGGACCGCGTGGACCAGCGGCGGCATTGGGGATGGCTACTACATCCTGGTCACGTACGCCCCGAATGCCGCGATCTTCTCGTACGGTTTCGCGCACTCATGAACTCCGCGCCCGTGCTGGGCAGCGAGCCGCCTGCTCAGCGCGGGTCCGGTTCCCGATTCCAATTGTTCGCGGGCGTGCTCGTCGGCCTGCTGACTGCGGCGGCGATCAGCGCCGTTCATTCTGCGACGCAATCGAAGACGCGCTCGCGAACCGTTCCCGCTGGTCCGGCGAGCGTTGCGCTCACTTCCCCCGAAATGGGCTCAGCTCCCGCTTCAGCCAACCCCGTCGCGCTCGAGGACCAGCGACGGCGCGAGATGCAAGCTCACCGGGCCGCAATCGAGCAGCATTTGCGCGAACCGAGGGACCCGCTCTGGGCTCCTGGGAGTGAAAAGAGTTTACGTGCGCTACTCGAGCCCGTGGCGACTCGCGCCAAATATCGCATTGCCTCGATCGACTGCAGAAGCACGTCGTGCATCGCGGAGTTGAGCTTCGCGTCCTATGCGGTCGCCCAAGAGAACTGGCGCGCGGTGCTGCATGCACAAAATCTCATCGGCTGCGGCGTGGCCATCGCCGTGGAAGAGCCGCCGATCCCAGCGAAGAACTATGCGTTGAGCGTCGTCTATGACTGCGCCGAGACTCGACGTTCGGCGCTCGGCGCAAATCACTGAATGCCCGCGCGGAGGCTCGCCGCCCTGGCGCTGACCGCAACCATGGCGCAACCTGTGTAAGATTTAGCACATGGACGCGAGCACAGACGACCAACGCGGCGCCGCTGCACGCCGCATCAATCAGGGTGACCTGTTCTGGGTCGCTCCCGACGAACAGCGCGGGTCGGTGCCGGCCATTGCCCATCCTCACGTGGTGCTCCAAGAGGACCTGTTCAATCACAGCCGGGTCGGCACGGTCATCGTGTGTGCGTTGACCTCGAACTTGAAACGAGCCAGCGAGCCCGGAAACGTACGCTTGGATCCTGGCGAGGGAGATCTGAAGCTGCCGAGCATCGTAGTCGTGTCGCAGCTGTCGAGCGTCGATAAGACGATGCTCGGAGCACGAATCGGATCGCTATCGGCAGGGCGCGTCGCACAGATTCTGGCTGGGGTCCGCTTTCAGCAAGCCTCGTTCTTCAATCGCTAACGCAGCGCGGCCGGCGAAACCAACCTGGGCGCCCTCCGAACATCGGGCTCAAAACATCAGGTTGCCCGCGCCGAGAACGAAATCGAGCTTGGTGCCGAAGAGCGCGCGGCCGGCCTGACAATGCGTGATGGCGCTCGCGGTTCGTAACTGGCGCTCGGACCAAGTGGCCGCGGGCACCGCGCGAGCGACTTCGTCCTTGGCGTTTCGCAGTTGTTCTTGGGTTTCGGGGTAAATATCCGACGAGAGAACGTCCAAGGCGTCGTCCAGCTCGGCGACCGCGAGCTCCAGCAAGCGCGTCTGAATGTCTGCGCTGGTGTCTTTGAAGCGGAGCGCCAAGTCGTTGGCGGCTTGCAGACGTTGGCGGGCTATGTCGATGTTGAAGGCGGCGTTGAGGATGCGAAGGAAGCGAGCAATGGCGACGCTATCTAGGGGCTGGAGATCGAGCGGCGCACCAAAGCGTTGCTCGAGGAACTTCGCTCCGGGAGAGTCGCGGAAGGCAGGAGTGGCGTAGAAGCCCACGGCGCCGTCGATGTCACCGCCCCCGCCTTGTTTGTCCGACGCTCGGAAAGCGTTGTGAAAGAAAGGCGCGGTGTCCGCGGCTTCGATCAGCGGGGGTGGGTTGAAGGTGCCATCTCCGAAAGCATTCATAATCCCGAAATTTTCGAGGTTTGGTCGCTCGAGCTCGGCGCCGCCGAAGCCACCGTCTTCCAGACTGACGCCATCCATCACGCCTCGCGTGACGAAGGCCACGCTGCTGCCAGCGCGAATGCCGCTATCGAAATTCCGGTTCTTGCCGGAATCGATGAAGTTTGCCCCGGCATTCGCGTGACACACGTTGCATCGGCCACGTTGCGGGTCGAGGAACGCGAGCCGTCCTTCCTCGCCCTGAGCGTCTTCCAGCCGAACCTGTTCGAGGTCCAGCTCGTTGAGCCGCCCCAAACTGAGTTGGAATGCGCGCGTGAGCTCGGCTTCTCGAGCGCTAGGAGGCCGAAAGTCGATATTCGGACGCCGCGCGAGATCCTTCGTGAAGTGTTGCTTGATGGCGCCTTCGAGGAATGCCCGCAACGACCCATCGCCGGGCGCGCCGTCCCCTGACCAGCCGGTGCGCTCGACGGGTGGGTTCGCCGTCCCATCGGCGGCATCGGGGCTGATGCTCGTTGCCAAGGACAAGACGTGCGAGACCGAGCGCGAAACGAAGCGCTGCGTGGGCGCCTGGAAGCCGTCGAGATTTTCGAGAATGGTCGCGAATTGGAGCAGATCCGAGGTCTCGAGCTCGCGCAGCGCCGGGTTGGTCTCAAAGACGAACAGCGGATCTCCAGGGTTGGATTCATGAAGTGCGGTGATGAACGGCACGTCCAAGGTGGTGTTGTTGGCTACGGGGTGGCAGCTGCCGCACGTCCGGCCATTGCCGTTGAACGTCTCGCGAAAGAAGATGTCCGCGCCCGCGCAAATGTTCTGGGTGACGAGACCGGCGAGGACCCGCGGATCCTCTGCGCAAGCCGCGAGCCGAGCCTCGACCGACAGCGCAGTGGCCTGCTCAGGCCCACCCGCGCCGGGCCCTTCTGCCTTTTCCGCGCTCGATTCCGCGACACCGTTCGAGGCGCCATCGCCATCTTTGCCGCCCGAACACGCGACGGTCAACGCTCCAAACGCGACGAACGTGAGCGCGCTGCTGGCGAATCTAGCGAGCATTGCTGCCGCCCACGGTTTTGACCTGCAAATCGATCAACCACTGTCCGACTCCGTGACGCGCGCGGAGCGAGGTGCGCGTGTGCCAATCGGTCCAGGACACGCCGCCCAAATCCTCCGGGTCTTCGCTGGGTTTGAACGAATAGTCGGCATTGATACCGACGATGCGCGGCTCGCCGTCGTCGCGCAGGTAGAGCGGACCACCGGAGTCTCCCAGGCACAGGCTGGCTCGTTGCTCGTCCTGTGCGTGGCCAGCTGTCACCAAGTACGAGGCATCCAATGCCTCGAGTTGCTCGTCCGTGATCCGCTCGTCGAAGCGGCGAACTTCAGCTACGGCAATGATCGAGGCATTCGCCGTCTTGTAGCGGCCGAGGTGAACGGTGTTCGGATCGACGTTGGTTCGCTCCTCGCAGCCCCAGCCGACCTTGACCACCTGCGCGCCGGTTGCGATCGCCCCCAGCTCGACCCTAGCTTCGGGAATTTGCGGTGTCTGCTCGCGGATCTCGATCAACGCGACGTCCGCGGCGTCGCCTTCCAAGATCGGATCCTGACACAGTGGGCATGTCCACCATGACGGATGAATGGTGGTTTTCGCGACGGTAAACTCGCCCTGCTGCTTGTCGTTCGCGCTCAGGCCCCAGTAGATCAAGAGTCGTTTACCCGGCAGATAGTTATCGTGAACGCCCTGATTGGGTGGGAAATCTTCGGCTACCGGTTGGCCGTGGAGTGGCCGGCCCACGGCTACGCAGTGGGCGGCCGTCAGGAAGAGTCGAGGACCGACCTTGGCGGCCGTGCAGGCGTCGCCGATGCCGACGGTGGCTCGAAAGCGATCGGCGTCGGCGGGCTGTCCACCAATGAGCTCGGGATCGCCCGCGCGCATGGCAGATCCACCCGCAGGATCGAGCGTCTCGCTCTTCCCAGCGCAGCCAGTGAGGGTCGCGACGCCGAGCACCAAGGCAAGGCATGCCGCAGTCCTTGGATGTTTCAGAGCACGACGGGGCTTCTGTTCACTCATTGGATCACCTCCACGATGCACACACCCCTCAAGTACCCATCCTCTCGGGTTCGGGTGAAGCGTGGCGGGCGATTCTGAACGCTGGCGTTTGTCTCTGGGAGGGTATCGAACCTTTCCACGATGCCACTACGAGACGCCGCTTTATCCCGGCTGATCCGAGGACTGCGGGGCTAGCCGGTCGGGTCATCGATTCGTGTCCTGCGTACGACGAACGGAGGGGCAGCACCCCCTTCACCCCGCGGCCCGAGAGGGCGCCCGGAAATAGAGTCTCTTCGCCGCTCTCTTCACTATGGTGTCGGCTCGCCGGTGCTGATCGACAAGACGACCGGCGTCAAACTCTCCGACGGCGCCAAGGCGGACGACGCGACCGTGACCACCGCCGACATCATGGCGAGCAACGGCATCATCCACGCGATCAATTTCATCATCACTCCGCCCGCGGAGAACATCGCGGAAACAGCCGTCGCGGCGGGCACGTTCAGCAAGCTCGCGTCTGCGTTGACGAGTGCGGGACTAGTCTAGTCGACACGTCGAAAGGAACGGACCCATTCACGGTGTTCGCGCCGACGGATACGGCGTTCACGGGCGTGACTCCGCCCACGGGCGCCCGTTGGGGCGCCGCAAGCGCCGCCTGCCCATTGGCTGATTCGAGCGCTCAGTGCACGCCGCCGACGAGCCAAGCGTAGGCCGGCACCAGCACCTCTTCCGGCGAAGCACCGCCGTGACGCGCGCGCGTGGTGCCCTCGCCCAGCGGGTCGAGCACGAAGCCGTGATCGCCGAAGATCATCACCAGCGTGCGCGACGGAAGGCGCTTCATGTACGAGCCGAGTGCGCTCGCAGTTTCGTCGGCCAGGTCGTCCAGGCGCTCGACCTCGCTGCCCGCGGCGGGCTCCGACACGCGCGATTCCACGATGTCTAGCTTGAGCAGCTCGCGGTGACCGGCCTTGATCCGACGCAACGTCGAGGCCATGCGGCCGCGCGCCACGGGCACCTCGGATTCGACGTGGCCGGTGAATTCGCGCAGGGCTTCCGCGCCACGCCCGATCAATTCGAGTTGCACGGAAGTCGTGGCGGGCAGGGCGGACCAGAGCAAGAGTCGCTCGGTGAGCGCTGCGCTCTGTCCGAGCAAGCTGCGTAGCCGTTGTTCGACGCGCAGGCCGAGATCGAAGCGCAAACCGTCGACGAGCACGAGTTGCACCGAGCGCGCTCCGTGCAGCCGCCCCATGCGCAGCGCCAACTCCGGCACATCGAGCACCATCGTGGGGCGCTTGCCGCGCACGCGCAGCGCGTCGAAGGCTTCCTTGTAGCTTTGCTCGAAGCTCGCGGACCAAGTGTCGAGCGTCTTCTTGGCTTCAGGAGCGGCGATGCCGCGCGCTAGCGCGTCGCACAAGGGGACGTAGCTGGTGACGAACATGCGTTCCACGACCGCCAGGGGCTTCGGGCCACGCGCGGCTTCGAGATCGTGCATCCAGGTTCGCCAGTCGCTGTCGGCGTTCGGGAACAGCGGGCCGCGGGCGAACTCGACGCTCTCGAGCACGGCTTCGGCCGCAGCGCTCGCGACTGGCTCAGCGGCTTCTTCGACCACGGCGGGCAGCACGACGGGCTCGGGCGTCGGGAGCTCGAGTTCGAGCGCTGCCTCGGCGACCACTTCGCTCGTTGCCGGGTCTGGGACGGCTTGCACCGCGGGCGCCGGCTCGGTCACTTCCTCGAGCGCGGCCACGAATTCGGCCCCGAAGTCTGGCGTCAACTCGGGCAGTTCCACGTTTTCGGGCGGTTCTTCGGCGAGCGCCTGCCGCTCGCTCCGAGGCTCGAGGTGCTCGAGCGGCAGGTGCTGCTCGAGCTGCGCGAGATGCTCGGCTTGCTCGGTTTGCTCGAGTTGCTCGTGCAGCGCCACCACGGGTGGCGGCGAGGAGAGATCCATCGCCTCCGAACTCGCGTTCACCTCTGGCGCCAGAGCCGGGGCGGGGGGCTGCGCGCGGCGCGGGCGTTGTTCGAGCAAGTCTTGTAGCGGGGTGGGGCGGTCATACACGCCTGCGTAGCGGTTCTTGGCGTCGATGTAGAAGCGCACGGGGCGCTCGCGCGTGGCAGCCATCCACCAGCGCAGGACCGCGCTGTCTTCAGCGTCGAGCGCGCCCGCCAAGTTGGCGATGCCTTCGAGCGTGGGCACGGCCAGCGCGAGGCCACGCAGTTCGACCAAACGCGCGCGGTACAGCTGGTCACTCAGCGAAGCGCCCAGGTCAGTCGCAGCGCCGATGCCCGGTGGACACGCGCCGCGTTGTTCGAGCGCGCCGTCGATCGCTTCGGAGATCACCAGCGCGAGTTCGCCGCGCTGTCCCGGTCCGGGGGGGCCCAACACGACCGACAGGTAGCCGTCGTCGTCAGCGGCGCGCAGCAGCTCGCGCAGCACCTCCGGACCCACGAGGCTCACCTCGCCGGTGCCAAAGCCGTCAACTTCCGCCGGGATCTCTGCAAAGCTCATGGCCCGAAGCTGCAGGATCCGGAGCCCGCGGGCCCAGTTTTCGGTAACTCCCCGTGCGCCCCCTTTCGCGCCCGTCTGTCAAGGGTCGGCCGGTGCGCCGATTGACGCCGTCTACGGGTGTTTCGAAGGCCCCCGGTCAAGCGCCATAAACGATTCGCAACATCTGAAAATAATGAAGGAATCGCGCTGATCTCGAGCCAGCGAAGATTGACAAAGGTGGCGCCGTCCATAAGGTGAAAGGCGGTTCCCTCTGCAGAGCCCGGGAGGCTGTACTAACGAATCCCTTACAAGCATTCTGAATCGGGAGACGAGTTCGTGGTGGAGAGCTAGGCCCGGAAAACCTCACCGGGAAGCCGGAAGCCGCGAAATAAGAGTTTCCCACCTAGCTAAGCTAGGGGTTCGGAGTACTCATTCTGCCTCGCGACTCACGCGGTCAGGAACCTATGAATGGGCCGGTCTAAACGCCGGCCCATTCGCCTTTTGTGGGTCGAAATCCGAGCTTCCGTTGTCCCGCGCGCTGGATTACCGTGACGCGGCAATGAACGCTCGCCACAACCCCTCGGGGTCTCCACGCATCAACGGGCCGCGCCGCAGCTGGCTGTTGTTACTCGCCGCGGGGCTCGTCGCGTTGCCCAGCACCGCTGACGCTGCCCGCATCAAGGGACGCCTCGAGGGCTTTCGCGCCCTTTCGAACCCCGTTTGGGCGGAAGCCAAGGACCCGAAGAACCACGGCTATTCGTTTCGGGAGCCGGTGCCCACCGTGCGCGCCGAGTTCCGGCGGCCGTTCCCTTACATTCCGAAGGAGCTGTGTATCGCCGCGATCGCGGTTAGTCCGCAGAAAGCGCAACCCCCGGTGCTGATCCGCGTCGGCGGCGGAAGGACGACGCCGGTGACGATCGTGGTCACGCCCGGCACGCGCCTCACCTTTCAGAACACCGACCCTTTCAAGCACAAGCTGTTCGGCGTGGGCATCAAGACCTTCGCCCCCGGCGACACGGGCCCGGGCGCCACGCGCGATTGGTCGGTGCCAGGGGCGGGGGTGTTCGAGATCCGGGATGAAGCCGCGCCCAGCCTGCGCATGTGGATCGTTTCCGAGCCGAACGTGGCGCAGGCCGGATACCCGTCGATGAAGGGCGAGTTCTCGCTCAACGTGCAAGAGCCCGGAGACTACGTGCTGCAAGCGTACTTTGCCGGCAAGAAGGTCGGGCCGGCGACGCCGGTCACGGTGGCCGCGGCGGACATCGAGCTCAAGGTTCCAGTCAAAGTGAGCGGCGCCAACGCGACCGCGGCGGCAGCGGACGACAAAGCCACAACCAGCGATTCGGCAGCAGAGCCCAAAGAAGGCGCTAAATAGCGATGGTACTTTCACGATTTTGGTACGTTCTGCTCGGCCTGTTCCTGGGGCTCTCGGTGTTTCTGCTCTCGATCGCGACCAGCATGTACAACCGTGCCGGCGCGCGGGCGATGGGCGAAGCGCTTTCGTCCGACTCGCAAGTCGTGGCCTGGTACCTGCGCGACGACGCGCGCCAGCGTTCGGGTCGCTTGATTCAATTCGGTGTCGATCCGGACATCGCCAAGTACTTGCAGAAGTCGACCGATTCCGAGGCCAAGGTGCCGGAAGAAGCGCGCGATAAGCTGCTCGCTGCGCTGAAAAAAGTCAGCGCGTCGATCCCGAAAGACGAACAATTCGACGCCGTGTTCGCGGTCGACCAAGCGGGTCGCGTCGTGGCTCACTTGGGCTACGAGCAGGCGAGCGGGCTCAGTGATTTCGAGCTCGGCGGTTACCCCGTAGTAGCAGACGCCCTGCGCGGTTACGTCCGTGACGACACGCTGATCCTGGATCGCATTTACCGCGTGGTCGCGCGCCCCGTCGAATACGAAATGAGCTCGCTGCCCGCGGGCGCGATCATCGGCGCGCGCATCGTCGACGACCGTTTTGCGCGCGAGCTCTCGTCGCGCACCGGCGCGGCAATCGCTTTCTACGCCAACGGTGAGCGCGCTTCCTCGGGGGCACCCGAGGGCTTCGCCGTCGGCAATCTCGATCAAATCGTGGGCGACATGTCGTCGCTCGAGCAAGACCCCGAGTACAAAGACAAAGGGCGCAGCAAGGTCCGAACCATCGGCGGCATGCTGGGCGTGCAGTACTCCCGCTTGCCGGGTGAAGCCTGGCAGCTCGGTGGCGGCTTTGCGGTCGCGCGCATGCCAGTCTCGGTCGACGGCCTGTTCGGGTTTTTCAAGACGGCGGACGACAAAGACAAGCAACAAGCCAAGCTGCCGATCGCGATCTTGGTGGCCGTGCTCGCCGCCGCGATCGGCATCGTGTTCTCGGTGTTCGAACACACGCGTCCCATTGCGATCTTCAAGAACGAGGCACAACGGTTGGCCAAGGGCCAAACCGATCAACTCCAGCCGAGCCGCTTCCGCGGCGTGTTCCGCAAGATCGCGTCTGATTTGAACGACGGCATGGATCAAGTGATGGCCAAAGGGGGCGGACCCCGCCGCGGACCCGCCGACATGAAGCAAGTCCTGGGCAACATCCCCGATCAGCCGCAGATGAGCGCGTTCAGCTTCCCAGGAGATCCATCGAGCATGGCCTCGCCGCCCTCCGGGCAAGCGCAGCCACGCTCCGTGCCCAACGTGCCAACGAACCCCAAGTTGCCGCGCCCACCGGGACGCCCGGGTTCACCGGCCGTGTCGCTCGACGCCACCATGTCGAGCGAAGACTCATCCGCTGCTCGCCGCTTGCCCTCGCCGCCGCAACGCATGGACGGCGCGGCAGCCGAACTCGCCGAGTGGCACGCGGTCTTCCAAGACTTCGTGAGCCTGAAGCAACAGTGCGGCGAAAGCACCGAAGGCTTCAGCTACGAAAAATTCGAACAAACGCTGAAGAAAAAGAACGAAGAGCTACTCACGCGCCACGGCGCCAAGCGCGTCAAATTCAGCGTGTACGTCAAAGACGGCAAGGCCGCCCTCAAAGCCTCCCCGATCATGGAGTAACGCGTTTGAATTCGAACTCGCTTTTCGTGCCCGCAGATGCGCGCCCGTCCGAGCGGCAACCAGCGTTCGAATTCGAACTCACCTTTCATGCCCGCGGGGGCGCCCCGTCCAGTCTGAAAACAGAGTTTGAATTCGAACTCGCTTTTCGCGCCCGCGGGGGCGCCCGTCCCGCCCGAAAACAGAGTTTGAATTCGAACTCGCTTTTCGTGCCCGCAGATGCGCGCCCACCCGATTGGTGCCCGCAGGGGCTCGCCCGCCCGATCTGCAACCAGCGTTGCCGTGTGAACCGTGCCTCCCGCCTCGCTCGCTCGGCGCCTGAACGAGAACGAGCGGTGGCGTTCCGAGCTGCGAACCAAGAGGGGGTCGCCCGGGGTGCCGGCGCTGGTGCGACGAGAGAGTGGGCGATCGCGATCCCGCAGCGCACCTCGCGTCTCGCCTCCGTTCCCGCCCTAGGACGCCGAAGGCTGTGCCGGGGTGCGTCGGGATCGGTGACCATCAAAACCAATCCGGGCTTCGAGCAGGCACGGGAAGGGGTAGCGGCTGGGATAAAGTGGGGGGATCGTCCGCGTTCACGTTCACGTTCACGTTCACGTTCGGGGGCCTGCACGCCTGGCTCCACAAATGCTAGACCGCCTGCATGAGTGAACCTCGGCTGCACAAAGTACTCATCATCGGCTCGGGCCCCGCGGGCCTCACCGCGGCGATCTACGCCGCGCGCGCGAACTTGAAGCCGTTGTGCGTCGAGGGCTTCAACGCGGGCGGGCTGATCCCCGGCGGGCAGCTGATGTTCACGACCGAGGTCGAGAATTTTCCCGGTTTTCCGAAAGGCGTTTCTGGGCAAGACCTGATGGCGAACTTTCGCGCTCAAGCGGAACATCAGGGCGTCGAGCTGATCACGGCGGACGTGCAAAAGGTCGATCTCTCGTCCCGTCCGTTCAAGGTCTGGGTTGGTGAAGACGAGAACATTTTGCATCTGGCGCAAACGCTGATCATCTCCACCGGTGCGCGCGCCAACTACATTGGGCTCGAAACCGAAGAGAAGCTCAAGAACAAGGGCGTGAGCGCGTGCGCGGTGTGCGACGGCGCGCTCTTCCGCGGGCAAGACGTGGTGGTCGTCGGCGGCGGTGATACCGCGATGGAAGAGGCGAGCTACCTTGCCGGTTTGTGCGGCAACGTCACGTTGATCCATCGTCGCGATGAGTTCCGCGCTTCGATGGCCATGCAAGAGCGCGTGGCCGCGAACCCGAAGATCCGCATTTTGCGCAGTCACGTCGTGACCGAGGTGCTGGACGTGGCGCAAGACAAGGTGACCGCAGTGCGCGTGAAGGACCTCAAATCGGGCGATACGCGCACCATCGACTGCGGCGCATTGTTCGTGGCTATCGGTCACACGCCGTTGACGGACCTGTTCAAGGGCCAGCTGGAAGTGCACGACAATGGCTACCTGAAGGTCGAACCCGGTACCACGCGCACCAGCGTGCCAGGCGTATTCGCCTCGGGGGACGTGGCTGATTGGGTCTATCGCCAAGCGGTCACCGCGGCCGGCACGGGTTGTATGGCGGCGCTCGACGCCGAGCGCTTCCTGGCCGTTCACGATCACTGAACTCGAGGAGTGAGCTCGATGCTGCGCAGCCAACCGGACTCGGCAAAATGACGGATGATGCGGCGCTCGATGAGCTCCGCTTTTTGACGCGTGCCCTGCGCGCGCACCTCGAGTGGCAAGCCAGCACCGGCGCGACTGGCCTGGAGCGAGCAAACCGTAAGGCGGCCGCGCTGCCGTCGCGCGCGCCGGGTGCGGTCAGTGCGCTCAGTGCGCCCAGCGCGTCGAGCGGCGCCAGCGCGCCGAGCGGCGCCAGTGCGGTGGCTGATCCGAGTGCGATCGACCCGCCTCCGATGGTCGCGGCGCCCGCTGTGTCGATGGTGCCGAATCAATCGCCCCCGGTGGCGATCGACGTCGAGCGGCGGCTAGAGGTGTTGGCCGAGATCACTCGGGCCTGTACGCGCTGCGGGCTGTGCAAGCAGCGCAAACAAGCCGTATTTGCGCGCGGCACCGGCCGTTCGGGCGTCTGTTTCGTGGGTGAAGGGCCGGGCGCCGATGAAGACGCGCAGGGCTTGCCGTTCGTGGGCAAGGCAGGTCAACTGCTCGATCGCATGATCGAGGCCATGGGCTTCGACCGCGACGAGGTGTACGTGTGCAATGTGGTGAAGTGCCGCCCGCCGGACAATCGCAAGCCCGAGCCGGACGAAATGGCCGCGTGCTTACCCTACCTCACCGAGCAACTCGAGTTGATCGCCCCGCGCGTGGTGATCGCGCTGGGCGCCACCGCGGTGCAGGGCCTGCTCGGCACGAGCGAGGGCATCACGCGCATGCGCGGCAAGTGGAAGTCATACCGTGGGCAAATCGACGTGATGCCCACGTTTCACCCGGCGTATTTGCTGCGCAATCCCGCGGCGAAACGCGAGGTTTGGGAAGATTTGCAGGAGGTGCTGCGGCGGATCGGCCGCAGCGCCCCCGCGCGCCGCTGAGCTTTGGGCGGCTCTCAGAGGCCGTACACCACGCCCAGCGACGGCTGAATCACGAAGCCAGAGGTGGGCAGCATGAGCATCAGGTTCACGTTTAGCTGCGCGCCCAGATTCGGCGTGAAGGCGTAGACCAGGCCACCACCGCCGGTGAGGAACTCGGTGCCCATCTTTTTCCAGACATCCATGGGCGTGCCCACGGCTTGTTCGTGCACGGCCTGGCCGCCTTTGCCCTGGACGCAATCGTTGTAGACGTCATTGTCGGTGATCGGCTCGCAGTCGGCCACGCGCACTTTGACCCGGCCATCCACCTGGGCCACGCCGCCACCAATGTGCACGTACGGGCGCAGGCCCTTCTTTGCGAGCGCGCCCTTGCCGAACCAATAAGCCAGCCGCAGCTCTGCATGGATCGGGAGGTACGATTTACCGCCCACGGCCGGACCGCCACCAAATGCGTAACCCAGCCGTGCGCCGAGGGTCAGGTTGGGGCTGAACGCGCGGTCGAAGCTGATCATCAAGCGGTGCGTGGCGAACACGGTGCCACTCGAAATGCCCGCGCCCGGATACGGTTGCCCGGTGTACAGGTTCTCCGTGCCCTCGCGGAAACACGAGAAGCCATCGTTCTTTTGCGAAGCCGGGGAGCAGACGTCGGAGCCGCCGATGACGGCGATGTCTTGCCCGAAGTGGAGCCCCAACCAATTCTTCTTGTACGGCCCGGCCGGTGAGCTGCCCTCAGTGGTGCACTTGTTGTCGTTGCACACGCCGGACTCGCAATCCGCATTGGTCTCGCACGCCGCGGGCGTCTCGCAGGTGCCCTCGCTGCCACATTGCAGGCCGATCTTACATTCGTTGGTGTTCTCGCAGGCCACGCCCCAACCTTTGTTGCCGCGTGCCGGGCCCGCTTGGCAACCTGGGAAGTCCGGCGGGCACTCTTCTTTCGCGACGCAGCGCGCGGGCGCGGGCTCACCCGGGTAGGCCGGGGGAGTGGCGGTGGTGTTTTCGCTGGCCATGAACTCGACCGGCTTTGCCTTCGAGCCAAAGGAATCCACGCTTTCGCCAGCGGCGTCCTTGGCGCGCACGTACACTTTCAGCGTGCCCGCGGAGCCGGTGGCATCGCACGGCACTTCACCGCGGAACGACTCGCCGGCCTTCTTCATTTTGACCGACTTCCATTCGTCGGCGCCGAAGGATTTGTAGCGAATCTCCATGCTGGCGACTTCTTCGTCGCTGGTGCAATCGAATGGAATGGGGCGCAGGGTCTGCAGCTCGCGCACGTCTGGCGTGCACTTCAGGCCACCTTTGTCGCCCGCATCTTCATTGGCGGCCGCTGCCGGCGCGGCAACGGCTGCAGCGGCCGCGCCGCCACTGCCCAAGTCGCCGAAGGTCTTTTGAGTCTCGGGGGTTGCGAGCTGTACGTCCAGCTTGGTCCCCGGGTCCGCCGCGAGCGCCTTCTGGAAAGCGTCTTTCGCTCCCGCTTGATCGTTCTTGCCGCTGCCGCGCACGATGCCCACGTACATCCAGGCCTTGCCGATCACGGCTGGGCTGCATTTGTCGCCGCAGGCGTTGATCGTGCCCGTAAGAACCTGCTCGGCCTTGTCGAAGTCCGTCGCCAGATAGTGCTCGTTGATGGCCTCGTCGATCTTCTTCGTGGCTGCGTTGTCGCGCGTGTATTGCGCGAACGCGGGGAGCGTGAAGAACGTAAACAGGGCCAAGCAAAGCAGTCGGATCGACAATCGGCGATACACGTAGTCCTCCAAACGGGGGGCCCTCAGCGGAGGGCCAGAGTTGCGGGCGGAATCATGGCCGGTCGCTCGGGCGCCGGCAAAAAACCAATCTCTTGGGAACCCTTCGTAGATCAGTTGGGGCCAGGAATCGCCTCCAATTCTTCTGCTTTGCTTCTGCTTTCGCTTTCAACGGCGTCTACCGAGCGCGGACTTTTCTGCCGACGACCCCCGCGCGGGCACCATTAGGGGCTGCCGGTCTTGGGGCAGCCCTCTTTACTGCTCTCCGAGCGGACGAACTGGACCCGGCGATTGAGCGTGCGGTTCGAGGCGCTGCCGTTGTCCACCAGGGGGCGTTCCATGCCGTAACCCTGGGCGGTGAGGCGGGCGTTAGTGACGCCATGCGCAATCAGGTACTTCATCACCGATTGAGCGCGGCGGTTCGATAGGTCCTTATTGTAGGCGGCCGCGCCCTTGTTGTCGGTGTGACCTTGGACTTCCAGGGTGATCTTCGGGTTTTTGGCCAGAACATCCACGACCGCATCGAGCACCGGGTAGCTCTCCGGGCGAATTTTGTCCTTGTTGGTTTCGAAGTGGATCTGCTGCGTGATCTTCACTTCACAGTCGGTAACCACGGCCAGACGATTGCCCGGGCAGCCGAGCGGCTCCTGGGTCGCCGAGCCGATCTCATTCGGGCACTGATCCGTCACGTCCGGAACCGTGTCCTTGTCGTTATCGGGATCCGGGCAGCCGTCCTCGTCTTCGTAGCCGTCCAGATCCTCCGGCTCGTTCGGGCACTTGTCCACGGCGTCCAATACACCGTCCAAGTCGTTGTCCGGCTCAGGGCAGCCGTCGTTGTCGAGGTAGGCGTCCTTGTCCTCGGGGATCAGCTCGCACTGATCGAGCGAATCGCCGATGCCGTCGCCATCGCTATCCAGGTCGTCGGGGCAGCCGTCTTCGTCTTGAAAGCCGTTGAAGTTTTCCGGCTTGGTCGGGCACTGATCGAGTGGATCGACGTAACCATCGCCGTCCCGGTCGCCTTGGGTCGTGCAATGTTCGGGCGGAGACAACAGTTCGGCGGCGTGCACATTCGGTTCGGCCTTGGCCACGTGGGCCTGGGCCTTGGAGACAAAGCCCTGATCCAGCTCGATGCTCGCGAACTCGAGCTGGCTACGCGCGATCGCCAGCTCACGCGGAGCACAGCGCATGGCCCCGTTGTGCTCGGCTTGCGCGACGATCTTCTCGAGGCCTGCGATCTGCCCGCGTAATTCGGCGGACTGCGCGCACTGTGTCAGAGCCAGCGGAGCCACCACCAGCAGCGCGAGCGTGCGCATTGCTCTCACCGAGCCGCCCCGCTGCGCGCTTCTTCCGCTCGGCGGATCGCCTTATCTGCGTACTCCTCGCTCGTACCAGCCAGGTCTACAGCATCGCTATAATCAGCCTCGGCAGCCTCGGTCTGGGCTTTCTGCAGGTGCTCTTTTGCGTAAAAATATTCGTACGGTGCCGATTGCTCCGCCCCCAGCTCGCGCGCTTGTTCGAGCTTGCCGGAGGCGGCATTCGCTCGGACCGCGTACCAAGCGTTCCCGCAGCCCTCGAGCGCCGGCGCGCTCAGCACGAGCGCAAGGGCTAGCCAGCATCTCGCTGGCCTGTGACTGTGGTTGACGCTTCGCACCGTGGTCCGTTTCTCGCGAACTGAGACCCGCAGCAGCAAGGTCTATTTCCGCGAGAACGCTAGCAATCCGGCTCCGCCGACGTCAACCGAGCTGTGACGCAGGGGCGCGCAGTGCTCGTTTTCTCAGCCTCGAGGCGCAACGCTGGCGCGAGAGGGCGCTCGCGATCCCAAAAAGGAGTACGCATTCGAACTCCTTTTCGAAGAACTGGGAGCGCTCCGGCGCACGCTCGGACAGCCACGCTCCCAGCAGAAGCCGCGATCGCCCCCGTGACCCTCGCCAAAGTGCGCGCGCTATGGCCCCGCGCCGATGCGAGGCGACGAAGCCAATGAAGCGAGCTTCAGAGCCGGCGGTAGACGCCAACGACCTTGCCCAGCAGCATCGTCGACTTGAAGTCCGACGCGCGCACCAAGATGGGGGCCATTTGCGAATTGGCGGGCTGAAAGCGAACGTAGTCACGCTCGGGGAAGAAGTACTTCACGGTGGCTTCGTCCCCGATCAGGGCGACCACGATCTCACCGCGCTCGGCGGTCGACTGCTTCTTCACGAAGATGTAGTCCCCGCTCATGATCCCGGCTTCGATCATCGAATCACCGGTGACGCGTAGGCCGAACACCTCTCGACCGCCGCGGACCAGCATACGGTCGACGCGCACGGTATCGATCACGTTCTCTTCCGCGAGCAGGGGCAGGCCGGCCGCGACGCGCCCGAGCACGCGCACCTCTACCAAGTCGTCGTCCGGCACTTTGACCGGCGTGGAGCTCTCCATCCCGCTCACGAGCTTGAGTGCGCGGCTCTTCATGTCTTCGCGGCGCAGGTAACCCTTGCGCTCCAAAGCACGCAGGTGATCGTTGACCCCGTTGGTCGAACGAATCCCCATGTACTCGCCGATCTCTCGCAGAGTGGGCGGGTAGCCGCGCTCTTCGATCGACTTGCGGATGAAGTCCAACGTTTGTTCCTGGCGAGCGGTCAAACCTTGCATGGCCGGCGTAGGATACTGAACAGGTGTAAAGACGTCAAATTCTGTGCGGCATGCACAGAAGATTAGTTGAAATGACCAATAAAAACGCAGTATTGCGAATTGCTCCGGAGCCTGTGCGGAGGATCTCCACAGGCTGTGGATGGCCACAGAGCGGGTTTTTTTCTTAATCCGAGACAGCCGCCGAAATTGGCGGAAGCGTGTGGCTTTAGAACTTTCCAGGCTAGAGTCCAGCCCGCTCTGACCCTGCCCCGCAAACGTCATGCAAGATCGCATCGAGCAGCTCGCTAAAATAGATCTCTTCGCCGGGCTCAAGCCGCAAGCGATCGAGCTGATCGCCAAGGTCTCGACCGAAGAGAGCCACGCGCTCGGCACAAAAATTTTTCAGCACGGGGACGCGGGAGACAAGCTGTACCTGATCCTGGAAGGCAAGGTGCGCATCAGCCGCGACGTGCCCGGCATGGGCGAAGAAGCGCTGGCCGTACTCGGCCCAGGTCAAATCTTCGGCGAGATGGCGCTGCTCGACGAAGCCCCGCGCTCCGCCGACGCGCGTGTCCACGAGCGCTGTCTCCTGCTCGCGATCCCCAAAGACGGCTTCGACGACCTGCTCTTCTTACACAAAGACCTCGCCTACGAGGTCCTGTGGAGCATCGTTCGCATGCTGCTCGGCCGCCTCCGCGAAACCAACAACAAGCTCACTTTCCTGTCCATCAGCGGAAAGTTTTAAATCTCGCTCGCTCCCACCGGAGGGGTGAACCAACGGCTCTCTCGGAGATTGAGAGGTGGGTTTGATGGTCGCGCGCTACGCCGCAACCGTCACAGCCTTCGGCGTCAGATCGCGGCACCCAGCACCACGCTGGTCGCGACACCGCGGCGTGGAAGGGCCCATCACAACGGGTGTCGGCCCCAGATGATCGCCAAGGGAGAGGAGGAAGAAAGGGCGCCAAGAGCCCAGTGCGGCGAATCAGCCCTGCACCACACCGAAGAGCGATCGAAGATTGGGGGTTAGCGAAGGGATCCAGAGTGCGCGCTGTTGAGGACGTGAGAGGCGGGACGGTGGGACGGTGGGACGTTCAGACGGTTGCACCTGGGCGGCCTGAGCGAGTGGGTGTAGGCCGGGCGCAGGCGTGACGGACTAGCCCGCGCACATGGGTGATCGGGGCTGCTCGTGTGCGCGGCCATCGAGTTCCCTCGGCTGCGCAGAGCCATGCGAGCCCTTTGCGGCCGTTCGGGTCATAAAAAATGCTCGTAAATCACGCGGCCCGCTAACCCAAAATCTCCGGGTGCTCAGCGGTATGGTGGCGGGTCGATGGGTCTTTGATAGCTCTTGGCGCCCTCTTCTTCCTCCTCTCCCTGGGCGAATATCCGGGAGCGCTCACAGAGGTTTTCTAGGCGCGCGTTTGCCGCCCCGCGAACCCCAGCGAGATTGGCGGGCATTGCGCGCGGTTGCGAGGTGCGCTGCTGGATCGCGAGCGCCCAACTTTCTCGAGCCCGGCGAAGCGGCGATCAGCGTGTGAACGTTAGCGCGTGAGGCGGGCGGCGGTCAGCGGGTGAAGCGGACGGTGAAGGGGGCGGTGGACATGGTGATCGCGGTGCCGGAGCGATCGAGGGCGGCGTTGAATTGTTTGCGGAAGGCGCAGGTCCGGGCGGATTGGCCGAAGCCGAAGCCGGGATCTTTCAAGACCGTGACCGACTTGGCGCGACCGTTGGGGCCGACGGTGACGGTGAGTTGAACGACTGCGCTGTCGATGCCTTCGATGTCGGCTTCGGCGGGGAACTCGCAGTCGTTCCAACTGCCCGCCAGGGGCGCGGCGGCGCGCGAAAGATCGGGACCGGAGGGCGGCGCGACGGGGCCGGGGGGCGGGGCTTTGCCGACGCCATCGGGCTGAGCGCGCAGATCGCGCACGGCGCTGCTCGAGGTGCCGTTGGCGGCGGTCACTCCGCCCGCAAAGCGATCACCGTTGCCGCTGACGAAGCCGTCGGCGGTAAGATCGACGGGTTCATTGGGATCCGGATCTTGGGTCAGCACTTTGCCCGCCTCGGCGGCGGCGGGCGGCGGCGGAGCGGGGGTGTTCGGCGGCGGGGCGGCGGCGTGCGGCGGCGGTGGGGCTTGGGGTTCGGGCTCGGGTTCGGCGACGGGCTCGGGTGGTGGTGGAGGCGGCTCGGTGAGATCGATGTCGACTTGAGCCTGCAAGCGATCCCGGACTTCGGCGCGCACCAGCACCGCGAATGCGTGCACGCCACCGAGCGTGCTGGCCGCTTGCACGCCGACCAGGGCGTGCAGAAAGAGCGTGCCCAACAGACCCAAGATCAGACCGACCCGCACTTCACGATCGCCCAGAGACAGGATCGGCGCCAGCGGATCTGCGTCCGAAGACGCAACCACGGCGTGAGTCGGTTGAGTGAGGGAGTCGGCGGTGCTCGTCATCTCGGGGGCGTCGCTCGCTTACTTGCTTGGCGGAGCCTCAACCGGGGTGCCACTTTTGTCCGACGGGGACACCGCGAATGCGATTTTGGCGACGCCGGCGCGCTTGAGCAGATCGAGCACGTGGATCACCCGCCCGTGCTCGACCTTGCGGTCAGCGCGGATGACGGCGCGAAGATCGGCGGTCTTGGCCTTGGCGGCTTTGGCGAGGGGGACGATGGCTTCATCATTGGCCAGGTTGTCGGAATCGACGCGCGTCTTACCGTCCGCCGAGAGTTCGACGGAGAAGACTTGTTGCAACGCTTCACCGCTGGCTGCCTTCGGCAAATCCATCGGCATGCCTTGCGAAACGATGATGCGCGCGGTGACCATGAAGATGATCAGCAGCACCAGCGTCACGTCGACGAGCGGCGTGACGTTGATGCCGGAAACCATGCCGTCATCGTCGTTACTGCTGCCGCCGGCCATGGCTCAATCTTCCTCGGGCGGGACGTTGCCGGCCGCCGAGGGCTTGGCTCTGGCTTTGTCGACCTTGCTGATGCCAGCGAGCGACGCGGGCGGCGGCGGCGCGTGGCCCGCCTCGACACCGGCCAGGTAGGACAAGAGCACGTGGCTCAGCGCGTCCGTGTTGGCCAAGATCGAGCGTGAGATGCGCTGGTAGAAGTTGTTCATGGCGACGGCCGGGATGGCGACGACGAGCCCGACGGCCGTGGCGACCAACGCTTCGGCGATGGCGCTCATGACTTGCGTCGGTGCGGCGGAGGTCGCGTTTTGCGCGGTCGTCATGCCCTGCTTGCCGAGCTGTTCGAAGGCTTGCACGACGCCGATCACGGTGCCGAACAAGCCGATGAACGGCGCGTTATTGCCGAGCGTGCCCAGGTACGCAAGCCGACGCTCGAGCTTCATTTTTTGCAGCGCAGCCGCGCCTTGCATGGCTTCGTCGGCGGCTTTCATCCCGTGGTCGGCTTCACGCAAGCCGGCGACCACCACCGCCGCTTCGGCGCTCGGAGACGCCTCCAGCTGACGGAGCGCCGTTTCGGCTTCGCCCTCGCGGAGCAGGCGGCGCAGATCGCTCGCCAGCTTCGGAATGTCGTCGCGCAGCGTGAAGTAGAAGTAACCGCGCTCCAGCATGATGGCCACCGAGATCACGCTCAGAAAGATCATCAGCCACATGACCCACGATGCCCCGAAGCTCGTCATCAAGCCTTGAAGCCACTCAACCAGATTCATCCAACAAGTCCTTTGGTCAGTTCAGCTCGAACGGTAGCGGCGCTTCCCGTAGCACAGTTCGGTCGGCGAGGCCTTTTCGCTGTGCTCGCACACATTCGCTAACTTGCGCTCGACTGGAACGAGCGAGCCGGGCGCGTGCGGGTCATTAACCGGCTCATTGGCCAGCGAAGGCTTTTTACAGCTCGTGCGGCATCAAATCATACGGGGAATGAAAGTATTGCTGCGGCGAATAGGCGCGCAAGCAGGACACGCGGCGGGTGTAGATGTCGGCGTACAGATCCACCTGCAGGCCGAAGCTGCTCATCTCGTTTTGCTCCTTCAAGAGCGGCCCCCAATACGGGTGGAAGCGCTGCGAGATGCGCTCGGCCAGCATCTCGTACTCCGCGGTCAGGCTGCGGAGCTCCCCGCGAACGCGCTCGAGCGCGCGCTTGCTGCGCGTCCGCTCGGTCTCTTCTTCGTTCACTTGGGCCGGCGTCGCGCGGGTCAGCTCTTTGATGCGACCCTGGTGGAAGCGGAGCTCGTCTTCCAACTTGTTGCGCGCTTCGTCCAGGCTGCGCTGCCGGCCGAGGTCGTCCGCGCAAGCTTCGTAGGCGGCGATTTCCTCATCCATTTCTTGGATGACCATCAAGGTGTGCCAGGAAGATTCTTTCTTGGAGCGCAGGATGTCGCCGTAGATGTGATCGCCGACGTACAGCACGCTCGAGCTGCGCATGCCGACCAAGCGCTCGAACTCCTCCAGATTGCCGCCCTCGTAGACTTTGCCGCGCTCGAGCTTCTCTCGCACGGGGCGCAGCACGTCGCCATCGCGCTCCATCAGGGGGCGGCCGTCTTGGAAGAAGCGCGGCTTGCCCGCCGAGCAGATCACGAATTCGAAGTAGTGCCGCCAAGACGGATATTCCGGCATGACGTCCGCGAGCAGATGCGTCATCACCTGATCGGTGTAGCCGAACGGCGAGTTCGTCAGCAAAAACAGCCGTTTTCCGCCGGAGCGGAGCTTGTGCAATGTGCGCGCGAGCTCGAGCTCGCGCTCGATGTAGGCGCCGATTTCGCCCGTGACGCTGGCGTAGACCGCGCCCTCGGCGTGCGCTTCGTCGATCGAAGCGCGCACGTCCGCGAAGAGCTTGTCGTAGTCGAGCTTCTCGCCCTTTTTCTCCATGGCTTCGACGATCGCCGAGTAGCTGGTGACTTCACTCAGCGCGAACAGCGTATCGATCCAGTGGTAGCGCGGGGTGTGGGGGCGGATGCGCTTGTCGTGATAGAGCTCGGTGATCTCGGCTTGGGGCAGCCGGCGCATGCCGTGGTACCCGCGCTGCACGACCTTGTAGCGGTCCATTTTCAGCACGTGCCCGTAGCGTTTGTCGACGAGCAGGCCGCGGATTGGAAAGCGGATGTCGTACTGAAGGTTCTTCAGGTACGCGGGATAGCCGCGCCGGATCATGCGCTCGATGGTGAGCTCGACGCTCAGCGTATCCATCCGCTCTTGGCGGTAGATCGCCAAGGTGTAGTCCATATCGAAGCCGATCCAGTCGATGTTCGAGAAGCGCAAATCGCGATTGACGAACACGCGATCGGAGCGCGCAATCGAGCGAGCGCTGGCTACGCCGGAGCCAGCCGCCACGAGCGGCAGCGAGAGCTGCCGAGGGTCGGGCGGGACCGTCGTCGGCGAAAAAGGGGGGGCGGAGGTTTTGGGAAGGACGGGAGGCACAGGGGAGGCGGCCAGACCAGCCGGCCGCAGATTGAGCTAAACTTTGGTTTCTTGCTGCGCGAGTGTCAACTCAGGATGCGAACCCCGTGTCCGCTCGTGATTCGGTCGAGGCGGAGTGTGGCGCGGTCTTCCTCCCACCCGCCCTCCAAAGGCGCATTTTTGAGGAACCAGGGCGTGTCCAGGTCGACGAACGCGAAGCCTCCCTGGCCACCGGCGAGGCAGGCCGACACGGTCATGGACAGCTTCGATTCGACCATGCCCCCGATCATCAGACCGAGGCCTGCGGCGCGCGCAATGGCGATCATATCCATGGCCTCCAAGATGCCGCATTTCATGGTCTTGATGTTGATCGCGTCGACCGCGCGCGCGGCGATCAACGCCAGCACGTCGGCGGCCGAGCAGGCGCTCTCGTCCGCGGCGACCGGCACGCCCCCGCGTTCACGAACCCGACGCAGCGCATCGAGGTCGAACTTGGCGGTGGGCTGCTCGAACAGCGCGACTTGCCCTTTGGCGTGGCCGAGCGCGTCGAGCAAGGCCAACGCTTCGTCTGCGCCCAGGCTGGCGTTGGCGTCGAGCACGAGTCGCGCGCTGGGCGCTGCTCGGAGAATCGCCGCGAGGCGCGCGCGATCGTGATCGAACGGTACGCCGCCGACCTTCACTTTCAGCGTCACGAAACCGGCGCTGATGGCCCGGCTTGCGGCCGCGCTGGCGTGCTCGGCCGTGCCTGTAGGGATCGTGAGATCGCTGATCAACTCCGCTTGTGCACCGCCGAAGTACGACCAAAGCGAGACATCGGCTCGACGACAGAGCGCGTCGAGCAGCGCGCTCTCGAAAGCCGCCAGCGCGGTCGGCGTGCCGCGCAAGGCGTGCTCCGCGACCACGACCGCGGGACGAAAGCGTCGAGCGTCGAGGCCCGAAAGTGACGAAGACGCCGTCGCGAGCGCGCTCAAGACCGCGCTCTGCGTTTCGCCGTTCACGGCCGGAAATGGCGCCGCTTCGCCTGTGCCGGTCGTGCCATCCGACAGCGTTACCGTGACGAGCACGTTCGCGGCCAAGGTCTGCGCGCCCGTGGCAATGCCGAAGGGCTCGCTCAGCTCGATGTCGAGCGGGCTCGCCGTTACATCTGCGATGGAAATCACGCGCCCAGGTTAGTCCGAGTGGCTGGGCGCTGAAAGTCGTGGCTGTTGCGGCGCCCACAGGCGCGACGTCGCTTTCAACATCGGCGCGAACGGCACCACGACCACCGCCAACGTGCTCGCGCCGGGGCTGAGCTCGAACGGGTCTTTCATGGCAACGGATCTGTTCGTTTCGGTTGAGTGGTCGGTCACGAACGACGGCGACAGCGCCAACCTTGGCCGCAGCGATGGCTTCTTCCTGACGCACTATTTGCGGCCTCGACTTGCCTCTGAGACTCGGCAAATGCCCGCGGACGAGCGCATTTGCCGAACGATCTCGCGATGCTAGCCAGCAAGCGTTTGCACTTTGCGAGGCGCGACATTAAGGAGAGCGCGCGATGGGTTTTTCCTGTGGAATCGTTGGTCTGCCGAATGTCGGCAAAAGCACTTTGTTCAATTCGCTGTCGAATGCCAAGGCGGAGGCTGCGAATTTCCCGTTCTGCACGATTGAGCCGAACGTCGGCATCGTGGCCGTACCGGATCCGCGCGTCAGCGCGTTGGCCAAAGTGTACAGCTCCGACAAGGAGGTCCTGACCAGCATTCGCTTCGTAGACATCGCCGGCCTGGTACGCGGCGCTTCGAAGGGTGAAGGCCTCGGCAACCAGTTCTTGTCTCACATCCGCGAGGTCGACGCGGTGGCGCACGTGGTGCGCTGCTTCGAAGACGAGAACGTGGTGCACGTCGAGAACAAGGTCGACCCGATCGCCGACATTGGCACGATCCAGACCGAGCTGTGTCTGAAGGACTTGGATACCGCGCAGAAGCGGCTCGATCGCGCGCGCAAGCAGAGCAAGGGTGGAGACGCGGTCGAGAAGCTCGCGGTCGGCCTGTGCGAACGCCTGACGGCGCACTTGGATCAGGGCAAGCCCGCGCGCTCCCTGACCGTTGACGAAAAAGAGAAGGACATTCTGCGCGACATGCAGCTGCTCACCAGCAAGCGCATGTTTTACGTGGGCAATGTCGATGAAGCCTCGCTCGCCAACCTTTCGGGCAACAAGCACTACCAGGCGTTGGTGGCCTTCGCCAAAGAAGAGGGTGCGCCCGTAGTGCCGATCTGTGCGCAGCTCGAGGAGCAGATCGCCGAGCTCGAGCCGGCGGATCGCCCCGAGTTTTTGGAGAGCGTCGGTCTCAAAGAGCCGGGCCTCAATTCGGTGATTCGCACGGGCTACGCGCTGCTCGGCCTGATCACGTACCTGACCGCGGGCAAGCAAGAGTGCCGCGCCTGGACGGTGCTCAAGGGCTCGACCGCGCCGCAAGCCGCGGGCGCGATTCACACCGACTTCGAACGCGGCTTCATCAAGGCCGAGGTGATCTGGTGGGAAGACTTGATCGCGCTCGGCAGCGAAGCCAAGTGCCGCGAAGCCGGCAAGCTCGCGATCGAAGGCCGCGACTACATCGTCCGAGACGGCGATGTGATTCATTTCCGCTTCAACGTTTGAGGCGGGGGCGAGCGCCAGCTTCAAAATCCGAAGCGCTTGGTCGCGTCCGGCTCGAGCAGCCGTCTCGAGCGGGGCAGGGGAGCGCAAGCGGCACCACAAAAGAAAACGAGGCGCGTGCTCCAAGGAGCCGCGCCTCGCGTCCTCACTTTACGCCGCTCGACTTACTTTGCGTTGTCCGAGCAGATGTACTTCACGCCGCTGGGGTAGCCGCAACCCCCATCGTTGAACACGAAGCCGTTGCCATTGTACGAGCTGACCCCGAGCCAGCAACCCGGGGTGTAGTCGCCGTTGGGTTCGCCATACGAGGCGTTCCTGGCAAACCAGGCGCCGCCGTCGAGGGCCTTCCAGTTAGCCGCGCAAGTGGTGTTGGTGGAGTTCATGACGCAGCCGGTGTAGTTGCCGGCGGCCAGGCCATAGACTCCGGGTATGACGGCGAAGTAGCCGAGGCCGTACTTGTTGTAGAGCGCGTTCATGTGCGTCTGCGTACGCGGGATGACCATCTTGAGCCCGATCGCGGTGCAAGAGTTGGCCTGATCGAAGCGGGTGGTACTGATCCCCGCATCGATCGCGTACGACGTGTAGCCACCGCCATCGCTCGTCATGTCGCAATAAACGGTCAGCGGTGCGAACGGGCCAGGTCCGTCCGGATCGATCAGATAGTTGCCGTCGGTGGCAGCGGGCGTCGACGCCTTCACCGCTTGGCAGCTGCCAATCGCTGCGCAAAGATTGCCGGTGCTATCTACCTCCCCGGGCTCGAGCGTACCGTTGCCCGCAGTCCCGCCGCCGTCGCCGTTATCGAGGCCGACGTCGATCTTGGTGCCGCCGCCGGAGCAGGTGGCGCCTGCCGCGATCGGCGTCTTCAAGATCACTGACTTGTAGCCAGTGGCGCCGGTTGCGCCGGTTGCGCCCTTGCTGCCGGTTGCGCCGGTTGCACCGGTTGCACCGGTTGCGCCCTTGCTGCCGGTTGCGCCGGCTGGGCCGGTTGCGCCGGCTGGGCCGATTGCGCCGGTTGCACCCGTTGCACCCGTTGCCGCGGTTGCCCCCGTCGCGCCCTTGCTGCCGGTTGCGCCGGTCGGGCCGGTCGGGCCGGTCGGCCCGGTCGGGCCGGTTGCGCCGGTAGTGCCCGTTGCACCCGAGGTTCCGGTTGCGCCTTTTGCGCCCGTGGTGCCGGTTGGTCCGGTTGGGCCGGTTACGCCGGTTGCGCCGTCCAGTGTGGGCCCGGTCGCGCCGCTCGCGCCAGTGGCGCCATTGGCACCCGTCGCGCCGTTGGTGCCCGTCGCGCCGTTGGCGCCCGTCGCGCCGTTGGCGCCCGTCGCGCCATCCGCGCCCGTCGCGCCATCCGCGCCCGTCGCGCCGCTACCTCCGATCAGACCACTCGTGCCGATCGGACCGTTGGCTCCGATGGCGCCAGTCGGTCCGACGTCGCCCAGACCACCCATGCTGCCTTTGGGACCCTTGGCTCCGGTCGCACCGTCGGCGCCGTCTACTCCATTCGTTCCGTCAGGGCCGGTCGGGCCGATGCCGCCCCCGTCGCAGACATATTGAGTGCCTTCGATTTCCGACTTGTCGAGTTTGCCGTTGCGGTTGTCGTCGGCGCCGTAGTCTAGCCGTTGGCCGCCACTGGCGCAGTTCTCACCCGCTGGCTCTGCGCTCGTGGCGAGCAAGCTCACTAGGCCGGAGTCGCCGTCGGCCCCGGAGCTGCCGCTGCCGCAGGCGGTCAAGATCGCTGTCCCCAGACCCAACAGGCCTGTGATTTGCGTTTTGTTCATGGTCGTTCTCCCACCGCTCAGCCGTTGCAGAGGTTGGTAGAATCGTCGACCTCGCCGGTCTCGAGGGTGCCGTTACCGGCTGTCCCGCCGCCGTCGCCGTTGTCCAAACCGACCTGAATCGTGACGCCGCCTTTGGCGCAGGTTACTCCCGCGACCACGGTAACGATCTTGATCAAAGCGCCCGTCGCACCGGTGGCTCCGGTAGCGCCCGTTGTCCCCGTAGCGCCCGTTGCTCCGGTCGCGCCCGTAGCCCCGGTCGCGCCCGTTGCTCCAGTCGCGCCGGTGTTTCCGACGGCACCGGTAGCGCCCGTCGTACCGGTCGCACCGGTCGCACCGGTTGCACCGGTATTCCCCGTTGCACCGGTCGCCCCGGTCGCACCCGTACCGCCGATTGCCCCGGTCGCGCCCGTACCACCGGTTGCTCCAGTGGCCCCGGTCGTACCAGTATTGCCGGTTGCTCCCGTGGCGCCCGTTGCACCGGTCGCGCCGGTCGCGCCGGTTGCGCCCGTTGCGCCGGTGGCTCCGGTAGCGCCCGTTGCGCCGGTCGCGCCCGTAGTGCCGGTATCGCCCGTCGCGCCCGTCGCGCCGATCGGGCCCGTCGCGCCGATCGGGCCCGTAGCCCCGGTCGCGCCGGTGGCTCCGCTGTTGCCCGTAGCCCCGGTCGCGCCGGTCGCGCCGGTTGCACCGGTTGCGCCCTTCACTCCGGTCGCGCCCGTGGCGCCTTGAGGGCCCGTCGCGCCCTGATCGCCGCTCGCCCCCGTCGGACCTGTCGCGCCATCCGCACCAGTCGTTCCGTCCTCACCATCGGCACCCGAAGGGCCAGTCTCGCCGCTGTCCTCCGCGCCGTTGCATGCGTAGCGAGTCCCTTCCACCTCGCTCGTCTCCAGCGTGCCGCTGCTGTCAGAGTCGGTACCGAATTCGATCTTGGTGCCGCCTTTGGCGCAGTTGTCACCAGCGGCCTCGTCCGATAGCCGCAGCAATGCGGAACTTCCCGTCTTGCCATTGGCGCCGTCGTCGCCGCCGCAGGCCGCGAGTGCAAGCAAGCTCAAACCAACTAGCCCAATTACGCGTGTGCTCTTCATTGTGCGTACCCTCATTATTTGCAGTCCCGGCTTGCGGAACTGCTGTTACGTTTTGCATGCTTCGAACGATGGTCGCGTGGGCGCGCCGAGCGCGTCACGCCGCCACGAGCGAATGCGGCTCGTCGTAAGACGAGCGGATCGTAACGACTAACAAGTTTATATCGGCGACGCAAAAGGTGAGCTGGCGCTCAATATTGCAACGCACGCGGCGGCGGACACGGCATCGTCAGCGATCGGGCATGATCTCAGCGCAAACCGACGAGTTCGAGGTACTGGTGTTGCGTTTCGGCTGCGACGAAGCGTCGTCGCGTCAGCTCGCGCAGCAAATAGTAAACGACGTCGAAGGAGCCGTAGGTAAAGTGCAGAATATGCGCTAGACGGGCGATGTCGCCGTTCTCCCAGCTCGTGAGATCGAAGAAGCTTCGCACGTAGACGATGTCACCGTCGAGGATTTGGTTGTGTCCTCGGCGCGGGTCTCCCTCGACGAGCAGCGGCATTACGCCCCACCGCTTCAAAGAGAAAATGGTGTGAGCGACGAAGCCGAGCTCGCGCAACAACGTGTCCACCTCGCCGAGGCACGGCTGATTGCGGTACATGGGGATGAAAGCGGCCTCGGTGTGCACGACCAAGCAGCCCCTCACGCTTTCCCGGCCATGTTCGAGGATCGTCTTCTCGAAGCCTTGAACGTCGAGCTTGAGGAAGTCCATGGGCCGGACACCCGCTACGTCGTCGAGGCGCTTGGTGCTGACCGTTTCTCGGCGGATGACGGTGCCAAAATCGGCAAATAGGTGGAAGTTCTCGAGCACGGTCAGGTCGGGCTCGAACAGGCTGTTCATGCCGGGGGCGTTGCAGAAATGCAGGGTGTGGCTCCCACCATCGCCGAGCGCGTCAGCGAGCACGGTCTCGTTCGGTTTCAACTGAGCCTGCAGTTCGGCACGGGCGTCTGGGTTCGGCTCGAAGCCGATCACCTCCGTGGGCACCTGGTCGACGAGCGGCTGGTACGGTGGAGGCCCATCGACGGGGCTCGAGCCCACATCCACGATGCGAATTACCCGATCGAGTGGGACGAGGTGCAACAGGGTGGTGCGCCCGCTCGGGATTGGTTTGGGCGGCGCAGACGCGAGGCCGCCCAGCGGCAGCACGGGTGAGGGCTTGGTACCTGCGCCTCGCCCGAGCTTCTGCTCAGCGAACCTCAGGTTCTGCTCGACTCGAGGACGCTCGCTCGCTGGCAGCGCTTCGCGTTGCAGCAGTTCTTGCGCGGCGTGCAGCGACTCCTCGTATTGTCCAACCCAATAGGCGGCGATGCTCAGCTCATCGAGCGCGCGCCAGCCGTACACCGAGTCGTCGACGAAGAGCCGATCAGCGGGCCTGGGGATGCGCACCGCTTGGCGCGCGAACAGGTACGAAAGCTGGTGCTCCTCGCGCGTGCGATGCAATTGCGAAAGCGCACAGAGCGCCTCCGCCCGTTGTGGACGCAGCTGGTGAGCGCCGAGCTGCGCCGCGACTGCCGCGTGGTACTTTTTGAGCTCGGCAGACACGACGCCCATCAAGTGCAGCGAGTGCCAGACCTCCTCTTCCCAACCGCCCATGTCTGCGCGCTTGGCGAAATTCTCCAACGCCAATTCGAGCATCTCGGCGTCGCGATAGCTCCGCGCGAGGTAATAGCGATAACGAGCGTTGTCGGGTTCTTGCTCCAAAGCTCGTTCCAACACGGCCGCGTCGCGTGCGTATTTTTGCTTGGAATCGCCCTGATTTCGCGCGCTATCGAAATGACCGACGCAAACGGGCCCGGGCAGCAACTCCGCGCGGTGAGGTCGATCGCAAACGGCCACCTCGTGCAGCACGCCTTCGTAGCGCCAGGGCGCACCGGTCTTGAGCAGCTGCAAAAGGTCGAACGTGACCGCGGAATTACTGCCCCGGTGAAGCGTGTAGTAGCCGTCTGCGCTGAGCTCCGGAAGGACGAAGCCAGCTGGCACCTCGAACGTCTCGTCGGCGTCGATCACGAGCGAGTAGTCAGCCCAGGCTCGCGCGAGCTCGAGCGCTTCCGTGCGATTGTGCCCAAAGTCTTGCCAGGGGCGTTGATAGAGCTCGCCGGGCAACCCCACGAGTGTGTTCGCGATCAGCCGCTGAGTTCCGTCCGTCGATCCGGTGTCGACGATCGCCCAGCAATCGATGAATGGCCGAACCGAGCGCAGACAGCGCTCGATTACCGCGGTTTCATCCTTGACGATCATCGTCAAGCAGACGCTGGGGCGACCGTCGGCCCTGGCCACACGCGTGCCGACCCGCTTCCCGGAATTTCCCATATTTTTAGATATCACGGCCCTCGGCGAATCGCGCCGCTTTCGCGTTTGGCGCCTCGCGCCTGGACAGCGCGAGGCTGGCGCGCGCTGGTGGCGAATACCGCCGACGCTGTAGAACTCAGCGCGCGCGGGTTGCGTCAGAAGACGCGAAACGCGCGCGGCCCCAGTCGCTCAAGGTTTCGACGTGCACTGGGCCGCCGAAGAAGCCGAGGAAGCGCGCACCCCACACGCCCAGCGTGACCAACAGCAGCACTGAGCCGAGCGCAGTTACGGTACGCGACGCGAGCCAGTGCCGCACGTTGCGCGGAGCACGTGGGCCGCGCACATAGCCGATCGCGGCGCTGCTCATCGCCCAGATGAACAGCGGCGCGAGCACGAGCACCAGTGGATGCAGCTCGAGCGCGTGTCGCAAATCACCGTGCGCCAAGGCCAGCGTGGCGCGTGTGAGTCCGCAGCCGGGGCAGGGCACGCCGAGCACACCGGCCAGTGGACAAAACGGCAGCCGGAAGCTGACGATTGCCGCAAACAGACCCGCAAACGTGGCCACGATCAAGCTGCGCTGAATGACGGAGCGGTCCACGGCCAGGCCAGCTTAGCTGCTGTTCGCCGGCAAGCTCGTGTCGACCTGCCGCAATGGAGCACCACCCACAAAAGAAAACGAGGCGCGTGCTCCGAAGAGCCGCGCCTCGTAGTCGTTGGTGCTCGCCCCGGAGGGCACGGGACTGACTCAGCTCGCGGGGGGGAGCTGGCCACCGCCGGCGGCTTGCCAGATTTCGTTCAGATCACCCGGCAAGAAGAAGAAGGCAAGAAACAGATACAGGACCGGGCTTGCCACCTGCGCGTTCGGAACGCCCGCCATGCGCTTGGCGTCGAGCACCTTCTCGTTCAGCTTCCAGAGCTCGATGTATTGGAGGATCGGCACGAAGAACAAGATCGGGTTCAAATCGTCTTTGCCGCGGAAGGCTTTGAGCTCGTTGAGCATCTGCCACCATTGAATGATCGCGTAGACGAAGCAGACGCAGCCGATCACGATGGTCATCACCGGGTTGCGGATCTTGCCGATGGGGCCGCGCTGTCCGCCGCCCATGGGCACCATCGCGCCCCCGTAGCCGGGATCTTGCGGGGGACTGAAGCCGCCCGGCGCGCCGTAGGGTGCAGGCGGCCCGCCGTATCCGCCTTGCGGTTGGCCGTAGCCGCCGCCGGGTGGTGCCGCACCGAACGCAGGTTGAGCGGGGGGGGGGCCGTAACCTCCAGCAGCTGGCGGAGCGCCATATTGCTGTGGCGGCTGCCCCGGAGTGCCGTAGCCGCCGGGTGATTGACCGTATCCGCCTGGCGCAGGGCCCGGAGTGCCATAGCCACCGGGCGGTGGCCCGTACGGATCAGCGGCCGCCGGAGCCGCGGGCGGCGGGCCGTATGGATTGGGTTGCGCATAGGGATTGAAGCCGCCCGAACCCGCGTCCGCGACCATCGTGCCGCCTAATGGATTGACTGCGGGGGCCCCGGGCGGCGCAGCGCCGGGCGGGGACGCGTAAGCGGGCGGAGGCGCGTAAGCGGGCGGAGGCGCGTAAGCGGGCGGGGCGCCATATTGCCCGGGCGGCGGACCGAAACCTTGGGGCGCTCCCGGAGGAGCGCCAAAGTTGCCCCCCGGTGGAGGACCGAAGCCTTGCGGTCCAGCGGCTGGCCCGCCGGGCGGCGGACCAAAGCCTTGCGGTGGAGCGGCTGGCCCGCCGGGCGGTGGACCGAAGCCGTGCGCCGGTGGCGCGCCGGGTGGCGGTCCAAATCCTTGAGGTGGCGCGGGCGGCATCGGCGCGCCGACAGACGGAGGGGCGACGCCGAGCATCGTACCCTTGAGCTGAGGACGAGGGGCCGCGGCCGGAGCAGCAGCGACGGGTGGCGCGCCGGGCGGCGGCGCAGGTGCAGGAACTGGCGCGCCGGCCGGCTTAGGCACGACGGGCGGGTTCACCATCAGCATGGTGCCCTTGAACTTCGGGGCCGCTGCACCCTTTAGGTTAAACCCGCACTTCTTGCAGGTCGTCGCCGCCTCCTCATTCTCAGTCCCACAATTCGGGCAAAACACTCAGCACCTCTTGGATGACGCAGGGGAGCCCGCAGCCTACACGCCCTCTCGCCCAATTCTCAAGAGAGTCCGCGTAGTCTCCGCGCGTTCGCGTTGCTTTTGCTCCGCCCTTGACACCCCGCTTTCGGGGTCACTACGGTTCGCCTCGCCCGGGGGTCCCCCGGGTAAAACCAGCACTTCGACGACGCCGCTCGCGCTCCGCGTGGCGGTCGTCGCAGCCCCGCCCCCCTCGGAAATTCATGGCATTCGCCCTCAGCGCGGAAGCAGAGCAGAAGCTCAACGATATCTTGTCGCGCTACCCCAATAAAATGGCGGCGTGCATCCCGGTTTTGCACCTTTGCCAAGAGGCAAATGACAACTGGGTTTCGGACGACGTGATCGAATTCGTGGCGCAGCGCCTCGAGCTCGGCTCGGCGCACGTCAAAGGCGTCGTGACCTTCTACACGCTGTTCAATCAGAAACGCCCCGGTAAGCATCAGCTCTGGGTGTGCCACACGCTGTCCTGCGCGCTGCGCGGCGGCGAGGACATCCTTCACCACTGCGAGAAGCGGCTCGGCGTTCACGCCGGCGGCACCAGCAAGGACGGCAAGATCACGCTGCGCACGGCCGAGTGCCTCGCGGCTTGCGGCACCGCCCCCGTCATTCAAGTCGACAAAAAATACTACGAGAACCTCTCGATCGCAGAAGTCGACCGCATCATCGACACGCTCGTGAAAGACGGTTGAGGCGTAAAAGCTCCTCTTTCGTTTGGCAAAGATGATCAAGCAAACCACTTATCTCAGTCACTCCTACGGGAAGCCCAATAGTTGGACGCTTTCCGCTTACGAATCCGCCGGCGGCTACCGCGGCGTACGCAAGGCTCTTTCGATGACCCGCGAAGCGGTCGTCGAAGAAGCCAAGAAGGCCCACGTGCGTGGGCGCGGTGGCGCCGGCTTCGATTGCGGCACGAAGTGGAGCTTCATGCCCAAGGAGAGCAAGAAGCCGCACTACCTCGTGGTCAACGCCGACGAGGGTGAGCCGGGAACCTTCAAGGATCGCTCCATCATGGAGATGAATCCTCACGCGCTGATCGAGGGCTGCATCATCGGCAGCTACGCGATCAACGCGCACGCCTGTTACATCTACGTCCGCGACGAGCTGCACCTGAGCAAGGAGCGGCTGTGGGGCGCGATCAAAGAGGCCAAGGCCAAAGGCTATTTGGGCAAGAACCCGTTCGGCAAAGACTACGAAGTCGAAGTCTACGTGCACACCGGCGCCGGCGCGTACATCTGCGGCGAAGAGACGGCCCTGCTCAACTCGCTCGAAGGGCGTCGCGGCGAGCCGCGCTTGAAGCCGCCGTTCCCCGCGCAATACGGCGCTTTCGGCTGTCCCAGCACCGTCAACAACGTCGAGACGCTGGCCATCATGCCGACCGCGTTCGAGATGGGCGCGGACGAGTTCAGCAAGCTCTCCGAGCTGCACAACTTCAACGACGGCGGCGCGCGCTTGTTCGGCGTGAGCGGTCACGTCAAAAAGCCGGGCATCTTCGAAGCCTGCGTGGGCATCACGATGCGCGAGCTGATCTTCGAGCTCGCGGGTGGCCTGCCCGACGGGCGCTCGATTTTGGGGGTGATCCCAGGTGGTTCGTCGTGCCCGGTGCACCTGCCGGACGAAGTGCCGAATCTGCCGCCCGACCCGCGTTACGATCCGTACCGCGGCAAATCGATCTTGGACATTCCGCTGGGCGTCGACACCTTCCGCGCCTCGGGCAGCATGCTCGGCACGTGCTGCGTGACGGTGTTGAGCGACAAGGTCGACCCCGTACTAGCGCTGCACAACGTGATGCGCTTCTACCGCCACGAGTCGTGCGGGCAATGCACGCCATGTCGTGAAGGCTGCGGCTGGATCGAGCGCATTTTGAACAAGATCGTGGAAGGCAAAGGCTCGATCGCCGAGCTGGACGAGATTCACGAGATTGCCAGCAACATCACCGGCAACACGATCTGCGCCTTCGGTGACGGTGCAGCTACGCCCGCGTTGGCTTTCGTTCGCCGCTATCGCAAGCATTTCGAGGACTACATCGTGAGCGGCGGTAAGTCGCAGACGCGAAGGTTGACGCTATGACCGTCGGAAACGTTTTCTTCGTCGTGGCGAGCATCGTCGCGCTGTTCGGCGCGATGATGACCATCGCCTCGCGCAGCCCGATCCGCAGCGCGGTCGGCCTGCTGATCACGATCGTCGGCATCGCGGCTCTGTTCTTGATGCTGAACGCGCAGTTTTTGGCGGCGATTCAGCTGATCGTGTACGCGGGCGCGGTGGTCGTGTTGTTCGTGTTCGTGATCATGCTGCTCGGCCCCGACGCGGGCGACGGTGAGGGCACGATCGCTCGCGCGCGCTTGGCTCGCTACGGTGCCGGCGCGTTCTTCCTCTTGCTCTCGCTGGCCGCGGCTCACCTCGTGTCTCGCTCCGAGCTGACGCCGCACCGCTTCAGGGCGGCGGCCGCCGGTCACGGCTCGGTCGAGGGCATCGGTACGTTCCTGTTTGGCACCGCCGTCGTCCCGTTCGAGCTCGCCACGGCGCTGTTGATCGTGGCCGTGGTCGGTGCGATCGCCGTCGCCCGCGGCAAGCCGCACGTCCGGCGTCAATCGAAGAGCGCGAGCCCCACGGCGCGCATGTTCCACGGTCCGCTGATGGCGCGCGACGCGCAACGGCCGCTACCGACCAAAGCAGAGCGGGCTGCGAAAGCCGCGGGAGGCGTGTGATGAGCTCGCTCGGTTATTTCGTGGAGCAATACATCCTGCTCGCCGGGGCGCTGTTCACCCTCGGCTCGATCGGGTTTTTGGTACGGCGCAACGTGCTGGTGCAGCTGATGAGCATCGAATTGATGCTCAACGCGGTGAACCTGATGTTGGTCGCCTTCAACCGCCAGCACTTGGCCGACCAAAACGGTCAGGTGTTCGCCTTCTTCATCATCGCGGTCGCCGCGGCCGAAGTCGCCGTGGGTCTTGCCATCGTGCTCGCATTTTACCGGCTGAAGTCCAGCGTCCAGAGTGACGAAGCGGACCAGCTCCGTCACTGAACATTTAGGGCTTATCACTCATGCAAGCGATCGAGGCTCTGTTCCCCGCGCAAAACTACACGCTGCTGGCGTTCATCGTGCTGCTCCCGCTCTTGGGTGCCGCCGTGAATGGCATCTTCGGTAAGCGGCTCGGCAAAGAAGCCGTCTCTCTCCTGGCGCTGAGCGTCATGTTCGTGGCCTTTGCGCTGGCCGTCGTCACTTTCCTCGCCTTGGGTCAGGCCCAAGAAGGGGAGGAGGCCGCGCGCTTCGTTTGGAAGGGCTGGGAGTGGTTTCGGCTGAGCCGCTCGGACGGCAGCACCATCATGCTGGACGTCGCCTTCTCGGTCGACGCGCTGAATGGCACGATGGCCCTGGTCGTCACCGGCGTCGGCTTTTTGATCCACCTCTACTCCGTCAGCTACATGGCGGAGGATCCGGGCTTTCACCGCTTCCTCACCTACCTGAACCTGTTCATCTTCTCGATGCTGGTGCTGATCCTCGGCGACAGCTTGCCGGTGTTGTTCGTGGGCTGGGAAGGCGTCGGTCTGTGCAGCTACCTCTTGATTGGCTTCTGGTTCGAAGACGACAAGAACGCAGCGGCCGGAAAGAAGGCGTTCGTCACCAACCGCATCGGTGACTTCGGCCTGCTCGTGGCGATGGGCCTCTTGCTCTATTACACGGGCGGTTTGGACTGGTCGAGCATCGACAATGGCGCGAAGAACCTGCTCACCCCGGTGCAGGTCTGGCCGCTCGGCACGCACGTGCCCGCCGCCAGTCTGATCGGCGGCACGTTCGAGCATTGGATCAACATGCCGCGTTACGTGAGCGCGGCCACCCTCGTCGGCCTCGCCCTGTTTCTCGGCTGCGCGGGCAAGAGCGCCCAGTTGCCCTTGTACGTCTGGCTGCCGGACGCGATGGCCGGCCCAACGCCAGTCAGCGCGCTGATCCACGCCGCTACGATGGTCACGGCGGGCGTGTACTTGCTCTGCCGCCTGTCGTTCGTGATGGTGCTCAGCCCGGCGGCCATGGCCGTGGTCGCTGTCACCGGCGCGCTGACCGCGATGTTTGCGGCCAGCATCGCGTTCGCGCAGCACGACATCAAAAAGGTGCTCGCCTATTCGACCGTGAGCCAGCTCGGCTACATGTTCTTGGGCGTCGGCGTGGGCGCGTTCAGCGCCGGCTTCTTTCACGTGCTCACCCACGCCTTCTTCAAGGCCTGCATGTTCCTCGGCGCCGGCTCGGTGATCCACGCCATGCACGCGCGCATCCACGACACGGATGCCTCGCAGGACATGCGCAACATGGGCGGCCTGCGCAAATACATGCCGATCACGTTCTGGACGTTCACGGCGGCCTGGGCGGCGATCGTCGGCTTCCCGCTGACCAGCGGCTTTTTCTCGAAAGACGAGATTCTGCTGAAGGCCTACACCTCGTTCATCAAGGCGCCGGCCACGTCGCTATCGGACGGCACGGGCGGCAGCATGGAAGTGTTCGCCTGGCCGAGTGGGTTGGGCGCCTTCTTGTACGCGGTGGGCATTCTCACCGCGTTGATGACCGCGTTCTACATGACGCGGCTGTACATCGGCACCTTCTTCGGCGAGTTCAAAGGCTGGAAGATCGTCAAGAATTGGAAGGAGCCGGAGCACGCGCACGGCCACGACGATCATGGTCACGGCCATGCTCACCACGAGCCCGGCGTGCCGCTCGAAGGCCCGACCCCGCACGAGTCGCCGTGGCAGATGTGGGTGCCGCTGGCGGTGCTCGGCTTTTTGGCGGCTTTCGCCGGCTGGCTGAACGCCCCGCTGTTCCACATCGAAACCATGCATCACTGGCTCGAACCGGTGTTCGCCAAGGCCAGCGGCTCCGTCGAGTTGATCGAAGGTGCCGAGCACTTGGAATACGTGTTCCTCGGCGCGGCGATCGCCGCGTTCGCGGGTGGCTCGGGCATCGCCTACTGGATCTACGTGCTGCAGAAGGGTAAGCCCGCGCAGTCCTTCGTCGAAGCCCTGCCGCGTTTCCACGCGCTGGTGTTCGACAAGTGGCGCATCGACGAGCTCTACGAAGAATACGTGATCGGCGCGGTGGACTCGCTGGCCGAGTTCTTCGCCTGGGCCGACAAGTGGATCGTGGATTTACTGCTCGCGCGGCTGAGCGCCTTTCTGGTCTCGACCAGCGGCACCGCGCTCCGCTTCATCCAAACCGGGCGCGTGCAAACGTACGCGGCGGTCATGGTGCTCGGGTTGGGCGCCGTGGGTTGGTTCTTCGTCACGCCTCGTGCCGAAGCCAAGGTCGACGCCAACGACGAATCCGGCGTGTACAGCGTGACCGCGGCCGAAGGCCTGGGTTACAGCTACCGCTGGGACCTGAACAACGACGGCAAATGGGACGACGACAAAGGGAACTTCGGCGCCAAGACGCAGCAGTCTCTCAAACTGGAAGTGAAAGAGAATCGAACCGTTAGGCTCGAAGTCAAAAATGCGTTCGGCCGAACCGCTGTTCGCTCGTTCAACTTTGCGCGTCCGGTTCCCGATCGTTCGGGGTTCACGTCGCAGCTCGAGGGTCCCGCTCCGGTGCGTCGAGCACTCGAGGTGCGTCAGCTCCCGAAGCCCCAGGAAATGAAATGAATCCGCTGGCTCTAGCTCTGTTTCAATTCGCGCCATACCTGTTGGCGTTCACGGTCGGCGTGCTCATTCCACGCCGCCAAAGCGCGCCGGAACGGATCGCGATCGGTATCGTCGCCGCACTGGCGTTGCTCTTGGTGCGCGGGCTGTGGCCGTCGGCCGGCCACGCAGTAGTCGACGAAGACGCCAAAGAGTGGCCCTATCTGCTGAGCGTGATCGTGTTCTTGCCCATCGCGGGCTCGATCTTGATGCTGTTCTTGCCCCGGCAATCACCGGTGATCTTGAAGCGCGTCACGTTCTTGATCCTGGGCTTGGACGGCTTGATCTCGCTCGGCTTGTTGTCTTCACCGATGACCCGCGGCTGGCACTTCCAGCACATCGTGGAGTGGGTGCCCGCTTTCGGCATTCGCTACCACGTAGCGGTGGACGGCGTGAGCATGTGGCTGATTCTGCTGTCCACGCTGACCACGCCGATCGCCGCCTACGTCGCCTTCGGCTCGCTCAAGACGCGGATCAAGGACTTGTGCTTCGCGTTCCTGCTTCTGCACGGCGCGATGATGGGCGTTTTCGTCTCGCTCGATATGTTCCTGTTCTTCGTATTCTGGGAGCTGATGGTGATCCCGATGGTGGTCATGATCGGCGTCTGGGGTGGCACCGAGAAGATCAAGGCCGCCTACAAATTCTTCCTGTACACGATGGTCGGCAGCATGCTGATGCTGGCTGCGATCTTGGTCTTGGTTTGGAACTACACCAAGCTCGCGGGCTATCCGAGCTTCGATTACTTGGCGCTGCAGCGCGTTTCGCTGCCGCACACCTGGGCTTGGCTCTGCTTTTTCGGCTTCTTCTTGGCCTTTGCCATCAAGGTGCCGATGTTTCCGTTCCACACTTGGTTGCCTGATGCGCACGTGCAGGCGCCGACCGGTGGCTCGATCATCCTGGCCGCGGTGCTGCTCAAGCTGGGCGCTTACGGCTACATTCGCTTCTGCATGGGCCTGCTCGGCGGCGTCGCTTGGATGTCGGCGGCGACCTTGGCCGGCTTCGCGATCGGCGGCGGCATCGTGTACGGCGCGCTCGTGGCCTGGAAGCAAGACGACGTGAAGCGTCTGGTGGCGTACTCCTCCGTCGCGCACATGGGCTTCGTGATGCTGGGCTTGTTTGCCGGCACTCAGGCGGGCATGGAGGGCGCGGTGCTGCAGATGCTGAACCACGGCGTCTCCAGCGGCGCCTTGTTCCTCTTGGTCGGCGTGATTTACGACCGCCGGCACACGCGCCTCGTGCGTGAGTTCGGCGGCATCGCCAAAGTGATGCCCATCTACGCGGCGATCTTCGTGATCGTCACCATGTCGAGCATCGGCGTGCCGGGTACCAATGGCTTCGTCGGTGAGTTCATGGTTTTGATGGGGACCTTCGTGTCGCAGACCTTGGGTGGGCAAGCGAAGCTGCAAGCTGGCCTGGCCTCCGCAGGCGTGATTTTGGCGGCGGTGTACATGCTGTCGATGGTGCAGCGTGTGTTCTTCGGCCCGCTCTCCAATCCGAAGAACAAGCGCCTGACCGACATGAACGTGCGCGAGACGGTCGCCATGGCGCCGCTCTTGGCGCTGATCTTCATCATCGGCTTGTTTCCGAACCTGTTCTTGAGCCGGATGACCGACGGTGTTTCCGCCGTGCTCGAGCGGTACAACGAGTCTCGCAAGGCCTACCTGGAGCTCGGATCTTCGGATACGGCCAAGCTGACCGACCGTCATGGCGGCGTGCTCGAGCAAGGCTACCCCGAGGCGCCCAGCAAGAAGACGGACGCGCCTACTGCTGTCCAAGCCCAAGCGCTGAATGCGGAGGCGCCGTGAATTTCAATCTACTGCTCGCTGTCTCTCCAATCCTGGCCGTCGCTATCGGCGGCCTGCTGCTGATGCTCGCCGAGGCCTTCGGCAAGCCCGTCGCGTTGACCGGTGCCCAGGCGGGCCTGGTGTCGACGGATGCTGGCGCGGGTCGCGCCGACGAGCTCGCGCTCGGCAGCGCGGTCGTGCTCTTTGCGGGCGCGCTGATCAGCGTCGCGCTGTGGAAGGTCGGGCCGGAGTCGATCCCGGGTGCGGATACGCTCGCCCCGTACCTGATCATCGATCGCTTCTCGCTCTTCTTCTGCTTCGTGCTGTGCCTCGGTGGGGGCTTGGCCTCGCTGCTCGCGGGCGGCTACTTGCCGGAGCACAATCTCGATCGGGGTGAGTTCTTCCCGCTCTTGGTGTTCAGCACTGTGGGCGCGATGGCGCTCGCTGCCTCCGGCGATTTCTTGAGCTTTTTCGTGGCTTTGGAAACGATGTCGCTGGGCGTGTACTGTATGATCGGCCTGCGTCGCGGCAACTTGCGCGCCAGTGAAGCCTCCCTCAAGTACTTCTTGCTCGGCAGCTTCGCTGCGGCGCTGACCTTGATGGGCGGCGCGCTGTTGTACGGCGCGACCGGGCACACCGACTTCGTCGGTATCGGTCAGGGCATTGCCACGATTGGCAAGGCCGGCAGCACGGTCAACGCGCCGGTGGTTCTGATCGCGCTGGCATTGGTGGTGGCGGGGCTCGCGTTCAAGATCAGCGCGGTGCCCTTCCACATGTGGACGCCGGACGCGTACGAAGGCGCGCCTACGCCGACCACCACGTACATGGCCGTTGCCGTGAAGAGTGCAGCTTTCGCCGTGCTGCTTCGAATCCTGGTCGTCGGCTTCGGTGATCCGCGCTTGATGAGCTGGGGCAGCGGCTGGCCGCAAGTCTTGGCCTGGTTGGCGGTGCTCAGCATGGTCGTGGCGAACGTGATCGCCGGTCGCCAGGAGTCGGTGAAGCGCATGCTCGCCTACTCGTCGATCGCGCACGCCGGCTACGCGCTGGTGGGCGTAGTCGCCGCGATGAGCTCCGCGCAGGGCACCTCGAGCGTGCTGTTTTACATGCTGACCTACACGGTCTCGACGGTCGGCGCCTTCGGTGCGTTGATCCTGTGCGGCCGTCGCGGTGCCGAAGCGGTGAGCTACGAAGACTTGGCCGGTCTGGGCAAGCGCCATCCGGCCGTCGCCCTGGCCTTCTCGTTCTTCTTGCTCTCACTGGCCGGTGTACCGCCCAGCGCAGGCTTCTTCGGCAAGCTGTACGTGTTCAGCGCCGCGGTCGATTCACAGCTCAACGTGCTGGCCGTGATCGGCCTGTTGAACAGCGTGCTGGGCGCTTATTACTACCTGCGCGTGATGGTCTACATGTACATGCGCGAACCGGAGCCGGGCGCGCCGATCGCCACGCCCATGCGTTCGGGCTTCGTGGTCGTGGCCCTGATCCTCGCCGCCGTGTTGGTCCTAGTGTTCGGCATTCTGCCGAGCTCTTCACTCGACATCGCGGCGGCAGCCGGTATCAGCCACAGCTGATGGCAGAGCGAGCCTACCTCGGTGGCTTCCGCCCGCGATTCTCGGGCTTGCTGGTTTCAGGTCTGCTCGCGCTGGGCGCCTGCAAAGGCAAGCCCAGCCCGGAGCCGGTCGCGGTCGGCAGCGTGAGCTTGCCGGCGCCGATCGCGTCGTCCTTGCCGATCGATCCCAAAATCGTCAGTGCGGCCGTGAACGCCAAGGGCGAAGCGCCCTACACCGGCCCAACGGGTACGATTAGCGGCTTGATTACGGTGAGCGGCGACCCGCCACCGGACATGCCCGAAGCCATCGCCAGCATTCCGAGCGACTGCGCCGCCGCCAAAGACACATACGGAAAGCTGTTCCGCGAGGGCGCGGGCCGCGCGTTGGCGGATGTCGTCGTGGGCGTCACCGGCTACGCCGGCTATCTACCGGAAGATGCTCCCGGCCAGTTCGCGGACGCCAACGGCTGCGCCTGGAATGCGCGCACCTATGTGCTCACGTTCGGTCAGAGCCTGGACGTGCGCAGCCGCGATTCGCGCCCGTACGTGCCGGACTTGATGGGCGCAAAGCTCAAGGCGCAATTGGTGGCGTTGCCCCGCGGGGACGCCATTCATCTTTACCCGGAGCGCCCCGGACGCTATCAGCTGACCGACAGCATGCGGCTGTTCATGCTGGCCGAAGTGATCGTCGTGAAGTTCCCCACGCACGCGGTCACCGGTCTCGACGGGCGTTACGTGATCCCGCGCGTGCCGGTCGGTAAGGTGAAGGTCTCCGCGCTCTTGCCCGCCACCATGGCGCAGGTCGAAAAAGAGGTCGAGGTGCACGCCGGCGAACTCGTCGACGTGCCACTCGTGCTCGCCTTCGATCGCAAAGCGTGGGACGCGCAACGCGCGGGTTCGTCCGCGCCCGCCGTCTCTGCGGCGCCCGCTAATTCCGCCGCACGAGCCACCGGCAAGTAGGCCCGGTCGAGCGGTCGTCGCTCAAAAGCTGGCCGGGACGCCGGCGCGACGGGCGAGCAACTCGCGAAGGTATCCGAGAGCGGTGCTGCTCGGCGAAAGGCTCGGCGCTTGTAGCCGGCCGATCGCGGCGTCGAAGCATTGGTCGTCGTGCAAGGCGTCGCAGGCGACCAGCGTCGCGATCCAGGCGTCGGAGTTGGTCGGATCGGCTTCGAGCTCGATTTGGGCGCGTTGGCGCGCGCGCTCGGTGCGACCCGAGCGCAGCTCGGCGAATGCATCGGAGCGCACGGAGCGTGGTTCTGAGTGGCTCGCGACCGCTCCCGCTGGGCTCGGAAGGGGGCCAGATGCGGGTACGCGCGCGCTCTCGAGCGCGCGATCCGTGGCGACGGTGGCCGGATGGTAGCTGCGATAGGCTTCGAGCCAGGTGCGCGCCTCTACGTCGCGTCCGAGCGAGCGCAACAGGCGGGCGACCAGCAGATTGGCCGGTTCGTCGTCTGGCTGTCGTGCCACGGCCGCCAGGGCATCGCTCAATGCGTTGGAAAAGTCTCGAGCGCGTTCGGCGCAACGCGCGCGCTCTGCGTAGTTCCCGTAGTAAGCGGGGTCGGTTTTCAAACCGCGGTCGAAGGCCGCGCGAGCCGCGGCGGGGCCGTCCTTGGCTTGGCTCGAGAAGCAGCGAACCGCGCCGATTCGCGCCCAAATTTCTGGGCTATCCGGATCTTCGGCGTGCGCTTCGAGATAGGCCGAAAGGGCTTCGCCGAAGTCGCCGCGGGCTTCGTGTTGGACGCCCAGCAAGTACGCCGCGTACGCCTCGGGATTGACGAAGCGGCCCTCGTAGCGGACCCCGCCGGCCATGCGGGTCACGCCGTTCGCGCCCACGGCGCAACCCACGACGCAGCCCGCGCACAGCACGAGCGAGAGGATCAGCGTCCGCGCGAGGATCACGTGAGCTCGTGCAGGCAGCTGAGGAAACGGTCGTTTTCTTGGCTGGTTCCGACGGTGACGCGGAGTTGATGGGCCAGGCGCCCGCCGCGTTGGTGGAAGCTGCGCACCAGGACCCCGCGTGCCTTCAAGCCTTCGAACAACTCTGCCGCCGGACGCTCGCTCTTGAACCACAGGAAATTGGCCTGGCTCGGAGTCACGACGATGCCGGGCAGGGCGGCCAACGCGGTACTCAGCCGTTCGCGCTCGGCCACCACGTACGCCACGATGCGACGAATTTCCGGCGCGAGCTCGGTCACGGCCAACGCGCCCAGCGCTTGTGCGGGGGCGTTCATGTTGTACGGCAGGCGCACTTTGTCGATTTCCGCGAGCAGCGAGGGGCGTGCGATCAGCCAACCGACACGCAGGGCCGCGAAGCCAATTTTGGACAACGTGCGCATCACCGCAACATTTTCGTAGCGACGATACAGATCCATTTGATCGCGATCGGAGTAGGGGATGTACGCTTCATCGATCACGACCAAGGACGAGGGCGCGGCCTGGATCAAGCGCTCGAGCCGCTCTCGATCGGCCAAGTTGCCGGTGGGATTGTTGGGCGTAGCGATGAAGATCAGGTTGGGCGGGGCGTGTTCGATGCCCTTCAGCAGCGATTCGAGCGAAAGATCCCAGTTCGCGTCGAGCGGGACCTCGAGCACGCGTTGGCCGCGCACACGCGCGCTCATGCGGTACATCACGAAGCTCGGCGTGGTGGTCATGATCACGGCGCTGCCCGAGCGATCGCGCGCTTGCGAGAAGGCCGAGAGCAGCATGGTGATGATCTCGTCGCTGCCGTCCCCGACCAGCACTTCTTCCGTGCTCACTCCGGAGTAGCTGGCCAATGCTTGGCGCAATTGGCGGGAGGTTGCGTCCGGATAGCGCTCCCAAGTGAGCTTGGCCGCGACTTCGGCGAGGCGCTGCTTGGCGTCGTTCGAAAGCAACTCGGGCGCTTCGTTGGCGTCGAGCCGTACGGCGTATTCGCCCGTGACGGGGGTGTAGGAGCTGAGCTCGGCCAAGGCCGGACAAAGAATGTCTGAAAAGGGTTCCGCCATCGGGGCGCTCGGAGCATAGTCCATCCCCGCGCCATGTTCTCGCACATCCTAGGCCAAGAACCGGCAGTGCAAACGCTGACGCGGGCCCTCGATAGCGGGCACGTGCACCATGCGTATCGCTTCGAAGGCCCCGCGGGAGTAGGCAAGGAGCGGGCGGCGTTTGCTTTGGCTCAAGCCTTGGTGTGTGAAGCGGGTGGCCCGCGCGCCTGCGAAAAATGCAGCGCCTGCCAGCGGGCCCTGCGCATCTCGGAGGAGGAGCCGCAGGTGCCCGCCCACCCGGACGTGATCTTGCTCCAGCGCGGTCTCTATCGCGGGCGGATCAGCGCCAACGAGGCCACCGGCATCAGCATCGAGCAAGTGCGGCGCATGGTCTTGGAGCGCATTGGCTATGGTCCGCACGAGGGGCGTGCGCGCGTGTTCATCGTGCGTGACGCGGACGAACTCACCGTCTCGGCGGCCAACGCACTGCTGAAAACGCTCGAAGAGCCGGGGCAGGGCACGCACTTCGTGCTGCTCACCAGTCGCCCCAATCGGCTCTTGGATACGATCCGCTCACGGACCCTGCCCGTGCGCTTCTCGCCTCTGCCGGATGCCTTGGTCGCGCAGATCTTGCAAGCCAAAGGGCTCGATCCGAAAGTGGCCGCAGTGGCACAGGGCAGCGTCGCGCTGGCGCTGGATTTGGCCTCGGAAGATGCCATCAAGGAGCGTGAGGAATTCGTCGCCGCCGCCCACGCGGCCCTGGCCGCGCGCGATCTAGCGCCCGCGATCAAGTTTGCCGAAGCGCGGCGCGAGCGCGACCATTTGCGCGGTTTGCTGGCTTACTTTGCGCAATCACTGGCCTTCGCGGGGCGTGAGCAGGTGGTCACGCAGATCGAGCGAGCCGAGCGCTCGGCGGAGCAGCACCGCGTCGTGCTGTCGACCATGCAAGACGTCGATCGCAACGTTTCGCCCGCGCTCGCTCTCGAATCGATGATTTATCGGCTGCGGCAGCTCTAGGCTTCGAGCTTGGCGCTGAGCGCTACGTGCAGCGCCTGCGCCGCCTCAGTCACGCCTTCGAGTGAGCCGCGCTGGGGCTGCAACGCGGCGATCACCGCGGCAAGCTCCGCGTGCGGCGCGACTTGCGGTGCGCGTTCGAGCGTGATGCCGCCAATGGCGACCAGCGGGATCCCCGCGGCTTGCGCCGCTGTGTGTGCCTGGGCGAGCAGGGCCAAACCGACCGAAGGATCCGCGCGCTCTTTGGAAGCCGTGGCGAAGATCGGGCCGAAGGCGACGTAGTCGGGCTTTTCAGCGAGGGCCGCGGCCAGCTGTTCGAGCGTGTGGGTGGACACGCCCACCAGCAGCCCCGGCGCGAGCAAGCGCACCAAGGGCAATGGCAGATCCTCCTGGCCGATGTGTATCCCGTCGCACTGTCCCAAGACGGCCAGATCGGGTCGGTCATTGGCGATCAGACGCGCGCCGAACTCCGAGCACAGCGGCCGGAGCGCCCGCAACAGCTCGAGGGTATCGCGCGTACTTTCGTGCTTGGCCCGGAGCTGGAGCAAAGGCGGCCGTGCAAAAAGCACGCGCGCCGCGAATGCCACGATCGCTTGGGGCCGCGTGCCCAGCTCGCGCAGGCTATCGACGTCAACGATCGGGTATAGGCCGCGCACGGGGGATATGTTACGCCGCCCGCATGCGAGCCGCGAGCTTAACGCTCGGTTTGGGAATGTGCATTGCCGCATGGGGTTGCTCGGGCGGCAAGCCGGCAACCGGGCCCGGGTCCCTCACCGATGACCCTGCTGCTCGGGCACCTCGGGGCGAAGCGGACCCAGGTCCGGGCGATGCGGGCGCGGCAGATGCAGCTCTCGGGTCAGATGGCGGAGCGCGCGCGGAAGAGAGCGTTCCCCCGGCGGTCGATCCGGCGGTCACTCACGCGCTGGTCGCCAAGAGCGGTGAGGGCTCCGGTGTGGCGCCCCTCGGCCTGCGCTTCGAAGTCATCGAGCTCGGTCCGGAGTTGCCCTGGGCGTTCGCGGTCGTGAATCGCGGCACCGAGGCTGCCGTGGTCGATTTCGACGCCCGGCTGCTCTCGCTCGAGGTCCTGCCGCCCGTCGCTGAACCAGAAGCGCCGAGCGGCAAAGCGATCAAACCCGTCAAAGCCAAGAAACCGCCCAAGCCGGTGCTGTGTCGCTTGCCGGCGGACGTCGTGCCGAACTCGGTCGATCCGGCGCTCGCGATCAAGCTCGAACCGGGGGAGGGTTTGGTTCAGAATTTCGACCCGCGCTTGTACTGTCTCGGGAAAGCGCCCTGGCCGTTGGTCGAGCGAGCGCAGGTCAGCGCGCACTTTGGCTGGCCGCTCAAGATGAAGGTCAGCTGGAAAGGCGGCAAGCGCGAAGAAGCGCCGGGCGTGCAGCGCGAACCGTTCGTAGCCGAGCCGAGTGAGGCGCAAGGCTCACTGCCCGGTACTGACGCGCGCGAAGCCAGTGAACGCCGAATCAAGGAATTGAACGGTACGCCGTTCACGCTCGGCTCCAATTTCGCGCATGGGGCCAAGCCCGCTAGAGACGCGTCCGCGCCGCCCCCGGGCCTCGAACTGAGCATCTCGGGCAGCGACGCCGCGGACGAGGGCGTGGTGACGGCCACGACCACCATCACCAACCGCGGTCCCCGTAAACAAGACCTCTACTTTCGCCGAGAGCTGGTCACCTACGAAGTGAGCGGCCCGGACGGTGTGTTCCAGTGCGACGCTCAACCCGATCGCCGCGCGCCTGCAGATCGCTCGGCCGTGCAAACGCTGCGCCCGGGGGGGAAATTCTCGGCAGTCACTCGCCTGATCGAAATGTGCCCGGCACACGCGTTCGCGCGGCCCGGTTTGTATCTGGTGCACGCCCGCTTCGATGCGGCCGACCCTGCGACCGACCTGGGTTTCAACGCCTTCATGGGCCGCCTAGTTTCGGCAAAACCCGCGCTGGTCCGTGTGCGGCGCGGCGAGCTGCCGTTCACACCATCGAGCGGTGCCGTGCGCGTACACGTCGGCGAGTAGCGGGCGGGGTGGGCGCGCGGCGCTTCGCGCGCGGGATCGGCGGTTGCGATTTTGGCCCTAGCGGCTTTCTGTGGCGTTGGGCCGCCCGCGCTTCGCTGAGAGATCGCACGCGCCTGTTCGGTCAGTTCCACCCCTTCGGGTGTTCCCAAGGGGCTTCGTAGGTCTCCATCTCATTGGTTTGATCCTGATCTGATCGTGCCAAGGTCGGGTGGGCTCGACGTATTTCGGTGCATGCGGCTGAACTGCTTGGCGCGCGCTTCGGCGCGAGGCGTGCTGCGCTTCGCGCGCACCAAAGTTTCTGAGCAGCGTCGTGTTGCTCCGCTCGGCGCGCGCTTCGCGCGGCGTTTGCGCGCGAGGGGGTGTAGGTGTGTCTGCGTAAGGCTCGAAATTGGCCGCACTTTGGGGCTGTGTTGCAATTCGTGGGCTAGCCCTCAAGCGAGGCCCGTCCCGACCGTATCGAACAGGGAATGGCTTGGATGCAGGCGGCGAAATCCAGTTCATTGAGCAGGCCGCAGCTCGATGTCGGTTCGGTCGTCGACCGTCGCTACCGCTTGAAGCGTGAGATCGCACGCGGGGGTGCGGGTGCGGTGTTCGAAGCCGAGCACCTCTATACGAGTCGACCCGTGGCGATCAAGTTGTTGCTCGCCGAGCAGGTCGAGACGTCTGAGTCGCGTCAGCGGCTGCTGCTCGAGGCGCGCGCGCTCAGCGTGGCGCGGCACCCGGGCATCGTGCTCGGTCTAGATGCGGGCGAGACCGAGGACGGCACGCCGTATCTGGTGATGGAGCTGCTCGAGGGCCGCACGCTGGAGGGGATCTTGGCGGTGCGGCGGCGGATCGGTGTCGCCGATGCGGTGTACATCGGCATGCAGCTGTGCGACGCGCTGGCCACCGCGCACGAACGCGGGATTTTGCACCGCGACATCAAGCCCAGCAACGTCTTCATTTCGCGCAGCGAATCCGGGCGCGAGGTGACCAAAATCTTCGATTTTGGCATCGCCCGGGTGGCGCAGAATCAGAAAATCACCCTACAGGGTGCAGTGCTCGGCACGCCGGAGTACATGGCCCCCGAGCAACTCCTGCAGCAAGAAGACATCGACGCGCGCTGCGACATCTACGCCCTCGGCATCAGTTTGTACGAAGCATTGGCTGGAAACGTGCCCTTCGAAGGCAACTTCGGCGAGGTGCTGCTCAAGGTCTGCACGCAGCCCATGCCATCGTTGCTCGCGCGCTGCCCACAGCTCCCACCCCAGCTGGAAGCGGCAATTGCGAAGGCATTGGCGCGCGATCCGGCCGAACGTCACGCGACCGCTCGTGAGTTCGCGGAGGCGCTGAGTCGCGTGCCGATCGGCGACGAACTTCCGACGTCGTTGCTCGGCCTGCGTGCAGTGGCGGCTGGCCCGATGGCAGGCTCGGCGTCGGGGGCACGTGTCCCGCCGCCGTTGCCGGAGCAGCCGTCTACTCGTCGGCGCTTCGCTCGCGCGCCGTACGTCACCCCGATCCGCATCCTGTGCGCGAATGGCACGGCGCTCGAGGGACGCAGCGAAGACATCTCGGTGGGCGGCCTGCTCGTGCTTGCTCCCCAAGCGTTCGGCCAAGAAGAAAGCGTGAGCGTGCGCTTTGCCTTGCCCATTACCGGAAAATTGCTGGAAGTTCCCGCGATCGCGCGCTGGGTGAAAAAGGCCCGCGGCACCGGCGCGATCGGCCTCGAATTCGCGGCCCTGGCACCGGATCAACTGGCCGTGATCGAGAATTACGTTGCGGCCATGGGCGGCGAATAGCAGCGGAGCCAGGCCTTGTTAGTTGCGGGGCGCCTTGTACAAATCGAAGTCGCCCGCGACATCCGACGCAAAGTAAATGGTGCACGAGTCGCTGGACAGACTCGGATCCGTTTCTTGCGACATCCCGCCGGTGTTGTTGAGTGAGGCGAGCGCCGTGGCCGCGGCCAGCGGAATACCGTCCTTGTTCAAAGGCGCCGCGAACAGATCGGTGGCACCCGAGTCGTTGGGCTCGCAGCTATCGTTGACCGACGGATTCCGGAACAAGAGCAGCGTGCCCGTGAGGTTGACCCAGGGGGTCGCGTCGTCGCCGGCGCGGGCGCATTCGGCCGAACCGGCCTTGACCTTCAGCTCCAGCACCGCAGGTGGTGGCGGTGCGCTCATGCTGGTCGGTTGCCACAGCAGCTCGGGCTCACCATTGCGCGTACTCATCCAATACAGGTGCCCCGTGTTGGGCGATACGGCGATGCTGTAGTCGTCGGAGCCCGCGGTGTTGATCGGTTCTGGCACGAGCGCCTCGTCGGTCAAGGTTGCGGGGGCCGTCCAATTGGCCATTCTCAACTTGCGCGCGCCGAGTTGCTGCTGGCGATCGAAGACCAGATTCTGAGTGGTGGAACCGATGAAGCCAGTTACGAACAACGGTCCACTCTCGACCTGGAGCAGCGGAGTGACTTGAGTGCCGACGCCGCTGACAGGTGAGGCCGCGTACCAGATCTTGGAGTTGTCCGCCGCGCCCGCAGCGTAAAACAACGCCGAGTTCGCACCAGCTGGGCGCGGAAAGCGTTCGATGCTACCGGCGCTCTGCGCGAGCGTCGTCAGCTTTTGCGGCGTCCCGAACTCGAGCCGCGAAAAGTCGGCGCACTTTCGACATTTGTTCGTGCCGTCTTGGCAATACTCGCCGGCCGCGCAGTCGCAGCCGGCCGGCGCTTTTCCGGCACTTCCGGCGCTGGGAGCATCGCCACTGCCGCCGCCGACTACGGCTCCACCGCTGCCGCCTTCGATGCTGCCGCCCTCGCCCGCTTCGTTGCCGGATGGGCGGCCTGCCTCAGCCCCACCGATTCCTCCTCCGCTTGCGCTCGGAGTTCCACCGGAAGTGAACGCGTTGCCGCTGCAGCCCGCACCCAGGCCGAGCCAACCGAGCGTCCCGAGGCTCAAGGCCAGTAGCGGGGCTCGCCGATCGAGCTTAAATAAGCGAAAGCGCATCGCTCAAATCATGCTCTAGCCGCCGAGCGCTGGCAAACTTCACTTCTTGTCGGGCGGGTTCGACGCGGCTCCCCGCTTCTCGCGCTTCATCTCGGCCAGTTCGGCGAGGTTGGCTTTGGCGCGCGGATCACTCGGGTCGAGCGCCAGCGCGCGTTGGTAGGCCCGCTCGGCGGCGGGCAAGTCGCCCTTTTTCGCCAGCGCGGTGCCGAGGTTGATCCAGGCCGAGCCGAGCTTGGGGTCGAGCTTGCTGGCCTTGGTCGCGGTTGTGATCGCTAGCTCCAGCTGGCCTGCCAAAAAGTAGGCGTACGCCAAGTTCGAGACGTAGGTCGCATGATCTGGGGCGAGCGCTACCGCACGGTCGAGCTCCGGCAAAGCTTTGGCGGCTTGGTTCATCGCCAAATAAGCCGTTCCCAAATCACCGTGCACTTTGGCGTCGTTCGGGGCGAGCGTCGCCGCGCGCGAGAACGCTCGCACCGCTTCGGGCACTTCACCCTGGATCAAGTGCGCGGTACCCAGATTGGTCAGTCGCTCCGGGTTGTCTGGATCGAGCTCGGCGGCGCGACGCAGGCGCGTCAGCGCTTCGGCCGGTTTGCCTGTCGCCAGCAGCGCGACGCCCAACGCGGATTGGGTTTCGGCGTCGTCGGGAGCCAAGCGCTGGGCGCGATCGAGCGCGCTCAGCGCCTCCGGGGCGTTGCCCAAGATCAGCAATATGCGGCCGCGCTCGACGTAGCCAGGAGCGTAGGCATCATCCAGCTTCAAAGCGGCGTCCACTTTGCGCAGCAGCGTGAGCATGGTCGGATTTTTGGGTGCTGCCGCGTAGTCAGTCGGGATGTCGCTGCTGGCCAAGGCCACTCGCACCAAGCCAATGGGCGGGGCAGGATCTTTTGGCGCCAGCGCGCGCGCCTTTTCGTAGTGAGCTTTGGCGGCGGTCAAATCGTCGTTTTGGTAGGCGCGGTCGCCTTCGGCTAGCTCTCGATCGAAAGGCTCGGCAGAACCACGGGACAGGCCGACTGCCACGGGCTTGGGTTCTGGCGCGGGCACGGCCGTGGCCGAAGCGCTTGGCGGCGCGGAAGCGCTGGCGACGCTGCCCGCGCTCTTTGCGTCGTTACAGCTGCCCGTAGCGGTTGCTCCGGGGCACTTGGGGGCGCTCGCGAGCGGCTTGGGCTCAGGGGACGGCGCAGCCGCGGCCGTCGAGGCCGGCGTGCTCGATGCCATTGGCGCGCTCGGCGCAACCGCCGCGGGACTCGAGCTTTGGCTGGCACACGCACTCAGGCTGGCGCTCACCAAGCCGAGGGCGAGCCATGCAGTCACGCCCGGCTTGGCGAAAGGGAAAGCGGACGGCATGCGGAAGTCAGGGGGCGTCGTGGCGCACGCCGTGCTCTTTGCCGTCGTAACGCAGCACCGCGCGCTTGCCGTCGACCAGCGTCGCGAGCGACACCGGGCGCTTCCAGATCCGGACGAGGCTGGCCATGGTTTCGCGCGCGTAGTCGTTGCGCAGATCGACCCCGCGGTGCTCGTGCATGAGCAAGAGCTCTCCGCGGTTTTCGTAGTTCGCGTCTTCCACGAAGATGCTGGGGTTGCCGAAGTTGGTCAGCTGCGCGAGCAGCTTCTCTTTGACGGCCTGGAATTCGCGGGTGTCGATCTCGTAGCGTTCGTTGCGGTTCGACCAGTTGAACGTAAACATCTTGTTTTCCATCGCGAACTCCGGGGTCAAGAACTCGTCGATGAAGGTCACGTCGTTGTACAGGGCCCGCACCTCGAACACCTTCTGCTTGCCCAGGCCGAGCCGCAGATCCCAGTTCTTCTTCACGTCCAGGTCGTCGCAATCTTCCCACTCTTGGCCGAATTGACCCTTGTCCCAGCGCTCTTCGATGTTGCGATAGAGCTCGACGCCGAGCTTGTACGGGTTCAGCCGGCCGCCGCTGGTGGCCATCACGCCCGCGTTGTTCTCGGCGTAGTCGACGATCTCGCTCCAGTCGCAGACGTCGCCCGTCATCATCTTGGAGTGCCAATAAGAGGCCCAGCCCTCGTTCATGATCTTGGTCTGCATCTGCGGCACGAAGTAGTAGCCCTCGTCGCGGATGATGCTCAAAATCGCGCGTTCCCAGCGCTCAAGCGGTGCGTTCTCGAGCAAGAACAAGAGCACGTCTTGCTCGCGCTGCGCGGGGAACTTGCCCTTCTCGAGCTCACGCTCGGCCTCCATCTTCTTCTTCTGTTCTTCGATGTACTCGCTCGGATTGATGAACTCCTCCATGTAGTCCTTCGAGCGCAGGCGCGGCACTTCTACCTGCGCGGGCTCTTCATCCGGACGGGAGTCACGACGGCGGACCACGAAGCGGGACCAAGGGTCGATCAAATTCTCGAGCGACAGGCAAACATCGACGAACTCTTCTACCTTGTGAATGCCGTAGCGATCGACGATGCGGCGCACGGCCGAGCCGTGGTTGGCCATTTTGTCGACCCAGCGCCGGTTGGGGTCGTAGCCCTCTTTTCTGCGGCCAATCGGATCGGCAATGTGCTCACCCGCGTCCAAATCCGTGGCGCGGAAGGTGAAGTTGTTCTTGAAGAAGTCGACGTGCCCGAAGACGTGGCACATGACGAGCTTCTGATCGGTCAGGCTGTTGCCCTCCAGCAAGTAGGCGTACGACGGATTGTTGTTGATCACCATCTCGTAGATCTTCGACAGCCCGTACTCGTAGCTCTTGCTGAGCCGCTCGTACTCCATGCCGAAGCGCCAATGCGGGTAACGATTGGGAAAGCCACCGTAGGCGGCGATCTCGTTCATGTGGTCGTAGCTCAGCATCTCGAACACGACCGGAAAGAAATCCAGACCGTGCCCGCGCGCTATCTTTTCGATCTTGTCCTGTTCGTCCCTCAGGTAGCGCGGCAGCGTGGTGTTGGTGGCAAATTGCGACATGCCCTATTTCCCTTTGCCCAAGAATTCTTTGATGCTGCCGACGACTGCGTCGCGATCGCGGATCTCGCTGGTGATCACGCGCTCGTCGCTGGCAAAGTGTTCGCGTAGGTCTTTCACGAACTGACCCGACCCATACGGGCTCTCGACCTGGCCGTAGGCGAATAGATTCACCTTGGGCAGGATTTCCTTTTTCATCAGCTCGATGCAGGTGAGCGTGTCGTCCATCGACCAGTTGTCGCCGTCGGAGAAATGGAACGGATAGATGTTCCACTCCGAGGCGGGGTAGTGCTCGTCGATGATCTGCGCGCATAGCCGGTAGGCGCTCGAAATCATGGTTCCGCCGGACTCGCGCGTGCGAAAAAAGGTCTCGCGATCCACTTCTCGGGCCACCGCGTCGTGGATGATGTAGCGCGATTCGAGGCCCTGGTATTGACGGCGCAGCCAGGTGTCGATCCAGAAGCTCTCGATCCGGACGATCTCTTTCTGCTCGTCGCCCATCGAGCCGGAGACGTCCATCATGTATAGAATGACCGCGTTGGCGACGGGCTCGTGGTCCTCTTTCCAAGAGCGGAAGCGCTTGTCTTCCTTCTGCGGCACGATCACTGGGTTGCCGGGGTCGTACGCGCCGCTGGCGATCGAGCGGCGCAGCGCCTCCTTGTACGTGCGCTTGAAGTGCCGCAGGGACTCGGGGCCGACGCGGCGGATGCCGGTGTAGCGGTCCTTGGCGGCAATGATCCGGCTCTTGCCCTTGTTCTCGATCGCGGGCAGCTCGAGCTCCTCACCCAAGATGTCGGCCAACTCGTCGAGCGTGATGTCGACCTCGAGGACGTGGTCGCCTGCGTCTTTGCCGGCTTGGCCTGCGCCGTCTTCACCCTCGGCTTGCTCGCCGCCGACCGGATCACCGGAATCACCTTTGCCTTGACCGACACCACCCTTTTGCTTGTCACCGAAGGTGAAGCGCGGGATGTCGATTTGCGGGATCGGAATCGAGACGAGATCCTTACCCTTGCGCCCGAGCATCTCGCCTTGCGAAATGTAGCGCCGGAGGTTTTGGCGAATCTTGCCGCGAACGATGTTGCGGAACCGTGAATGGTCCTGATCGATCTTGAGCGACATTCAGTCACCATTCTTGCACGTTTCAGGGCCCCCGGGGTCTGCTAACGTAAGCTTCGTGCGCTGCCGGTTTCACTCTTCCTTCGGGTATTTCCCCCGCTTTCGCGCTGCTCTTTTGGCTTTGACTTCCGCTGCGCGGGGCTCGGTGTGGGGCGCGAGCGTCGCGCTGTGTGCTTTGTCGCTCTCGGCATGTTCGGATGACCCCCGGGGCACGGGCGCGGCAGATGTGGGCGGCGGTGCCTGCAACGTCACGCCGAAGACAGTGACCGGCCTTTCGCAAGAGCACGTCACCGTCTGCTCGCAGGTGGACTATCCGGATAGTCCACCGGCTGGTGGCCCGCACTACCCGATCTGGGCGGCATTTCAGAGCTACTCGTTCCCGGTGCCGCGCGGCTTTTGGGTCCATGATTTGGAGCACGGCGCGGTGGTCTACAGTTACAACTGCTCGGACTCGCCCGACGGTTGTGCGGACGAAGTGGCGCAAGTACAAGCGCTGATCGACGCACTGCCCACCGATTCCTCGTGCCCCTCGGCCACGCCTCGCCGCGTCGTGCTGACGCCAGACCCGTTGCTCGATGTGCGTTGGGGTGTGAGCGCCTGGGGGGTCACCCTGCGCGCCACGTGCGTCGACTCCGATCGCTTCCGGCAATTTTACCTGAACCATTTCGGGCTCGGACCGGAAGATCTGTGCAGCCCCGGGACTGATTTCGGTGGCACGCCGCCCTGTGAGTGACGCGCTCGACCCCCGTCTCAGTCTTTGATAAAGAGCAGGGAAGTGGCACCGGGCGAGAAGTACCTGAAGTTTCGCTGCACCGGCTGTGGCAATTGCTGCAAAGAGCCGCTCTTGCCGCTGACGGACTCGGACATCAAGCGCATCGTGCGCCACACGGGAGAGAGCAGCCACGCTTTGGTGCGCTGGGTCGATCGCAACGGCATCGATATGGACGACGAGCCCGAGGCATTCGTGATGCTGCGCCAGGGAAAGCGAGTGATGGTGTTGCGCCACGAGGGCGGCGGCTGCCGCTACCTCGGTTCGGACGACCGTTGCACGATCTACAATCATCGACCGCTCGGCTGTCGCATCTTTCCGTTCGATCCCAACTTCAAGGAGGATGGCAAGCTGCGTCGTCTGAAGCTGATTCAAGCCACCGATTGCCTGTACGAGCTCGACGGCGCAAATGACCTGAGCAAGGTCCAAACTCTGCATAGCCAGCATCTGGCCGCCACCAGCTCCTACCAGCAGAAGGTCGCCCGCTGGAACGCCCGTCAAAGCAAGCGGAAGAGCCTCGGTAAAAAAGCCCAGACCGCGGCCGACTTCTTCGCTTTTCTCGGCATTTGAGCTAGCTCGCCCCGCCCCCACTCTAGCGCGGGCTTATCTCCGCAACCGAGGCGGCCGTCCTGGCTCAGGTACCCGATTGTCTCACAGTGCCGACCGAAACTCTCAGCAGCCGGCCACGGACATGGCCCCGCGTCGGGAAGCGCGCGCCATGAGCCGACGCACGGTGCTCGTCGTCGATGACGACCCGATCGTGCTCGAAGTGACCCGCGAACGACTCGAGAGCGCAGGCTACGTGGTCCACATTCGTGAAGAGGCGCTCGGTACCTCGCAGTGGAGCGCCGAGTTCCAACCGGACATCGTGCTGCTCGACGTCAACATGCCCGCTCTCACCGGTCCGGACCTCGCACAGCTCTTGAAGAAGCGCCGCGCAACCAAGGACATCGCGATCATTCTGTACTCGTCGGTGGAGTCGACCGAGCTGCAAGCCAAGGTGCGCGCCACGGGCGCCGTCGGCGCAATCCAGAAGAGCGCTGACACGCGGCGGTTCCTCGAAGAATTCGCACGCCTCGCCGCCCGCACTCCGCCTCGCGGATAGCGCGGCTGCTGCGGGGGATCCCGCAAAAAGGGCTTGGGGAGTGGGCGCTCGCGATCCAGCAACGCACCTCGGAGCCACGCGCGATACCCGGCCGTCGACGTCGAGACTGCGCTGCCACACCAAGGGAACGGCTTTCCGGTGAGGTCGCCAAGAACCTGTCACCCATGTGCCCGGTCTAATTCCTCACCCATGTACCCGGTTTGCACCACAGCGCGGACGCGCTGGCGTTCTGGCGGGTTCAAATCGGCGAGCCGCTCGCGCATTCACGGAGTGCCGCCTCGACGCCCTCTGCGACCCCAAAAGATTCTGAGCGTTCTCGGGTGCATTCCGCGCTGCTGCACCGCCCTGTGGACTTGGCGATCTTGGTAAGCTTGGCGATCTTGGCGGCCTTCCGGGAGCCGCGAGGAGCGGGTCGGACCGCTGCAACTCCTGTGACCGTGCGCTTCCTCTCCGCGCGGCTTGCTCGATTGGCTTTGTTTGGCTAGCAAGGAAGCATGGCTGACAAGAGTTACCTGGTTTTGACGGCGGTAGGACCGGATCGGCCGGGGCTGGTCAGTGAGATCTCTTCGTTCGTGCACAGCGCGGGCGCCAATCTCGAGGATAGCCGGATGGCGATCTTGGGCGGCGAGTTTGCGCTGCTCGTGTTGATCTCGGGGGAAGAGCGAGCGACGCGCGAAGTCGCGGCGCGGGGTGAAACGCTGGGCGCGCGGCTGGGGCTTCGCTTGTTGACCAAGCCGACCACTTCGCGCCAGGCGGCGCGGGATTTTCTGCCCTTCCACTTTCGCGTTACGGGTGTGGATCGGCCGGGCATCGTGCAGCGCGTGGCGGGGGTGCTCGCCGGGCGCGGGGTGAACGTGGCCTCGCTCGAATCGCGGCTGGAGTTTGCGCCCGAGAGCGGCACGCCGATGTTCATTCTGGAGGCCAATTTGCAGGTTCCCTCGGCCTTGGCGCTCGAGGATCTGCGGCGCGAATTGAGCAAGGCCTGCGAAGAAGAGAGCTGGGACTACCTGCTCGAAGGCGGCTGACGTTCGCCGCCTCCGCCTTGCACGCCAGGGCTGCGTGGTAGGCTAAGGGCCCCATGCTCGTTCGTCCTCGCCGCAATCGGCTCACTCCGCAAGTGCGCGGCCTCGTCCGCGAAACCACGCTCAGTCCCGAACAATTCATCTACCCGATGTTCGTGCAGGAGGGTGAGGGCCAGCGCACCCCCATTTCGTCCATGCCCGGGCAAGCGCGCTTGTCGATCGATCTGCTAGTCGAGACGGCGGCGCAAGCCTTTGCGCTCGGAGTGCCCGGAGTCGCGTTGTTTCCCGCCTTGAGCGACGACCTGAAGGATCCGCGCGGCGCCGAGAGCGCGAACAGCGCGGGTCTCTTGCAGCGCACGGTGCGCGCGCTCAAGTCGGCGCTCCCCGAACTACTGGTGATCACGGACGTGGCGCTCGATCCATACTCTTCGGATGGCCACGATGGCGTGCTCCTCGAGGGCCGGATCGACAACGACGTCACCGTGCCGATCTTGGCGCAGATGGCGGTGGCCCAAGCGCGCGCGGGCGCGGACATCGTGGCGCCCAGTGACATGATGGACGGTCGCGTCGGCGCGATCCGCAGCGCGCTCGACGCCGCGGGCTTCAGCCAAGTCGGGATTTGCGCTTACTGCGTCAAATATGCGTCCGCTTTCTACGGGCCGTTCCGGGAGGCGTTGGATTCCGCGCCTCGCGGGGGCGACAAAAAAACGTACCAGATGGATCCGGCCAACGTGCGCGAAGCGCTGCGTGAAGTGCGCCTCGACGAGGCCGAAGGCGCTGATTGGCTGATGGTCAAACCCGGCTTGCCGTACGCGGACGTGATTCGTCACGTGCGCGATTTGACCGCGCTACCCGTCGCCACCTACCAAGTGAGCGGCGAATACGCCATGCTCAAGGCGGCCGCCCAAAATGGCTGGCTCGACTACGACAAGTCGATCCTGGAGACCCTGCTCTGCCTGCGTCGCGCCGGCGCCGACATCATCTTCACTTACGCCGCCATCGAAGCGGCCAAGCTGTTGGCTTGAATCAGCCGAGGTCGAGCACTTTGGTGTAGCTCGCGCGGACGCTCTCGGTGATGTCCTTGTAGCGGGCGAGCAGGTGTTCGCTCGCGCGTTGGCCTTGCCCGTCTTGGAAGCCCATGCGGCGGGCGAGCTGCGCGAGGCCCACGCTGCGCGTGTCGACGATGGCGCCGCTGGTGCCGCTGACGCCGCTCTTGACGACTATCCGCTGTTCGAGCTGGCGCAAGAAGCGGTAGCCGTCGCTGAAGACTTCGAAATTGGCGGTACTCAAGTAACTGGCTGAATGCAGCGCGTTGAGCGCGACACCCAAATCGGGCGTGCGCACTCGAGGATCGGCGCCGTTTTTCATTTGCAGCCACTGCACGGCAAATTCGATATCCAGTAGCCCACCGTGCCCCGTCTTCAGGTTGTAGCGACCCTCGCGCTCACGGCCCTGTTCTTTTTCTAGGCGCGTGCGCAAATGGTGCATCTCGCTCGCGGGCGGCGCGCCTCCTTCGTAAGCTGCGCGCCAGGCAATCGTCAGGGCGCGCCGCAGGAGCTCCGGATCGCCGACCACGCCCCGCGCGCGCAGCAGCGTTTGCCTTTCCCAAGGCGCGCCCGAAGACAAGACCGCGGGCCCGGGTTCGTGCTCACTGCCGTCCAGCGGTTGCCCATGATAGCGCGCAAAAGACGCGAGCGAAGTGACCAGGAGCCCGTGCGAACCCGAGGGGCGCAAGCGAGCATCGAGCTCGTAGCCAGGCCCGGCCGCGTGCGATTCGGTGAGCAGCCGGATCACGCGCTGCGCGCCGCGCACGAAGTACGTCGTCGCCTCTTGCGGGTCGGGGGCGGCGCTCGGCAAAAAGCTGAAGATCACGTCTAAATCCGAGCCGTAGCCCAAATCTCGACCGCCCAGCTTGCCCAAGCCGAGCACGGCGAAGCCGGGCACGTCTCCAAACACGTGCCTGACCACGCAGGACAGGATCTCTTCGGCCAAATCCGACAAGATGCGAGTGGCGTCGCGCATGCCGATGGTGCCGGCCAGATCGGCGACGGCGACTTCCACCGTGATGCGTCGCTTGGCCGCGCGCAACGCGCCAATGAAGGATTCTTCGCGCTCGTGGTGGTCGGCATCCGGAGAAAGCGACCCCGCTGCGTTCCAGATCTCGGCGCGTACGGCCGCTTGCGGATCGCTGACGGCTCCGCCACCGAACAAGATCACGTCGGCCAGCTCCGGCCGGCTGGACACGGCATCGCCGACGAACGCGCTCGCTCCAAAGGCAGTGATCAAGCGCTGCAAGGCCCGCGGATCTTCGCCGAGCGCATTGACGTACGCCGCGGGTGCCAGAAATTTGCCGAAGAACGCCCGCAAATAGCGCGCGGCTTGCTCGGGATCGGCGGAGTTCGAGAGCGCGTCCAGCACACTGTCGGTCAGGCCCGGGTGGCGGTCGCGAGTGAGTGCACCGAGCAGGCCGTCGGGGCGCCGTGCCAATGCGGCGACGTGCTCACCCATGTCGGCGCTGCGAAACTGCTCTTCGGCGACGCGCCCGAGCTCGGGATCATCGCCCTCGATTTCGCTCGCCAGGTGCGCGCGTGAGGCGCTCGGGGGCGGCGTGCCGTGGGTCAGTGATTGAAAGGTGCTGCTCACGCGCTCACGCGCCAACTCGAGCTCGCGACGCAGGCCCGAGCCATCGGCGAAGCCCAAGCTGCGGGAAAGGCGTGCGTATTCCTCGCTGTCGCTCGGCAATAGGTGGGTCTGCACGCCGCTCGCCCATTGCACGCGGTGCTCGACGCGGCGCAAGAGCACGTACGATTCGGCGATGCCGCGCGCTTCGCGATCGCTCACCAAACCTTGACTTCTGAGCCGCGCCAGCGCGGGCAACGTGCCTTGCACGCGCAGAGCTTGTTCCCGACCACCCCAGACCAACTGCAAAGATTGCACGAAGAATTCGGCTTCGCGAATGCCACCGCGGCCGAGCTTGAGATCGCGCTCGGGGTCGGGGCTGAGCTCGTTGCGGGAGCGCACCACGAGTTCGCTCAACGCTTCGGCGATGGTCGGGTCGACGCGGTTCCGATACACGAAGGGCGTGATCAGTTCGCGGCTGAGCAAGCGGCCGAGCTCCAAATCGCCCGCGCAGGGCCGGGCGCGGAGCAAGGCAGCGCGTTCCCATAGCCTGCCCCAAGTCTCGTAATAGCGCTCAGCGGCCGCGACCGAATTGACGATCGCGCCGGTTGCGCCTTCCGGCCTGAGCCGCAGGTCGACCCGCCAGATCAAGCCGTCTTTGCTGGGCGTGCCCATGGTGGCCACGGCGCGGCGCACGACGCGGCTGAAGTGCTCGTGAAGTGACAGTTGGCTGCCACCCTCGTCGCTGTCGTAGATGAAAATCACATCCACGTCCGAGCCCGCGTTCAGCTCATTTCCGCCCAGTTTGCCCAAGCCCAACATGACTAGCGTCGAGGGCAGACCGTCGGCGCGCAGCGGGCTGCCGAAGCGCTCGGCGATCGCCGCTTCTGCTTCTGCGAGCGCGGCGTCGAAGGCAGCGGCAGCCAAGTCGCTGATCTCGCTGGCCGTGACTTCGATGCTCGCGCCGCCGAGCCGCACGGGTAAGAGCTCACGCAGCGCAATCCGCGCCTTCTCGGCCCACACGCGGCGACGCAGCGCCGCAAGGCCTCGCTCTGGATCGTCATGCGTCTTGATCGCGGTGCGCAACGCCGGAAAGAGCTCGCGTAAGCGACGGCGCGCGCGAAAGCCCTCGCGCGCGATCAGGTCGAGCGCGTCGTGCTGAAAACCGGCGCTCGGGGTCAGCGCGGGGAAGGCCGCGCCGAGCAGCACGCCGAGCGCGCCGCCTTCACGTCCGCTCTGCTCGGCGAGCAGCATACGGGCGCGCTCGGGGGCGATCGCGAAGGCCAGATTTTGGAGTTCTTGGGCGAGTGTCACGGTGGTTTTTCGCGCGCAATTCCCGGGTGAGATGCGGGCACCGAGCATAGCCTCTTGTCCCCGAGCCCGCCTGACCGTACGAACCATGGGGTATGCGGTTTTTGTGTATCTCGGACATCCACGGCCAGGCGGCTGCCCTGGACGCGGTGATCAAAGAGGCGGACAGCCTCGGTTGGGACCAGCTCGTGGCCTGTGGCGACCTGTGCTTCCCCGGTCCGGCGCCGCTCGCGGTGTGGAAGACACTGCTGGCGCACCGCGCGTTGTGCGTTCAGGGCGTCGGCGACCGCGCCCTCGCACAGATCGATCCCAACAAGCTGAGCGCGACCAGTGAAGTCGAGCGCAACCGCATCGAGCGTTTACGCCAAGTGCAGCACGAGCTAGGCGAAATCATCGTCACGCGCATCGGCCAGCTGCCCACGGTGGCAACCTTGCCGATCGAATCGGGCCACACGCTGCTCGCCGTGCATGGCTCACCACTCGATCCCAGCGAGCCGTTCAGCCCCGAGATGAGTGACGATGAATTGATCGCGCTGCTCGGGGACGAACCTGGCGACATCATCGTCTGCGGCGGCAGCCACGTCGCCTTCGACCGCTCGGTCGCCGACGTGCGCATCGTCAACGTCGGCTCCGTCGGCGAAGCCCCCGGCGGCGGCTACGCCAACTTCACGATCGTGACCACCTCCGCGCTCGGCATCAACGTGGCCCAGCACGTCGTTCCGCTCGAGTAGCCTGAAGCAGGGGCGCTCGCGATCCCGCCACGCACCTCGGAGCGCGCCCTGTTCCCGTCCGTTTTCGTCCGCGCCGTAAGAACGTCCAGCAGAGCGGCTGACTCCGTCGCCGAGCCGCGCGCCGTCAGATAGTACCGTCGCTGTCTGGCTTCGAGTGCTTGCCCCGCTCCCTCGGCGAGGTCCGGCACCATCGATAGCGACGCCCTGGAAAACTGATCCGAGAGGTGGCTCGGCCGCGAGGCAGCCCTTCGATGAGCTCACTGGCGAGAACCAGAAAATCTAACGCGAGGTGGTAAACATCCAAACGCTCGTGATCCAGATCCATCCCACCCTATCGGCCATCCGCCGCGCCCGTTGCCTCTTTCGGGCACGGGCACGGGCGCGGTTACGGGTGCTTGAGCAATCAGGGATTGACCCTAGCACTACTCAGTCACTTTATGGCGGAATGAACAGCCTCACCGCGAGGCCGCAACGTGGGCAAGGCGTAGCGAGATGGAGCAGGAGCTGCCGACGAATCGCCGGTAGCGTTGCTGGGCGGTGAC